>OLSX01003681.1_pt1 | contig 12182 bp, 10 predicted proteins | sample 1673141 | NCBI WGS metagenome assembly OLSX01 (sample SAMEA3136759, study PRJEB25190) | human gut metagenome | biome: human gut; feature: human-associated habitat; material: faeces | place: Austria | collected 2013
CTTAGCAGCTGCCGCACCTCGCTCGCCGTATCGGCACTTAGAATTATGCGGTATTACCATAACTTTTTGTAAAGGGGATTTGAACTATGAATTGGGTAAAGATTGGTTTGTTTGCAGGCGGCGCACTGTTTGGTTCCGCCGGTATTGAGCTCCTGACCAGCAAGGACGCGAAGAAACTGTACACCCAGTGCACCGCCGCCGTGCTGCGCATGAAGGATCAGGTCATGAAGACCGCCACCAGCCTGCAGGAGAACTGCGGTGACATCCTGGCCGACGCCAAGGAGATCAACGAGCAGCGCGCCGCCGAGGATGACGCTGTTGTTGAGGACGCCGCCGACAAGGCCGCCGAGTAATTTTTGACAGATTACTGCAAATGCAGCCGACGCCATGTAGGGGCGGCATATAGGCCGCCCGCAACCACACGGCGGACGACTACTAGCGGGTAGGCTGCGGGGCGCATATATGCGCCCCCTACACCTCTACTGCGTTTTAACGCTTGCTAAAAAAGCCTTCCCCACCTATCGGGGAAGCCTTTTTTATTTTTTGGGAGAGTAGCTTATGAAATGGAATATTCTGCACGAGAGCCGCGGGCGGATGCGCCTGCACCTCAACAAAAAGCGGATGTCTTTAGCCGAGGCAGACCAGCTGCAGGACTACCTGACTGCCCTGCCCAGTGTGCGCACTGCCGCCGTGTATGAGCGCACCTGTGACGTCGTGGTCGTCTACACCGCTGACCGCGCCGGGGTCGTCAAGGGGCTGGCCGCTTTCAAGTTCGATGTGGAGGCCCTGGCCGAAGTCCCGGCCAACAGCCCCCGCGCCGTCAACCGCGAATATCAGGAAAAGCTCGTCAATATGACGATCTTCCACTTTGCGCGCAAGCTGTTCCTGCCTGCACCGCTGTGCATGGCCTACACACTGGTGCGCAGCGTGCCCTACGTTTTCCGCGGTCTGCGCTGCCTGTGGCGGCGCAAGCTGGAAGTCGAAGTGCTCGACGCGCTGTCCATCGGCGTTTCGATGCTGCGCGGCGACTTCTCGACCGCCGGGTCGGTCATGTTCCTGCTGCGCCTGGGCGAACTGCTGGAAGAATGGACCCGCAAGAAGTCCCTGGGCGACCTAGCCCGCTGTATGTCGCTGAATGTCGACCGCGTCTGGCAGCAGACCGCCGAGGGCGAAGTGCTGGTGCCGATTTCCCAGGTCCGCGCAGGCGACGCCATCGTCGTACACACCGGCAGTGTCATCCCGCTGGACGGCAAAGTGCTGGACGGCGAGGCCAGCGTCAACCAGGCATCGCTGACCGGCGAGGCCGAGCCTGTGCGCAAGTCGAACGGTGCCGTCGTCTACGCCGGCACCGTCGTCGAGGAAGGCCAGATCACCGTGACCGTGGAGCAGCAGGCCGGCAACGGCCGCTATGACCAGATCGTCAAGATGATCGAGAACTCCGAGAAGCTGAAGTCTGCCAGCGAGACCCGCGCTGCGGCCCTGGCGGACAAGCTGGTGCCGTACAGTCTGCTGGGCACCGCTGTGACCTACGCGCTGACCCGCAACGTGACCCGTGCGATCTCGATTCTGATGGTCGATTTTTCCTGTGCGCTCAAGCTGTCTATGCCGCTGGCCGTGCTGTCCGCCATGCGTGAGTGCGGCAGCTACCACATCACAGTCAAGGGCGGCAAATATCTTGAGGCCCTGGCCAACGCCGACACCATCGTGTTTGACAAGACCGGCACGCTGACCCACGCGACCCCCACCGTCGTGCAGGTCGTGCCCTTCGGCACCCGCACCGAGGACGAAGTCCTGCAGATCGCGGCCTGTCTGGAAGAGCACTACCCCCACTCGATGGCGAACGCCGTCGTCCAGGCGGCCGCCGCGAAGGGCATCCGCCACGACGAGATGCACAGCGAGGTGCAGTACGTCGTCGCCCACGGCATCGCCAGCCAGATTGGCGGCGAGAAGGCCGTCATCGGCAGCCAGCACTTTGTCTTTGAGGACGAGGGCTGCTGCATCCCAACGGCCGAGTGCGATAAATTTGACGCATTACCGCCGGAATATTCCCACCTGTATCTTGCCATCGGCGGTGTGCTGGCCGGTGTCATCTGCATTGCCGACCCCCTGCGCGAGGAAGCCGCCGAGGTGCTGCGCCAACTGCGCAGCTTAGGCATCCGCAAGGCCGTCATGATGACCGGCGACAACGACCGCACGGCGTCGGTGATTGCCAACCAGGTCGGCGTGGACCGCTACTACTCCGAGGTCTTGCCCGAGGACAAAGCCAACTTTGTGGAGGCCGAAAAAGCCGCCGGGCACACCGTTATCATGCTGGGCGACGGCATCAACGACTCCCCTGCCCTGTCCGCCGCTGACGTCGGCATTGCCATCAGCGACGGCGCGGCCATTGCCCGGGAAATTGCGGATATCACGATTGCCGCCGACAGCCTGCGCGAGCTGGTGATCCTGAAGTCCATCGCCAACGGCCTGCAGAAGCGCACCAAGAGCAACTACCGCTTTATCATGAGCTTCAACAGCACCCTCATCGTCCTGGGCGCCATGGGCATCCTGCCCCCGGCCACGTCCGCGCTTTTGCATAATGCGTCCACGCTGGGTGTCAGCCTGAAAAGCATGACGAATCTGCTGGATTGATTGTGGAATTGCGGGGTGTCCCCCAAAAGCCTTTCCCCCCCTCGGGGGAAGGTGGCCGAGGCCCCGACCGAGGCCGGATGAGGGGCAGCCCTCCGTTGGCCACCCGTGAACAGGCAGCAATCGCATGCTTTGCCCTCATCAGTCCGCTCCGCGGACAGCTTCCCCCGAGGGGGAAGCCTTTTCACCTGCCATTTGTAAACAAATCTTAAACCTTCCCTACACCCCCTTGCATATCGATGCAAGGGGGTGTAGTATTATCACGGCACAATTATAACACATGATAATTATTAACAGGAGGTGTGTAATGTCTACCTCAGAAACACCCAATCTGCACGGTGTGTTCCGGTTCGTCGCGCGGCTGCATACCCTGTCCAAGCGCGGTATGCGTGCGGCCCTGGCCAATGAGCCAAAATGCCGGTACGGAATGCTCCAACATCTGTATAACCTCATCGAGCAGCACGGCTATGACGGCGCAATTTATGTTTCGGACATTGCGCGGTATATGCACCAGCCGATGCCCGCCGTCTCCCGCGGGCTGCGTGCCATGGAGCAGGACGGCCACATTACCCGCGAGACAGACCCTGGCGACCGCCGTAAAACGCTGGTGCGCATCACCCCGGAAGGGGAGCGTGCCCGCAGCGCAAACGAGCAGGCCATGAACGCCTATTTTGCCCGCATCATGGCACGGCTGACCCCCGAGGAACTGGCCCAGGCCAACGCCGTAAAGGATGCACTGCTGGCTGCCATCGAGGCTGAAAACGAATCGATGGCACAACCAACCCGGAAAGGAGAACCCACGCATGACCAAGATATTTAAACAGCTGGGGCGGCACTGGGCGGCGTGTCTCGCCGTCGTGGCGCTGCTCGTCGTGCAGGCCTACTGCGACCTGAGCCTGCCCGACTACACCAGCAAAATCGTGGACACCGGCATCCAGCAGGGCGGCATTGAAAGCCCTGTACCCGAGACTGTACGCGACACGACCCTGCAAGCACTGGAGTTGCTTATGTCCGAGCAGGACGCCGTGCTGGCCGAACAGTGGTACAGTGCCCCCGATGCCGACGGTGTGCGTACCCTCTCTCATGATGCCACCGCTGCCATGTCGGAACTGGAAAACGCGTTTGCCACCCCCGACGTCGTGCTGTATATGGCCGCTGCCCAGAACGCTGCGACCGCCGCCGGCACGACCGACACCGTGACGCCAACCAGCTATGACCTGGACGCCGTCGCGACCCAGTTTGCCGCCATGGCCCAGGCCCCCGGTGCGCGGGAAATGCTGCAAGCCCAGCTGGCCGACGCCGCGCCGCAGGACGATTCCGTGGCAGACAGCTTATCCAGCCAGGCTATGCTGCTGGTAGCACTGGAATACGACGCCCAGGGCATTGCCCACGATGTACAGATGTCTTATCTGCTGCGCACCGGCGGCCAGATGCTGGCCCTGACGCTGCTGATGGTGGCCGTAGCAATCGCCGTCGGTTTCATCGCGTCCCGCGTTTCCGCCGCCATTGGCCGCGACCTGCGCCGGGATGTGTTCAAGACCGTCGTCGGCTACTCCAACGCCGAAATCGAGAAATTCTCCACCGCATCGCTGATTACCCGCACCACCAACGATATCCAGCAGGTGCAGTTTACCTGTGTGATTTTGCTGCGTATGGTAGCCTACGCGCCCATTTTGGGCATCGGCGGCATCCTGCACGTTGCCAGCGGCAACACCGGCCTTGAATGGATCATCTTTGTGGCGGTGGCCGCGCTGCTCGTGCTTATCACGGTGTTGATGAACGTAGCCATGCCGAAATTCAAGCAGATGCAGACCCTTGTGGACCGGCTGAACCTTGTCAGCCGCGAGATTCTGACCGGCATCATGCCCATCCGTGCTTTCAGCCGCGAGAAATTTGAGGAGGAGCGCTTCGACAAGGCCAACACGGACCTGATGAAAACGCAGCTCTTCACCAACCGCACAATGGTCGCCATGATGCCGTTTATGACCCTTATCATGAACGGCACGAGCCTGCTCATCGTCTGGTTTGGCGGCAAGGCCATGGACCTGGGCAATATGCAGGTGGGAGAGATGATTGCTTTCATCACCTACACCATGCAGATCGTTATGTCGTTCCTGATGCTCTCGATGGTCGCCGTCATGCTGCCCCGCGCGGGTGTGGCCGCAGACCGCATCGACGAGGTCATCAAGACCCCCGCTGCCATCCACGACCCTGCCGCGCCGAAAGCCCTGCCCGAGGGCGGCACCAAGGGCGTTGTGGCTTTTAACGATGTCAGCTTCCGCTATCCCGGCTCTGACGAGGACGCGCTGGAGCATATCAGCTTTACCGCCAAACCCGGGCAGACGACGGCCATCATCGGCTCCACAGGCTGCGGCAAATCGACGCTGCTCAACCTCATCCCGCGTTTTTACGACGTCAGCGAAGGCAGTGTGACGATCGACGGCGTCGATGTGCGCGATATGAGCCAGGCGCAGCTGCACGACCAACTGGGCTACGTGCCGCAGAAAGGTGTGCTGTTCAGCGGCACCATTGATTCCAACCTGAAATTTGGCGGCGACCACATCACCGACGCCGACGTGCGCAGGGCTGCTGAGATTGCCCAGGCCGCCGAATTTATTTCGGCCAAGCCCGAGGGCTACAACGCTCCGATTGCCCAAGGCGGCAGCAATGTCTCCGGCGGGCAGAAACAGCGGTTGTCCATCGCCCGCGCGATTGCCAAGCACCCGCAGATTTACCTGTTTGACGACAGTTTCTCGGCGCTGGACTACAAAACCGACGTGGCGCTGCGTCGCGCACTGAAAGCCCAGACCGACAACGCTACCGTCATCATCGTGGCGCAGCGCATTTCCACTGTGCTGCACGCGAACCAGATTTTGGTTCTGGATGAGGGCCGCATCGTCGGCAAGGGCACACACGCCCAGCTGATGGAATCCTGCCCAGAGTACCAGGAGATCGCCCGCAGCCAGTTAAGCCAGAAGGAACTCAATTTGCAGAAGGAGGGTGAGTGATATGCCAAGACCCGGACGCATGACGACCGAGCGCGCCAAGGATTTTAAGGGCACGCTGCGGCAGCTGCTTTCCGCGTTGAGCAAGTATAAGCTGTCGCTCATCGTGGTCGTTATCTTCGCCGTTCTGTCAACAATTTTCAACATTGCAGGGCCGAAAATCCTTGCCAAGGCCACCACGGCGCTGGCCACCGGATGGATTGCCAAGCTGCGCGGCGTGGGCGGCATAGACTTTGCCTATATTGGGAAAGTGCTGCTGTTTTTGGCGGGAATGTACCTGCTTTCCGCGGCATTCAGCTTTATCCAGGGCTGGCTCATGAGCGGTCTGTCCCAGAAGGTCTGCTATGATTTCCGCGACCAGATCAGCAAAAAAATCAACCGTCTGCCGCTGGCCTACTTTGAAAAGCGCACCGTCGGCGAGGTACTGTCCCGCATCACCAACGATGTGGACACGCTGGGCCAAAGCCTGAACCAGAGCGTGACCCAGCTCATTACCAGCGTCACGACGATGATTGGCGTGCTGATCATGATGCTCACCATCAGCCCAAAGATGACGCTGATTGCGCTGCTGATCCTGCCGGTGTCGCTGGCGCTGGTGCTGCTGGTCGTCAAATTCAGCCAAAAATACTTCAAGGCGCAGCAGGCAACGCTGGGCGTTGTCAACGGCCAGGTCGAGGAAGTCTACGCCGGCCACAACGTTATCAAGGCGTTCAACCGTGAAGACGCTGTGCTGGCAGACTTCAACGCCGCCAATGACAAACTGTATGAATCCGCGTGGAAATCCCAGTTTTTGTCCGGCCTGATGCAGCCCATCATGAACTTTGTGGGCAACCTGGGGTATGTGGCGGTCGCCATCGTCGGCAGCATTTTTGCAGCGGCGGGCAGCATCACCATCGGCGATATCCAGGCGTTCATCCAGTATGTCAAGAACTTCACCCAGCCCATCCAACAGCTGGCGCAGGTGTCGAATATGCTGCAAAGCATGGCTGCCGCAGCCGAGCGCGTCTTTGAATTTTTGAACGAAGAAGAGGAGAACCAGCAGGCCGACCCCGCCCACCGCGCGAATCCTGCCTGCATCGATGGCCAGGTCACGTTTGACCACGTCAAATTCGGCTACACGCCGGAAAAGACAGTCATCCACAATTTCAGCTGCAACGTCAAGCCCGGCCAGAAGGTCGCCATCGTCGGCCCCACCGGCGCGGGCAAAACCACGATGGTCAAGCTGCTGATGCGGTTCTACGATGTGGATGCGGGCGAAATCAGCCTGAACGGCCACAATGTCCGCGACTTTGACCGCAGCGCCCTGCGCGAGGGCTTTGGTATGGTCTTGCAGGATACCTGGCTGTTCAAAGGCACCATCATGGAGAACATCCGCTATGGCCGCCTGGACGCCACCGACGAGGAAGTTATCGCTGCCGCCAAGGCCGCGAACGCAGACCACTTTATCCGCACGCTGCCCGGCGGCTACCAGATGGAGCTGAACGAGGACGCCTCCAACGTCAGCCAGGGCCAGAAACAGCTTTTGACGATTGCCCGCACGATTCTGGCGGACAACCGCATCCTGATTCTGGACGAGGCAACGTCCAGCGTCGATACCCGCACCGAGCAGCGCATCCAGACGGCCATGGACCGCCTGATGCAGGGCCGCACAAGCTTTGTCATTGCCCACCGCCTGTCCACTATCCGCGACGCAGATCTGATTCTGGTCATGCGCGACGGCGATATTGTGGAGCAGGGAACCCATGACGAGCTGATCGATCAGGGCGGGTTCTACGCGGATCTGTATAATAGTCAATTTGAGGATGTAACGGCGTAAAGGCTTCCGCCTTTTGGGGGAAGTCGTCACCGCAGGTGACTGAGGGGGCCTGCCACCTGCCGGACATTGCCCCCTCATCCGGTGCACTGTCCGCCCTGCAGCATCAAAATGTAAACAATTTGTAAAATGCAGGTAAAACCTGCATAAAAAGCGAAAAAATCATTTGCGCATCGACAAAAACTGTGTTACAAAATAATGTATTTATTCTGGAATTGTGTGCATATAACACGATAAGGTGCGGAACGAATGAGGAAAAAACTGCAAAATAAGCGCGGCTTTACGCTGGTGGAGCTGATCGTCGTGCTGACCATACTTGGGGTTTTGGCGGCGATGCTGATCCCTGCGCTGCAAGGCTATATTGAAAAAGCGCTGGAAACGTCGGATATTGTCAACGTGCGCGCCGCGTATATGCAGGTGCTTTCCGATGCAATGACCGGCGATGTCACTGCCGAACAGACCGTGCAGCTCAAGCAGGGGCAGGACGGGTGGCAGCGCTTTGACCCGTCACCATTGCGGGCATCACCCACGCTGCCGACGAGGGTGACACCGACAACTGGAAAGGCTCGCCCACGGCGCACGGAACCTGCAGGGTTTCTTATGTGGAGGGGACGGGCGTGGTTCTGACGTGGTCGGGCGAAGGCACCAAGCCGTCGCAACCCGCCCGGCCGACCGTTGATTTGAGCGAAAACCTGCACGGCATTTTGAAAAACAGCGGCTTGCTGGAAACGGATTTAAAGGACTTTACCGCCCGCGGGAAATTCTACGAGATCGACTCCAGTTGCCCGAACTCCACAATGGTACCCAAGGTGCAGGCGCAAATCGGGAAAAACAGCCTGTTGAGCACCGGAACGTGGGATTTCCGCAAGATTTCTGGCGAAGACCCGGGGCGGTATTTGTTCTGGACATCGGTGGATGTGACTAAATTTGCAGTAGGCACGGAGGTGCCGGTCCTTGTCAGCAAGGAGGACGGGGGCATGTTTTACATCACCACGATGCCGGTGACGACCTCAACGCTGAAGAATCAGACCTACAACGTGATCGGCAAAGGCATTACCAACCGCGGAACGTTGAACCCCTATATTCAGGGTACCGAGTACACCACGCTGGAGGAAGCCTATGCCGCGTATGCGGATATGGTGAAAAACGGTTATTCGCAGTACGCGGATACCCTGCCAAAGTAGAAATGCCTCCAACCGCCCAACGGGCAAACCGCATATATGCCTTCCCCCTCAGGGGAAGGCTTTTTTGTTATTGACACCCCTGCTATAATAGTACCAAAGGGGGCTTTTTCATGGATTACGCAAAACTTACCGCACAGGCCCGGCAGGCTACTGAAGAACTGCTGGAAGCCGCGCACCTGGAAACTGGGGATATCTTCGTGGTCGGCTGCTCCAGCAGCGAGATCATGGGTGGACATATCGGAAAGGATTCCAGCATGGAGGCTGCTGCCGCCGTGCTGGCGGGTGTGCTGCCGCCCTTGCAGGAGCAGGGCGTCTACCTTGCTGCCCAGTGTTGCGAGCACCTGAACCGCGCTATCGTCATCGAGCGCACGGTCGCCAGGGCCAACGGCTATCAAATCGTGGCGGCCATCCCGCAGCCCCACGCGGGCGGCAGCTGGGCTACCAACTGCTGGCGCACCTTTAACGACCCGGTGCTCGTTGAGGAAGTCAAAGCTGCAGCGGGCATGGACATCGGCGGCACGCTCATCGGGATGCACCTGCGCCGCGTGGCTGTGCCGGTGCGCCTGTCGATGGATCACATCGGGCAGGCGATTCTGCTCTGCGCCCGCACCCGCCCGCCGTTCATCGGCGGCTCCCGCGCCGTTTACAGTCAGGAGGAAGTGCGATGATCCCAGAAGCACAAAAACAGCAGATGGCCGAGGCCGTCGCAAAGATCCGGGAGACGATGGCTGCCGCCGCCAGGGCCGCAGGCCGCGACCCTGCCGACGTGCGCCTTTGTGCCGCCTGCAAAACCCGCACGGTGGAAGAAGTTCGGTACAGCGCCGATTTGCCCATTGACCTGTTCGGCGAAAACCACGTACAGGAGCTTGTGGAAAAGACCGACGCCGGAGCCTACAATGGCAAGCCCGGACATTTTATCGGTCATTTGCAGACCAATAAAGTCAACAAGGTTGTAGGCCGTGCCGCGCTCATTCAGAGCGTGGACAGCACGCGGCTGCTCGATAAAATCGACGCTGCCGCCGCGCGGCTGGGTCTGGTGCAGGACATTTTGGTGGAAATCAACATCGGCGAGGAAGCCAGCAAAAGCGGCGTCGACGCCGACAGCCTGTTCCCGCTGCTGGAAGCTGCCGCCGCGAGGGAAAATACCCGCCTGCGCGGTCTGATGGCGATTCCGCCCGCTGACGCAGACGATGACGAGACGCGCCGCTTTTTTGCGCAGATGCGGGAGCTGCTGGCCAAGGCCGATGCCCAGCACTACGACCGGGCGCAGATGGATATTTTGTCCATGGGTATGAGCCACGACTACGCCGCCGCCATCGCCGAGGGCGCGACCATCGTCCGCGTAGGCACCGCCATCTACGGCGCACGGGATTACAGTAAGAAAGCATAAAATTACCGCCGGCATCTCGTTGATGCCGGCGGCTTTTTATTTCCTCACCCGGTATTCCCTCGGTGTCAGGCCATATCTTTTTTTAAATAACCTGTTAAAATACGACAAGTTGTCAAACCCGCACTGCTCGGCGATCGCCAGTATCGTGTCATTGCTGCTGCGCAGGGCGTCGGCGGCGGAGTTCAGGCGGTGCTCGTTCAAGTATTCGGTAAAGCCCTGGCCGGTCATTTTCTTGAACCACCGCATAAAATGGCTGGGGCTGCACCCGCAGGCTGCCGCTGCGTCGGTCACGTGCAGTGCGCCCGCGTACTGCTCGTTCACCAGCTGTACCACGGTTTTCAAACGTCGGGTGTCGGGGGTATCGGCAGGGGGCAGGTCGCCGCTGCGGCCCACCAGCGCCGCTAAAAACAACAGCAGTTCGCCCTTTATACACAGCTCATAGCCAACATCCTTTAACTTGTTGAACTCCTCTGCCGCGTGCAGACAGTTTACGGCCCAGGTATAGCCCCAGTCGTTGGGGGCCAGCCGCATGGGCAGCGCCAGGCGGCCGCTTTGCAGGGGCAGCAGGTATTTTTCAGCGCACAGGTCGCCCGCACCGCCCAGCAGTTCCAAATCAAAGATGATGTTCTCATATTCCATCACCTCGCCCGGCAGCTGGCGCAGCGCGTGCAGCACGCCGGGGGCAAACACATAGACATCGCCCGCCTCGGCGGTGTAGGTCGTCAGGCCCGCCTGCACGACGCCGCGCCCTTTTTTGACAAACACCAGCTCCATGCTGTCCTGCCAGTGCAGCGCCACCTGGGGAAAATCCTGCGGGATCGTACAGGGATAGATGTTGAAAGGGAACCACGCGGCCCCGTGTTGCTTTGTTTCGCGCAAGGTTTTCTGATTTGGCATGATTTTCACCTCGTTGATAGTATTGTACCACTATTGGCCATTATTTTGCAAGCATCATGCGCGTTTTGTGTGGTATAACCTAGGTGTAGTCAAGAAATATACCTATTGGCCCAAAAGTTCCGGGCCAAGGCAAGGTTCAACCCTTCCGCCCCTGCCAGGGGAGGCAAGTATATGAGGAGGTAACTCTCATGAATATGCCCACTGTGATCGAAGCCAAAACCAACAAGCCGCTGGCATCCTGCACTGACCAGGAAATCTACCTTGCCCTGCTGGACATCGTCCGCGAGCAGAGCGCCGCCCACGTCAAGCCTGTCAAGGGCCGCAAGCTCTACTACATCAGCGCCGAGTTCCTGATTGGCAAGCTGCTGTCCAACAACCTTATTAACCTGGGTCTCTACGACGACACCCGCGCCGCGCTGGCCGCTGCGGGCAAGAACCTGTCCGACATTGAGGAAGTCGAGCCGGAGCCGTCCCTGGGCAACGGCGGTTTGGGCCGCTTGGCTGCCTGCTTCCTCGACTCCCTCGCCACGCTGGATCTGCCCGGCGACGGTGTCGGCCTGCGCTATCACTTCGGCCTGTTCCACCAATCTTTCAAGGACGGCGTCCAGAACGAGCTGCCCGACCCCTGGCTGACCGCACACTCCTGGGCCGAAAAGACTGACACGGTCTATCCGGTCGAGCTGGCAGGCAAAACCTACAATGCCCGCCTGTACAAGCTGGCCGTCACCGGTTATGAGGGCCGCACCAACACACTGAATCTTTTTGACCTGGACACCATCGATGAGACTATCGTCCACGATGGCATCACCTTCGATAAGACCGCCATCGACAAGAACCTGACGTTGTTCCTGTACCCCGATGACTCCGACGAGGCCGGCCGCCGCCTGCGCGTCTACCAGCAGTATTTGATGGTTTCCGCCGGTGCCCAGCTGATTCTGGCTGAGTGCACCGCCCGCGGCTGCGATTACCATGACCTGGCCGATTATGCTGCCATCCAGATCAATGACACCCACCCCAGCATGGTCATCCCCGAGCTGATCCGCCTGCTGGGCGAGAAGGGCATCGAGTTCGACGAGGCCGTCGAGATTGTCACCAAGACCTGTGCCTACACCAACCACACGATTCTGGCCGAGGCGCTGGAAAAGTGGCCTCGCGCCTATCTGGACGCCGTGGTCCCGCAGCTCATGCCCATCATCGAGAAGCTGGATGAACTGGCCCGCACCCGCACCAAGGACGAGAGCCTTGCCATCATCGACAAGGACGAC
>OLSX01003683.1_pt1 | contig 12181 bp, 6 predicted proteins | sample 1673141 | NCBI WGS metagenome assembly OLSX01 (sample SAMEA3136759, study PRJEB25190) | human gut metagenome | biome: human gut; feature: human-associated habitat; material: faeces | place: Austria | collected 2013
TAGATTGCAGTAACATCCTGCGCCGAGAGCGACGCGGCGGCAAACAGCGCGATTGCGGAAATAAACAGTTTTTTCATCGTGTGTGTGCTTTTAAAGTTTTCTCAGTTCGTTTTTTCTTTGGATGAGGCCCTGCCTGGTGGGGCCGCGTTGGTTGCAAAAGTATAATTTTTTTCCTACTTTTCAAACACTATTTGCGCAAAAAGGCAAAAAACGAGGTCATCAACGCCTCGCACTCGGCAGCCAGTACGCCGCGCGTCACCCCGGTTTTCGGATGGAAAACCGACTCCGAATAGCGGCGATAACCCTTCTTGGCGTCGTCGGCGCCCCATACGACCCGCCCCACCTGAGCCCAGGCAATCGCCCCGGCGCACATGATGCACGGCTCGACCGTGACGTAGAGCGTGCACTCCTGCAAATACTTGCCCCCGAGCGTCGCGGCAGCGGCCGTCAGGGCCTGCATCTCGGCGTGGGCCGTGGGGTCGGCCAGGGTTTCGACGAGGTTGTGCCCCCGCCCGATCACCGCACCGCCGGCCACGACGACCGCACCGATGGGCACCTCCTGTTGTTTTAACGCCTTTTGCGCCTCGTTTAGTGCCAGGCGCATGAATTTTTCGTCGGTTTCGTGCTGTTCCATGCCGGATTGTTTTCGGCAAAAGTAACCATTTTTTCCGAAGAACGCACCCCGCGCCCGGCAAACGACGCCCGGAAGCGACGCAGGCGCATCAATTTCGATTCAAAACACGCCTTCTTCCAAAAAGAAAAAATCAAAATCAAAGAAATGCTTGCATTTTATTGCATAATTTCTATATTTGCAAATGGAATAGTCCACAAAACCCTTAAATTCAATTTGCTCCTACAAAAAAACACACATCCGGCCAAAAAACGGCCCAAACCATGCACTCTGTATTTCGAAACCAAACCAATTACCAACCAGAACCAATTAAAACCATTATGGAAGAAACTCGCCAAAAAGCACCCGGGAACGGGCATTTTCCGGCAGTCCTGCGATTCGTCGCCGCGCTGCTGCTGTCCGGAACCCTATGCCTCGCGGGGGGGGGAAATCTCCTCGCACAGATCCGGAGCATCTATGTAACGATAGATGCAGCCGATGCAAGCATCCGGGAGATCCTCGAATCCATCGAGGCGCAGAGCGATCTGCGGTTCATCTATGCGGATGAAGTAAAACCGATCCTGACCAAGGTCGTAACGGTCAGGGAGAAAAACGTAAGCGCAAACCGGATTCTCGACCAGATCCTGCCCGACGTCGGCCTTCAGTATTCGGTCGGCGGCACGCAGGTCCGCATCTACCAGGCCGCCAGCGGTTCGCGCGACGTCGCCCAAACGGTCAGCGGCACGGTGATCTCCGGCACCGACAACTCCCCGCTGGCCGGCGTGATGATCTACGTCGAAGGAACGACGGCCGGCACGATCACCAACGGCGACGGCTCGTACACCTTCACCATTCCCGCCAAATCGAAATACGTGACCTTCTCGTACGTCGGTTTCGACACGAAGAAGCTCCACGTCGAGGACACCGAGCTGTTCAAACTCGTATCGCTCGCCGAGCAGAGCAACGCGCTCGACGAAGTCGTGGTCATCGGCTACGGCACGCAGAAAAAGGAGTCGATGGTCGCCTCGATCACCTCCGTAAAACCCTCCGACCTAAATATCCCCTCCAGTTCGCTGACCACGGCGTTCGCCGGCAACATCGCCGGCATGATCTCGCGCCAGACCTCGGGCGAACCCGGCTACGACAGCGCCTCGTTCTACATCCGCGGCATTTCGACCTTCGGGTCGAGCAACTCGCCGCTGATCATCCTCGACGGCGTGGAGGTGTTGAGCAACATGCTCAACAACATGCCTCCCGAGTCGATCGAGTCGTTCTCGGTGCTCAAGGACGCCCAGGCGACCTCGGTCTACGGTTCGCGCGGCGCCAACGGCGTCATCCTCATCAACACGAAAAACGGCCGCAACTCGGAGAAGATGAACGTCTCGGTCCGTCTGGAAAACACCTTCTCGATGCCCACGATGGTACAGCAGGTGGCCGACGGCGTGACCTACATGCAGCTCTACAACGAGGCCGTCTTCAACACCGCCAAGGAGACCGGAACGCTCCACGCCTACCAGCCGTTCTACTCGGCCGACAAGATCAACGGCACGAAGGCGGGGCTCAACAAGTACCTCTATCCGAACAACGACTGGTACGACCTGATGTTCAAGGATTTCTCGGTCAACCAGAACCTCAACCTCAACATCCGCGGCGGCGGCCGTAAGGTCAGCTACTTCCTCAACGCAGCGGTCTCGAACGAAAACGGCATCATCGCCGACATCGAGCAGAACCCCTACGACGTGAAGATGAACCACCAGAAATACATCTTCCAGAGCAACGTCAGCGCCAACATCACCAAGACGACGGTCGTCGGCATCAAGGTCAACGCCCAGCTGGAGTACAACACCCGTCCGATCGAGGACATCGGCAACCTGTTCTACTACTCGATGCGCGCCAATCCGGTACGTTTCCCGGCCACGCTCCCGGCCGAGGAGGGCGACACGTTCGTGCGCTACGGCAACAACGCCTCGTGGGACACCGGCGCCACCGACCTCAACCCGCTGGCCAAGCTGTCCCGCGGCTACGGCAAGCGCTACTACTCCTACATGACGACGGCCTTCACGCTGGACCAGAACCTGGATTTCTTCACCAAGGGCTTGAGCGCCAACCTCACGGCGTCATTCTACAACTACACCTATTCGGCGACCTACCGCACGGCAACCCCCTATTATTTCAAGGTCGAGGACGGCAGTTCGCTCAACCCCGACGGCACGGCCAATCTCATCACCAACTCGATCGGCGACACGGGCACGACCTACCTGACCAGCACCGACGGCAACGGCGGCCACCGCCGCTACGCGCTGCAAGCCTCGCTGAACTACGCCCGCAAATTCGGCAAACACGACGTGGGAGCCATGTTCGTCTACCGCATGAACGAGAAGAAGAACAACATCGCCGGCACGAGCGAGGAGAACCTGCTGCCCTACCGCGAGCAGGGCATGGCAGGCCGCGTGACCTACGGATTCGACAACCGCTACCTGTTCGAGGCCAGCTTCGGCTACAACGGCTCGGAGAACTTCGCTCCCGGCAAACGCTGGGGTTTCTTCCCCTCGGCGGCGGCCGGCTGGGTGATCTCCAACGAGTCGTTCTGGGACGGCATCCGCAAGACGGTCAGCAACCTGAAGATCCGCGTATCGTACGGTCTGGCGGGCGACGACGCCTTGGGCGAGCGCTTCCCCTACCGCTCCATCGTGGCCATGGGCGAGGAATCGGGATTCTACTACAACTGGAACTCCCAGGGCAAAGGCCCGAAGATCACCACCTACGGCAACCCCAACGCGACGTGGGAGGAGGCCAAGAAACTCGACGTCGGTCTCGAACTGGGACTGTTCAACGCGCTGAACATCGAAGCCGCCTACTTCACCGAAGACCGTACGGGCATCTTCATGCGGCGCACCTCGCTGCCTTCGTCGACGGGCCTGCTGGGCGTTACGCCCTACGGCAATATCGGACGTGTGAAATCGCACGGCGTCGACCTTTCGGCCGTCTACAACAAGCAGTTCAACAAGGACTGGTCGCTGAGCCTGCGCGGCACGTTCACCTTCTCGCGCAACGAAGTGGTCGAGAAGGATGAAGGCGACCTGATGTACGACTACATGTCGGTCGTGGGACATCCGGTCAACGCCATCACCGGCGTGCTGGTCGCCGACGGGCTGTTCACCTCGCAGGAGGAGATCGACAACTCGCCCAAACAGCAGTTCGGCAACTACACGGTCGGCGACATCAAGTACCGCGACCTGAACGGCGACGGCATCGTCGACGGCAACGACGTGACGACGGCCGGCAGCCCGACCGTTCCCGAAATCCAGTACGGCATCGGCGCGACGGTGAAGTGGCGCAGGCTCGACTTCTCGTTCATGTTCCAGGGCGCATCCAACGTATCGCTGCGGATGTACAACATGCACCCGTTCTGCGACGCCTCGCACTTCGGCTACGGCATCACGCAGTACATCGCCGACAACCACTGGTCGGAGGACAACAACCGCGCCGACGCGGCCTATCCGCGCCTGACCTCGCAGTTAAGCTCCAACAACACCCAGAGTTCGACCTTCTACATCCACGACGCCAAATACCTGCGCCTGAAAACCGTGGAGCTGGGCTACACCATCAAGAAACTCCGCGTCTACCTGTCGGGCAACAACCTCTTCGTCATCTCCCCGTTCGACTACTGGGACCCCGAAAAGGGCGGCGGCCACGGCCTGTCCTACCCGTTGCAGCGGACGGCGAAAATCGGCGTTCAATACCAATTCTAATCCAAAAGAAGATACCGTTATGAAAAAAATAGCAATGGCGTTAGCCCTCCTTCTCGCGGCCGCATCCTGCGATTTCCTGGATGTCGTTCCCGAGGGCAGTCCCACGCAGGACGACATCTACAAGACCCAGGCCCAGGCCGAAAAGATGCTCTTCATGGTCTACGGCAAGTGCCCCGACCTGTTCCATGCGCAGGCCATGCCCGACCTGAGCGGCGGCGACGACCTGATTTCGAGTTACTACGGATCGGTGCGTTATTTCTCGTGGAAGAGCCTCGTATACGCCACCTCGCAGGAGTCCCCGACGAACACCTACTTCAACATGTGGGGAACGACCTCGGGACTTCCGACGGGTAACTACTCGTACAACATCTACGAAGGCATCCGTTATGCCTACAACTTCCTGAACAACATAGGTTCTGTTCCCGACATCTCGGAGGCCAACCTGCGCTACTGGTCGGGCGAGGCGCACTTCCTGATCGCCCACCTGCACCAGATCCTGCTGGAGTACTACGGTCCGATCGTACTGGCCCGGGAGGAGATCGACCTGAATGCGCCGGCCAGCAGCGTGAACGTGCCGCGCAGCACCTACGACGAGTGCGTCAATTTCATCGAGGAGGAGTTCCGCAAGGCCGCCGACATGCTGCCCGACTACTGGGGTCCCATCGCGTACGGCCGCGCCATCAAGGCCACGGCGCTGGCCTACCGCGCCCGCCTGCTGCTCTACGCCGCATCGCCGCTGGTGAACGGCAATTCGGAATTCTACGCCGATTTCGTCAACAAGGACGGCACGCACCTGATCAACCAGACCTACGACGCCGAGAAGTGGAAACGCGCGATGGACGCTGCCAAGGAGGCTATCGACTGCGTGGAGGCTTCGAAGGAAACGGGAGCCTACACGATGGACGACCGCCAACTGGGCCTCTCCGTGTCGAAAAGCACCAGCACGACCGACCCGTTCGAACTGGGGCGCGCCAACTACACCTACATCTTCACCGGCGACGGCAACGCGACACAGTTCTTGAACCAGAACGAGTACCTGATGAGCCTGAACAAGTCAGGCTCGATCACCTACACGCAGAAGCAGTTCGGCTGCCACCTGGCCAACAACTACACGAAGGTGTCGGGCGCCTACCGCGGCTATTTGTGCCCGACGTTCGAGGCCGTCCAGATGTATTACACCCGGAACGGACTTCCGTGGGAGGACGACCCCGAGACGAAGGACATCGACCCGCTGGCCTACAACAAGGCGGCCGGGACGGTCGAGATGCACCTCCACAAGGAGCCGCGCTTCTATGCGTCGGTGGGTTATGACCGGGGCACGTACCGCTTCAACGGCGGCAAAATGACCATCAAGGCGCACAAGGGCGAGCCGCAGGGCTTCACCGGCAGCTACGACAACGAATACCAGTCCTACAACGGTTATTTCTGCCAGAAATGGGTCAACGAACAGTCGAAGATGACGCTCAACTCAAGCGGAAACTACTCCGTCAGCACCTACATGAGCTACGTCTTCCCCTACATGCGCATCGCCGAGCTATACTTAAGCTACGCCGAAGCCGACTTCGAGTACGACGGCACGTTGAGCGACTACGGCTACGAGTGCCTGAACAAGATCCGCTCGCGCTGCGGCCTTCCGACGTTCCAGGAGTCGTGGAGCAGGGCCGGCGGCATCCCCTCGGGCCAGAAGCTGCGCGACATCATCCGCCGCGAGCGTTCGATCGAGTTCCTGATGGAGGGACGCCGTTTCCACGACATCCGCCGCTGGAAGATCGCCGAAGAGTGCCTGCGCCCCATCCCGAAGGCCTGGAACATCGAGGGCGACACGCCCGAGAAGTTCTACAAGCTGGTCGACATGAAGGAGAACGACACGCGCATCTTCACCACGCCGAAACACTACTGGCTGGCGATCCCCAACTCGCAGCTCAACATCAACGGCCAGCTGGTTCAGAATCCGGGTTATTAACCATTAGCGAAAAGAAACGACCATGAAAAAGCTATTTTTAGCGCTCGCGCTGTCGGCGGCAGCCTGCCTGGCCGGGTGCTCCGACAACGAAGAGATCGGATACGACATCGGCTCGAAAGTGCTGATCCCGAAAAACGGCCTGCAACAGGTCGCCCTGACGGCCGATGCCGCAGCGGTCGACTACGAGGTGTGGATCTACCGGAGCGGCTACAACGAAGGCGGTTCGACGGCCGCACTCTCGGTCGACGCCGAAGCGCTGGCCGCCTACAACAAGGCCAACGGTACGGCTTACGTGCTGATGCCCGAAGCCTGCTACGACCTCCCGACCGCCGCCGTGCGGCTCGACAACAACGCCCACACCGCGAAGATCGGCATTCGGATCGACGTCTCGGCGATCACGGCGGACAGTCGCTGCGTGCTGCCCGTTTCGGTCGGCAGTCCCGACACGGAGGTGAACGCGGCGGCCGCCACGGTGCTGATCTTCCCGGTCCGCCCCGCGACGGAGAAGCCTGAAAACGACCAATGACCCGGCCGGATCAATCAACTGAAAAATTAACCACATAACCTTCCTAATATGAAAAAAGGTTTTTTATCGTTTTTTCTGTTCACGGCTTTCGCCCTGGCGCTCTGCCCGTCGTGCAAAGACGACGAGACGGCCGAATGGAAAAACGTCGCGTTCTCGGTAGCGTCCAACCTCGCCCCCGAAAACGGGACCATCCCCTACGAAGGGAGCACGGTCGTGTTCACCGTAACGACCGACGGCAAATGGACCTATGCGATAGACCAGAGCAAGACCGACTGGTTCACCCACCCCACCGTCGACGGCATGACGCTGGCGATTCTGATTCCGGAAAACACCGTGAGCAGGGAGCGCTCCGGCGTAGTCCGGTTCATCTCGGTCTCGGACCCCACGCTGGTCGAGGAGTTCACCATCACGCAGGAACCCGGACCTGTGCCGCCCGAAGCGCCGAAAGCCGACCTGCTCGACGTTGTCTTCCACGCCGACGGCACGGCCGAAGACGTATCGCCGCTCAAGAACGAGGTGCTCTCCTACCCCGGCACGGCGCTGACCTGCTATTACCACGACGTCTACAAGCGCATCGTGACCAACTACACGCACACCCCGGGGCAGGGTTCCCGCAAGGATTCCTATTACCGGGTGGACTACTACACGAACGAGACGTTCAAGCAGGGTCTGGACGACGGCCACACGCTGGAGGTCGTCCTGCGTTCGAACCGCAACGACGGCACGAAGGAGTACAAGCCCTTCTCGGCGCATGAAGCCGGCGGCACGGGTTTCCTGATCTGCAAGGAGGGCCAGGGAGGCCATCCGGCCTGCATCACGTTCCTGCCCAATGTGAGCACCACGGGCAAAAGCACGTGGCGCTGGGCGCAGAGCGACGTGACGCCCGAACCGGGCCGTTACTACCACGTCGTGGGCGTCTGGGACAAAACCGCCGAGAAAGCCTATATCTACGTGGACGGCCAACTCAAGGGCACGGCCGACGCTCCGGGCGAACTGATCCACGCCAAGGACGGCGCACGGTGGTTCGCGCTGGGCGGCGACTCGGCCGTAGGTTCGATGGGCAACGCATGGAACGGCGAAGTGGTTCTGGCCCGCGTCTTCGACGACGCGCTGACCGGGGACCAGATCGCCCTGCTCTACCAGGATGCGGCGTTCGCCGGCCAGACGCCCGTAGAATTCGCACTCTCGAACCTCGCCTACCTGACCAGGTGCGAGATCGGCGCAGGCTACACCTATACGATCTACGGCAACGGTTTCGCAGCCGGCGACAAGGTAAAGTTCACCTCGGCGGCCAACGTGACCGCAGCGTTCACGGCCGACGCCGCATTCACCGAAGCCTCCGGCGACAATACCCTTCAGTCGCTGGCAGTGACCCTCCCCGCAGGGATTCCCGCCGGAACGAACCGGTATTTCATGACGCTCGTCCGCAACGGCAGCCAATACCCGATCGGCACGGTCGAATTCACCGTCTGCGACAATCCCTCCGTCTCGATGCCCCGGATCATCGCGCACCGCGGCCAGCATCAGGACGGCGTGGAGAATTCGACCGAGAATTCGATCGCTGCCCTGACCAACGCCCAGAAACTGGGCATCCACGGCGCCGAGTTCGACGTCTGGATCACCGACGACGACGTGCCGGTGATCAACCACAACGCGACGGTGGCAGGCAGCGACCTGCGGATCGAAGAGAGCGCCTATGCACAGATCAGGGACCTCACGCTGGCCAACGGCGAAAAACTGCCGACGCTTGACGCCTATCTGGAGCAGGGCGCCAAGGACGCTTCGATGAAACTGATCTGCGAAATCAAGACCCACAGTTCGGCCGCAAGCAACACGCGGGCCGTCAACGCCGTCGTGGCCGCCGTCAAGGCGAAGTCGATGGAGACGCGGGTCGATTACATCGCCTTCGACTACGAGGTCTGCAAGCAGCTCCGGGCGGCCATGCCCGCGGCCGGCGTACAGTATCTGGGCGGCGACAAGGCTCCTGCCGAAGTCGCGGCGGACAAGCTCTCGGGCATCGACTACCAGTATTCGACCGTGCTTTCGAAAAAACCCGAGTGGGTGACGGAAGCCCACGCCGGCGGAATCGAGGTCAACGCCTGGACGGTCAATTCGACGGCCGACATGATGGCCTGCATCGCGCTGGGTGTCGACTACATCACCACCGACAACCCCGCCACGCTGAAAAAACTGCTGGAGACACCGTTCGTCACAGCCCCGAAATAACCGCGGAGGCTCCGTTTCGGATTTCTGGATTCACAGGCCGGACAATCGTCCGGCCTGCGTTCTTTGCGGAATCCGCGTTTTTTTATTAGTTTTATACCCGAAATCAACCTTATACGACAACCCTGCAATGAAGAAACTTTTGGTATTGGCATGGGCCGGCGCTGCGTTGCTGTCCGGCGGCATGCTCCGGGCGGAAAACATCCTCCTCTCGACCCGGAATTCCTCGCTGCTGCTGACGGCAGAAAAAGGCAAAACCCCTCTGTTCCAGTATTTCGGAGCGCGCGTCGCCTCGCCCGACGACATCCTCGCCAGCGGAGCGGCGTTCGGCGATGCGGCCTACCCGCAGTTCGGCGCCCAGTGTTACCGCGAAGTAGCCATTCAGGCGACGCACGGCGACGGTTCGATGTCGCTCGAACTGGCTGTCGAGTCGGTGTCGCGCGACCGCAGGGACGGCTCCGAAACCACCGCCATCGCCATGAAGGACAAGCACTACCCGTTTTTCGTGACGCTCTTCTACAAGACCTACGACGACTGCGAGGTGATCGAGACGTGGACCGAGATCAGCCACACGGAGAAGAAACCCGTGACGCTCTACCGGTTCGCATCGGCCTACATGCCCGTCCGCCGGGGCGACACGTGGCTGACGCATTTCCACGGCACATGGGGAGCGGAATGCTACCTCCACGAAGAACCGCTGACCGACGGCATGAAGGTGCTCAAGAACAAGGACGGCGTACGCAACACGCAGCGCGACAACCCCTCGCTGATGATCTCGCTCGACGGACGCCCCCGGGAGTTGACAGGCCGCGTCATCGGCGGCACGCTGGCCTGGGCCGGCAACTACCGCATCGCCCTGGACAACGACAACACCCACACCACGCACCTCTTCGCGGGCATCAACGAGGAGCAGTCGCAATACACGCTGCAACCCCGCGAGGTCTTCACGACCCCGGTATTCGCCTTCACGTTCAGCGACGAGGGCAAGAGCGGCGTGAGCCGCAACATCCACCGATGGGCGCGCCTCCACCGGCTCAACCACGGAACCGAGCTTCGCGACGTGCTGCTCAACTCGTGGGAGGGCGTCTATTTCAAGGTCAACCAGGAAGGCATGGACCGGATGATGGCCGACCTGGCGGACCTGGGCGGCGAACTGTTCGTGATGGACGACGGCTGGTTCGGCGACAAATACCCGCGCAACAACGGCGAGACGAGCCTCGGAGACTGGACGGTCTGCCGCGAGAAACTGCCGCAGGGCATCGAGGGTCTGACCGAGTCGGCCCGCAAACACGGCGTGAAGTTCGGCATCTGGATCGAACCCGAGATGACCAACACCCGGAGCGAACTCTATGAGAAGCATCCCGACTGGGTGATCCAGCAGCCCTACCGCGAAAACCGCAAGGGCCGCGGCGGCACGCAGCAGGTGCTCGATCTGTCGAACCCCGCGGTGCAGGAGTTCGTCTTCAGCGTGGTCGACCGTCTGATGACCGCGCATCCCGACATCGCCTACATCAAGTGGGACGACAACATGACGCTCTACAACTACGGCTCGACCTTCCTGCCGGCCGACCGGCAATCGCACCTCTACATCGAGTACCACCGCGGCATGGACAAGGTGCTGCGGCGCATCCAGGAGAAATATCCCCGTCTGGTGATGCAGTCGTGCGCCAGCGGCGGCGGCCGGGTCAACTATGGCGTCCTGCCCTACTACGATGAATTCTGGACCTCGGACAACACCGACGCCCTGCAACGCATCTACATGCAATGGGGCGTGTCGAACTTCTATCCCGCCGTGGCGATGGCCTCGCACGTGAGCGCCTCGCCCAACCACCAGACGGGCCGCAACGTTCCGCTCAAACTGCGCTTCGACGTGGCCATGTCGGGACGCCTGGGGCTGGAACTGCAACCCTCAAAGATGACCGGCAAAGAGAAGGAGTTCGCACGCAGGGCGATCGCCGACTACAAGGAGATCCGTCCCATCGTGCAGCAGGGCGACCTCTACCGGCTGATCTCGCCCTACGACAAGACAGGCTATGCATCGCTGATGTACGTCGCACCCGAAAAGGACCGCGCCGTCTGGTTCGTCTACAAGCTGGAGCACTTCCTCAACATGCCGTCGCCGGCCTTCCGCATGGCGGGTCTCGACCCCGGCAAACGCTACCGGATCACCGAACTGAACGTCGACGGGAAGCCGGTCCCGCAGGACGGCAAGACCTTCAGCGGCGCGTTCCTGATGGAGAACGGACTCGAATTCACGGTGGGCAAGGAATATGCGAGCCGCGTACTCGAACTCAAAGCGGTGGAGTAATCATCGGTCAGAAACGGCTGTCCGAAATCCGGGCCGCCCAACAAATCCCCGAAACGACGCCCGGTCCCGGGAGGTTCGTTTCGGGGATTCCGCATCTCTTTTCGCTCTTTTCCCTGCATATCCGCCGTTTCATCCGCCTCGCTGCAATTCCGGCGGCGGCGTTCTTCACACACAAAGGTTTTAACAAGGCATCCTGTCATTTAATTATGAATTATGAATTATGAATTATGAATTTTAGTTAACTTTGCGGATCGTAACGACTAAACATAACATATCGCCATGTACAGAACCCATACCTGCGGCTGCCTCCGGGCCTGCAACGTCAACCAAACCGTCACCCTGGCCGGATGGGTGCAGAAAGTGAGGAACCTCGGCGCCATGACCTTCATCGACTTGAGGGACCGTTACGGCATCACCCAGATCGTCGTCGAGGAACACTCCCCCGCCGAGGCGCGCGAAACGGTCTGCCGCGTGGGCCGCGAATGGGTCATCCAGGTCGTCGGCAAAGTCGTCGAGCGGCAGTCGAAAAACCCCAAAATGCCGACGGGCGACATCGAGGTCACGGCCGAGAAGGTGGCCATCCTGCACGAAGCCGAAGTGCCCCCCTTCACCATCGAAGAGGTCTCGGACGGCGGCGACGACCTGCGCATGAAGTACCGCTACCTCGACCTGCGGCGTCCGCCCCTGCAACGCAACATGATTCTGCGCCACAAGATGGCCCAGGAGATCCGCCGCTTCCTCGACAGCGAGGGATTCCTCGAGATCGAAACCCCCTATCTGATCAAATCCACGCCCGAAG
>OLSX01003686.1_pt1 | contig 12174 bp, 10 predicted proteins | sample 1673141 | NCBI WGS metagenome assembly OLSX01 (sample SAMEA3136759, study PRJEB25190) | human gut metagenome | biome: human gut; feature: human-associated habitat; material: faeces | place: Austria | collected 2013
GTGCCTGGCATATTTGTGATATTATATCAAAAATTTGCGATTCGGCAGAAATGAGGCGAGGAAAAATGGTTGCGGCCGCAGAGAATATGCAGGCATTTGGGTGGGATCTTTTTTCCGGCAACCGTGATTCTGTTTTTCTTGGCAGCGGCAGCATTGCCGGTGACGAACTTGATATTTCTTCTTTCGTGGTATTACCTGGTTTCGTAGATGTACATGTACATCTCCGTGAGCCGGGTTTTTCTTATAAGGAGACCATTTCGTCCGGCACGCTTGCTGCGGCGCACGGCGGATACAGCCGCGTGTGCGCCATGCCCAATCTGGATCCGGCGCCGGACAGTTTGCAGACGCTTGCCCCCCAGCTGGAGCGCATCCGCACGGATGCGGTCATTGACGTGACGCCCTACGGCGCGATCACCGCGCACCGCGGCGGCAGGGAGCTTGCGGACATGGAGCAGCTCGCGCCCTACGTTGCCGGCTTTTCCGACGACGGCAGCGGCGTGCAGGATGCGGACGTGATGCGCGCCGCGATGCGCAAGGCGGCAAGTCTCGGCAAGCTCATCGCCGCGCACTGCGAGGACAACACCCTCCTGCACGGCGGCTATATCCACGACGGTGCGTATGCCCGCGCCCACGGGCACAAGGGCATCAGCAGCGAGAGCGAGTGGCGGCAGCTGGAGCGCGATCTCGAGCTGGTGCGCGAGACGGGCTGCGCCTATCATATGTGCCACGTGTCCACCAAGGAGAGCGTGGCGCTCATCCGCCGGGCGAAGGCGCAGGGACTGGACGTCACCTGCGAGACCGCGCCGCACTACCTCGTGCTGACCGAGGACGACCTGCGCGAGGACGGCAGCTTCAAGATGAACCCGCCCCTGCGCACGCAGGCAGACCGGGACGCGCTGCTCGAGGGCATCCTCGACGGCACGGTGGACATGATCGCGACCGACCACGCGCCGCACAGCGCGCAGGAAAAGGCCAAGGGCCTCGCCGGGAGCGCCATGGGCATTGTCGGTCTCGAGACGGCGTTCCCCATTCTCTACACACACATTGTGCGCACCGGCGTGCTGACGCTCGACAAGCTTGTGGAGCTCATGGCGGTCAACCCCCGAAAGCGCTTCGGCTTCCCGCTGCGCGCGGACGATTATGCCGTCTGGGACCTGAACACGGAGTACCGCATCGACCCGGCGCAGTTTTGCTCCATGGGAAAGAGCACGCCCTTCGCCGGACAGACGGTCTACGGGCGGTGCGTGCGCAACGTCTGCGGCGGTGCTGTCGTCTGGCAGGACGCACAGGTCTGAGCGCCTTACACCTACATACAAAAATACATCACATACAGAACCTTTTACGTACTGAGGAGGAAATCATATGCCCAAAAGAACGGATCTGAAGAAAATTATGATCATCGGCTCCGGCCCGATCGTCATCGGTCAGGCTGCTGAGTTTGACTATGCCGGCACACAGGCGTGCCTGTCGCTCAAGGAGGAGGGGTACGAGGTCATCCTCGTCAACTCCAACCCCGCCACGATCATGACGGATACCTCCGTCGCGGACAAGGTGTACATGGAGCCGCTGACGCTGGAGTATGTGGCGCGTATCCTGCGCAAGGAGCGTCCGGATGCGATCGTCCCGGGCATCGGCGGTCAGACCGGTCTGAATCTGGCGATGCAGCTCGAGCAGAAGGGCGTGCTCAAGGAGTGTCAGGTCGAGCTTCTCGGCACGGACAGCGACAGCATCCGCCGCGCCGAGGACCGCGAGCAGTTCAAGGAGCTCTGCCAGAGCATCGGCGAGCCGGTCATCCCGTCGCAGATCACCTACAACCTCGAGGAGGCCAAGGCCGCGGCCGCGGCCATCGGCTACCCGGTCGTGCTGCGCCCGGCGTTCACGCTCGGCGGCACGGGCGGCGGCTTTGCCGACGATGAGGCGCAGCTCGTCGAGCTGGGTATGCAGGCGTTCAAGCTCTCGCCCATCCATCAGGTGCTGATCGAAAAGAGCGTCAAGGGCTATAAGGAGATCGAGTTTGAGGTCATGCGCGATGCGTCTGACCGCGCCATCACCATCTGCGGCATGGAGAACATCGACCCCGTGGGCGTGCACACCGGCGACTCCGCCGTCGTCGCGCCGATCATGACGCTCAGCGACCATGACATGAAGATGCTCAACGACAGCGCGATCAAGATCATCCGCACGCTGAAGATCCAGGGCGGCTGCAACGTGCAGTTCGCGCTCAACCCCAAGACCTCGGAGTACTTCCTCATCGAGATCAACCCCCGCGTCTCCCGCTCGTCGGCGCTGGCGAGCAAGGCCAGCGGCTATCCCATCGCGCGCGTCACGGCCAAGGTCGCCGTCGGCATGAACCTCGACGAGATCGCCGTCGCCAACACGACGGCCGCGTTCGAGCCGTCGCTGGACTACGTGGTCGCAAAGCTGCCGCGCTTCCCGTTTGACAAGTTCTCGACCGCCGCCAACACGCTCGGCACGCAGATGAAGGCCACGGGCGAGGTCATGGGCATCGGCAGCACGCTCGAGGAGTGCCTGCTCAAGTCCGTCCGCTCGCTGGAGATCGGCGCGCAGCACCTCTGGCTGCCGAAGTTCCAGAACATGACCAAGGCGGAGCTGACCGAGTACCTGCGCCAGTTCCGTGACGACGGCCTCTTTGCCGTCGCGCAGCTGCTGCGTCTGGGCGCGAGCGTGGACGAGGTCGCCGCGCTGACGATGATCACGCCGTTCTTCCTCGAGACCATCCGCGGCATCGTGGACATGGAGCAGACGCTCTGCACGCACAAGGGCGACGGAGAGACGCTCAAGCAGGCCAAGCAGATGGGCTTCTGTGACCCCTACATCGCGCGGCTCTGGGGCGTGCGCGAGGAGGATGTGTATGCCCAGCGCGTGCAGCTGGGGCTCTACCCCGCCTACAAGATGGTGGACACCAGCCACACCGGCGCTTACATCCCCTATTTCTACTCCACCTATGCCCCCGGCGCAAAGAGCGAGGCGCGCCGCTCGGACAAGAAGAAGGTCGTCGTGCTCGGCGCGGGTCCGATCCGCATCGGTCAGGGCGTGGAGTTTGACTACTCCACCGTCCACGCGGTGCAGACCATCCGGCGCGCGGGCTACGAGGCCATCATCATCAACAACAACCCCGAGACGGTCTCCACCGATTACACGACCGCCGATAAGCTGTATTTCGAGCCCCTCACGCCTGAGGACGTCATGAACATCCTGCACGAGGAGCAGGCCGATCAGGTGATCGCCAGCCTCGGCGGCCAGACGGCCATCAATCTGGCGCAGCCGCTCATGACGCGCGGCGTGCAGATCATCGGCACGGACTGCGCCGCGATCGAGCGCGCGGAAAACCGCGACTGCTTTGAAAAGCTGCTGCTCGAGCTGAACATCCCGCAGCCGATGGGCGCGGCGGTGACGAATCTGGACGACGGCCTCAAGGCTGCGCACACGGTGGGCTATCCGGTGCTGGTGCGCCCGTCGTTCGTGCTGGGCGGCCGCGCCATGGAGATCGTGGCCGACGACGAGATGCTGCGCCACTATCTGCAGAATGCCGTGCGCACCGGCGAGGGCAAGCCCGTGCTGGTCGACAAGTACATCTCCGGCCGCGAGGTCGAGGTCGACGCCATCTGCGACGGCAGAGACGTGTTCGTGCCCGGCATCATGGAGCTGGTCGAACGCACCGGTGTCCACTCCGGCGACTCCATCAGCGTCTACCCGCCGTTTTCCATCTCCGACAAGGTCAAGGGCACGATCCTGACCTATGCCAAGAAGCTCGGTCTGGGCATCGGCATCGTCGGCCTGTATAACATCCAGTTCATCGTCGATAAGAGCGACCATGTCTACATCATCGAGGTCAACCCCCGCTCGTCGCGCACGGTGCCGTTTTTGTCGAAGGCCACGGGCTATCAGCTCGCGGACATCGCCACGAACGTCATCCTCGGCACGAGCCTCAAGGAGCAGGGCATCTTCGACCTGTATCCGCCGGAGAAAGAGCGCTGCTATGTCAAGGCGCCGGTGTTCTCCTTTGCCAAGCTCCACGGGCTGGACGCCTACCTCTCCCCGGAGATGAAGTCCACGGGCGAGGCCATCGGCTACGACAAGAAGCTCTCGCGCGCCATGTACAAGGCGCTGCAGGCCTCCGGCATGAACGTGCAGAACTACGGCACCGTGTTCGTGACGCTGGCCGATGAGGACAAGCCCGAGGGCCTGCCGCTCGTGCGCCGGTTCTATGAGATGGGCTTTAACATCGAGGCGACCGCCGGCACGGCTGCCTACCTCAAGTCCTTCGGCATCCGCACGCGCGTGCGCGGCAAGATCAGCGACGGCAGCCACGAGATCCTTGATTCCATCCGCAGCGGCTACGTCAGCTACATCATCAACACCCGCTCCATCCATTCGAGCGTCCACGCGCAGGACGGCGCCGCGATCCGGCGCTGCGCGGTGGAAAACGGCGTGACCGTCTTTACCTCGCTCGATACGGTGCGCGTACTGCTCGACGTGCTCGAGGAGACGACGCTGGCCGTGTCCACGATCCACGCGGAGTAAGCCGTGCAGCAGAGAGTTTTCACCATTGCGGAAAACGCGCCCGTTGCCCGCGAGACGTATCGTCTGCGTCTCACGGGGGACACCGACGCGATCACCGCGCCGGGGCAGTTTGTGGACATCCGGCTTGCCGGACGCTTTCTGCGCCGCCCCGTGTCGGTGTGCAGCTGGAGTGACGGCGCGCTGACGCTGTATTATAAAGTGGCGGGCGCAGGCACGGCGCAGCTGAGCACGCTGGCGCCGGGCACGGAGCTGGACCTGCTGGTCGGTCTCGGCAACGGCTTTGACACCGCACCCGCCGGTGCGCGGCCGCTGCTGGTCGGCGGCGGCGTGGGCGCGTCCCCGCTGTACGGTCTGGCACAGCAGCTCGTGGCCGAGGGGCGCAGCCCGCTGGCTGTGCTCGGCTTTCGCACGGCGGCAGAGGTGCTGCTTGCCGATGCGTTTTGTGCACTCGGCATCCCCGTCACGGTCGTGACCGAGGACGGCACCATGGGCGCGCGCGGCTTCGTGACCGACGCGCTGCCCGAGGGCTGCACCTATGTGTATGCCTGCGGGCCGATGCCCATGCTGCAGGCGCTGTGCAGCGCGACGCCGCTCGACGGTCAGCTGAGCCTTGAGGCGCGCATGGGCTGCGGCTTCGGCGCGTGCATGGGCTGCACCTGCGAAACGACGCACGGCAGCAAGCGCGTCTGCAAGGACGGGCCCGTGTTCACAAAGGAGGAGATCCTATGGCCGCAACAGCCGTAACGCTCTGCGGGATCGAGCTCGAAAACCCCATCATCCCGGCCAGCGGCACGTTTGGCTACGGGCAGGAGTTTGCACAGCTGTATGACATCAATATGCTCGGCACGTTCTCCTTCAAGGGGACGACGCGCGCGCCGCGCTTCGGCAACCCCACGCCGCGCATCGCCGAGTATGCCGGCGGTCTGCTCAATGCGGTGGGGCTGCAGAACCCCGGCGTGGACGCGGTCATCGCGCACGAGCTGCCGGAGCTGAAAAAGGTGTTTCACAAGCCGGTCATGGCGAATGTGAGCGGCTTCAGCGTGGAAGAATATGCCGAGGTCTGCGCCAGGCTTGACGCGCAGCCGCAGGTCGGCTGGCTGGAGGTCAACATCTCCTGTCCGAACGTCCACGGCGGCGGCGCTGCCTTCGGCGCGGAGCCGTCGGCCGCGGCAGAGGTGACGCGCGCGGTGCGCGCCGTGACGAAAAAGCCGATCATCCTCAAGCTCTCGCCGACGGCGGCAGACATCGCCGCCGTTGCCAGGGCCTGCGAGGACGCGGGTGCGGACGGCGTGAGCCTCATCAACACCCTGCCGGGTATGCGCATCGACCTTGCGCGCCGCCGCCCGCTGCTGGCCAACCGGACCGGCGGCATGTCCGGTCCCGGTATGTTCCCGCTGGCCGTGCGCATGGTCTATCAGGTATATGGGGCGGTGCGCATCCCCATCGTGGGCATGGGCGGCGTGACGAGCGCGCAGGACGTTCTGGAGCTGATGCTCGCGGGCGCGACGGCGGTCGGCGTGGGCGCGGCAAACCTGGTCGAGCCGTATGCCTGCAAGCACATCATTGAAACTCTGCCGGACGCGATGGCGCGCTTCGGCATCGACGATCTCAGAGACATCATAGGAGGAGCACATCATGGGTAAGGACGTTATCATTGCGCTGGATTTTGACAGCCGGGAAAAGACGCTCGCATTTCTCGACCGTTTTCAGGACGAGAAGCCGTTTGTGAAGATCGGCATGGAGCTGTTTTATGCCGAAGGGCCGGATATCGTGCGCCAGATCCGCGCGCGCGGCCACAGGATCTTTCTCGACCTCAAGCTGCACGACATCCCGAACACGGTCAAAAAGGCGATGGCCGCGCTCTCGGCGCTGGATGTGGATATCATCAACCTCCACGCTGCCGGCACGAAGGCCATGATGAGCGCCGCGCTCGAGGGACTGACCCGGCCGGACGGCACGCGCCCGCTGCTCATCGCCGTGACGCAGCTGACCTCCACGGATCAGGAGCGCATGGACCGGGAGCTGCTCATCCACGCGCCGATCGACGAGGTCGTGCTGCACTATGCGCGCAATGCGCGCGATGCCGGTCTTGACGGCGTGGTCTGCTCCCCGCTGGAGGCGGGCAGCATCCATGCGCGCTGCGGCGCGGACTTTCTGACCGTGACGCCCGGTGTGCGCTTCGCCGACGGGGAGACCGGCGACCAGAAGCGCGTCACGACGCCGGAGCGTGCCCGGGAGCTCGGCTCGGACTACATCGTCGTCGGCCGCCCGATCACACAGGCGGACGATCCCGTCGCCGCCTATCGCCGGTGCGTGGCCGCGTTCGTCGGCTGAGCGCCGGATCAGAGACTTTTTCAACAGGAGGAACTGCTATGGATATCAAACACGAAGTTGCGCGCAGCCTGCTCTCGATCGAGGCGGTGTTCCTGCGCCCGCAGGAGCCGTTCACGTGGGCCAGCGGCATCAAGAGCCCCATCTACTGCGACAACCGCCTCATCCTGACCGCGCCCGAGGCGCGTGACCTGGTCGAGCGCGCCATCGCCGAGACGGTCAAGCGCGAGTATCCGCAGGCGCAGGTGCTCATGGGCACGGCCACGGCCGGCATCGCCCACGCCGCCATCGCTGCGCATCTGCTCGGTCTGCCGATGGGCTATGTCCGCTCGAGCAGCAAGGATCACGGCCGCCAGAACCGCATCGAGGGCAAGCTTGTCCCGGGGCAGAAGGTCGTGGTCGTCGAAGACCTGATCTCCACCGGCGGCAGCGTGCTCGACGCGGTGGACGCGCTGCGTGAAGCCGGCGCGGAGGTGCTCGGCGTCGTGAGTATCTTCACCTACGGCATGAAAAAGGGCGTGGAGCGGCTCGCCGCAGCGCAGGTCAGAAACGTGAGCCTCACGGATCTGGACACCGTCGCCAGCACGGGTGCACAGGAGGGCTATATCACCGAGGCCGACGTCGCGCGGCTGCTGGCCTTCCGCGAAAACCCCTCCGACGAGAGCTGGATCCAGGCAGAAAGTCAGGTGTGATATGAAGCATCTGATCGACATTATGCAGTTGACCCAGCAGGAGATCATGGAGCTCATCGACACCGCCTGCGCGATCATGGAGCACCCCGAGCAATATGCCCACAAGTGCGACGGGAAGATCCTCGCAACACTGTTTTTCGAGCCGTCCACGCGCACGCGCCTGAGCTTTGAGAGCGCGATGCTCTCGCTCGGCGGCAAGGTGCTCGGCGTCGCCTCGGCGGAGAGCTCGTCCGCCTCCAAGGGCGAGACCGTCGCGGACACCGTGCGCGTCGTCAGCTGCTACAGCGACATCATCGCCATGCGCCATCCCAAGGAGGGCGCGCCGCTGGTCGCGTCCATGCATGCGCAGGTCCCGGTCATCAACGCGGGCGACGGCGGTCATAACCACCCCACGCAGACGCTGGCCGACCTCATGACCATCTACCGCGAAAAGGGGCGGCTGGCCGATCTGACGATCGGTCTGTGCGGCGACCTGAAGTTCGGCCGCACGGTGCACTCGCTCGTCGCCGCTATGAGCCGCTGCACGGGCATCCGCTTCGTGCTCATCTCCCCGGAGGAGCTCAAGCTCCCGCGCTACGTGAAGGATGAGTACCTCAAAAAGCCCGGCGTCCCCTACACGCAGTCCACGTCGCTCGAGGCCGTGATGCCGGAGCTGGACGTGCTGTATATGACCCGCGTGCAGCGCGAGCGCTTTTTCAACGAGGAGGACTACCTGCGCCTGCGCGACAGCTATATCCTCACGCCGGATAAGCTCGAGACCGCCAAGCCCGACATGAGCATCCTGCACCCGCTGCCGCGCGTCAACGAGATCGCCGCCGCCGTGGACAACGATCCGCGCGCCTGCTATTTCAAGCAGGTGAAAAACGGCCGCTATATCCGCATGGCGCTCATGCTCAAGCTGCTGGGCATCGACTGACGGGAGGAGAAACGTTATGCTTATTGATTCGATTCAAAACGGGATCGTCATCGACCACATCACGGCCGGCAAGGCCATGGAGCTCTACCAGATCCTCGGTCTGGACAAGCTCGCCTGCACCGTTGCCATCCTCAAAAACGTCACCAGCGGCAAGCTCGGCCGCAAGGACATCATCAAGATCGACGGCGAGATGGAGCTCGACTGGGACCTGATCGGCTACGTCGATCCGAGCATCACGGTCAACATCATCCGCGGCGGCGAGCTGCAGGAAAAGCGCACGCTCAAGCTGCCCGAGCGCATCCACGGCGTGCTGCGGTGCAAAAACCCGCGCTGCATCACCTCGACCGAGCGCGAGCTGCCGCAGGAGTTCGTGCTGACGGATCGGGAGCGGCGCGTCTACCGCTGCCTGTACTGCGAGACCGAGGCGGGAAAATGATCCCCCCGCAAATCTGAAAAATCAAGCGGCGCGTCCGGTTTCGGACGCGCCGCTTGTGCTTGCCGTCAGGCAAGCAGCCGGATGCCTTTGGTCATCAGGCTCAGCCCGAGGGCGACGATGAGGATCGTGCTGCCCTTGAGCAGATATTTGTTGTACCGCTTCGGGAGAAACGTCCCGAGCAGGCCGAACAGCAGCATAAAGACGCACGTGCCTGCGCCGAAGGCGAGCATGCTCACCGCGCCGCTTGCCCACGATCCGGACGAGGCGGCGAAGATCCACATCGACGACAGCGCGCCGCATGGCATCAGACCGGTCAGCAGCCCGACGGCGAACGCCTTGCCCCGGAAGCGGCAGGGCCTGGTCAGTTCGGGGCTGATCCGGCGCAGAAACGGCACGCCCCACATCCTGAGCCCGATGAGCACCACGAGCAGCCCGCTGACGGTCAGGAGCATACTCTTGACCTGCAGATCGTAGCTGATGTATTTTCCGAGCGCGCCGAAGACGGCGCCCATCAGCGTGTAGCTCAGCAGGCGGCCGCCATTATAGAGCAGCGCATTGCCCTGTGCGAGCAGGATGCCGCCGCACATGCCGATGCAGTGCACGCCCGTGAGCAGGCCGATAACAAAGAGCGCACCGAAGCCGACGCCGCGCTCCGCGCTCGGTGTGCGGACGAGCCCGGTCAAGGCGGGGACGGCAAAATACAGGCACGCAACGAGTACGAGCGCGATCGCATCGGCGCGCCGCCCGCTGCGGCCGTCGCCGACGGGGTAGTCGGTCTCGGCGAGGATGCGCCCGATGTCCTCCGCGGAGAGGATGTCCGGGTCAAAGTCCGCCGTGACGGTGCTCTTGCGGTAGCTGGCCGTGCAGGAGAGAATGCCGCGCGTGTGCAGCAGCCTGTGCGCGATCTCGTCCTCGCATTGCGGGCAGATCATACCGTCGACCTTGCGGTCAAATATTTCGTGGCTCATATTTTTTCAACCTCAATGCGTTTAATAACACGCCGTTGGAGCTCAGCGCCATCGCGGCCGCGGCGATGGAGGGGTTGATGATGCCGGACGCCGCGAGCGGGATGCAGATGACGTTGTAGACGGCCGCCCAGATCAGGTTCTGGCGCACGTTTTTCATGGTCGCGGCGGAAACGTCGAACACCGTCTGCACGCTTTGCATACTGCTGCTGACGATCATCACGTCCGCCGTCGAAATGGCGATGTCCGCGCCGCAGCCGAGCGCGACGCCGATGTCCGCGCACGCCAGCGCCGGGGAGTCGTTGATGCCGTCGCCGATGAAGCACACGTGCTTTCCGCGCGCCTGCAGCGCCTTGACCGCGTCCGATTTGTCGGCGGGCCTGACCTCACAGAGCACGTTTTCGATGCCCAGCATCCCGGCGATCCGCTCGGCTTTCTCCCGCTTGTCGCCGCTGATCATCCACAGCTCCATGCCGCGGTCCCTGAGCGCGCGGACGGCCTCGGCCGCGCCCGGTCGGAGCTGCTCGGCGCCGTCGGTGAGGCCAAGCGTCAGTGTGCCGGTCTTGTCGAACACGACGGTGTCGGTCTTGTAGGCCGTCTCCAGCTGCTCGCCGCCGCGAAACAGCACGCCGAGCTCCGCCGCGCGGCCGGAGCCGGTCATGATCGAGGTCGGCGTGGCCAGCCCCAGCGCGCAGGGACAGGCGATCACGAGTGTGGAGCAGACGCAGTTGAGCGCCGAGCGCAGATCTCCGGCGTCGAGCACGAAGTAGCGCAGGCAGAAAACACCGGCTGCAACCAGAATGACCACGGGCACGAACACGGTCGCGATCTTGTCGGCCAGCCGCGCGATGGGGGCTTTTTCCGACTGCGCTGCGCTGACGATGGCGATGATCTGCGCAAGCACGGTCTGCTCGCAAACGGCTGCGCATGAGAGCGTCACATCGCCCTCCCGGCAGAGCGTGCCGCAGTACATACGCGCGCCCGCGCATTTCGGGATCAGCTCGCTCTCTCCCGTGAGCATGGATTCGTCGACCATGCACGTTCCGCTCAGCACGGCGCCGTCGATCGGCACGCGCTCACCGCTGCGGACCTGCACGATATCGTCGGGCGTCAGCGTGCGGATATCGACGGTCTGCACCGTGCCGCCGCGCAGCACGTTCGCCGTCTCCGGCTGAAGGCGGATCAGCTTTCGGATCGCTTCCGAGGCTTCATAGCGCGAGGTGCACTCCATATACTTGCCGAACAGGATCAGCGACAGCAGCACACCCTCGGAGAGGAAGTACAGCTTCACGTCGTGGTGCACGGTCAGTGCGATGCAGGCGCTGTGCAGATAAATCACGGTCGTCGACACGGCGACCAGAAAGTCCATGCCGAGCACGCCCTGCCGCAGCGCCTTGTACGCGCCCTTGTAGAAGTATGCGCCCGGCCAGAACTGGAGCACGGACGCGATCGCAAGCTGAGCCAGCGGGTGCAGATTCCAAAACAGGGGCATCGTCAGAAGGACGCTGATGCAGAGCGTCCTTAATAGCCGCAGCCGGCCGCCGATCTCGCTCTCGGCGTCGCCGCAGGCGGGACACGAGACGGAGACGTCACTTGGCTGCATCGTGTTTCAGTTTCAGATACTGCCGGAAGCACACCCACGAGCACGGCAGGCAGCACACCGGGATATGAAACAGCAGCACCCAGCTCAGCCAGTCCACGCCCTGATAGAACACGCCGTTGTACGTGACACCTTTGATCAGCGCAAAATACGAGTAGTTCCACACGCCCCAGTTGCCCGTGAACGAGCCGCAGAGGTGCAGGATGAGAAATGACGCCGTCGTGAACACACCGGCGACCGCGCCCACCAGCGTCGCGGACGGGCGGCCGCTCCTGGCCAGAAACAGCGTCACGACCGGCAGCACGTATACCGTGAGATTCAGCACCCAGAGCGAGAGCGGGATGGAGTAGCCCCAGTTGCGTGCCTGACGGATGTGATCCCCGTCGTGGATCAGTACGGCGACGATCATGACGATCGCGCAGGTGGTGACGGTCTTGATGACGGCTGCGTCGAGCTTGCTGTCGAGCAGCTTCACCGTTTTTTCTTGAGCTTCCGACATAGTGATCCTCCTAAGCAAATATTACCGCGAGGCCAATATTGACCAGTTGGTAATTCTAAAGTAGCACGGAGAAAAAAGAATGTCAAGGTTTTATCTACCGCTCGGTAAGAAAAATGCGAAGCCAAGTCGCCACCGGCAAAAGGCTACGAGGTTCTTTGAAAAATTTCCCCGTCCCGGCGGACAAGCGTCC
>OLSX01003687.1_pt1 | contig 12170 bp, 6 predicted proteins | sample 1673141 | NCBI WGS metagenome assembly OLSX01 (sample SAMEA3136759, study PRJEB25190) | human gut metagenome | biome: human gut; feature: human-associated habitat; material: faeces | place: Austria | collected 2013
CGCTCCTTGCGGCGGCTGTCCTCGGCCTCGTAGGCGGCAGCGTCTGCCATGGCGCGCTGGATCTCGTTTTCGGAAAGGTTGGTGCTGCCGGTGATGGTGATGTTCTGCTCCCGCCCGGTGGCAAGGTCTTTTGCAGATACCTTTACCACGCCGTTCACATCGATATCAAAGGTGACCTCGATCTGGGGCTTAGACGAAAAGCTTGCCCGGATGCCGTTCAGTTTGAACTTGCCCAAAGACTTGTTGTCCCGCGCAAAGTGGCGCTCGCCCTGCAAAACGTTGATCTCCACGCTGGTCTGCATGGGACGGGCGGTGGTAAAGATCTGGCTCTTGCGGGTGGGGATCATGCTGTTGCGGGTGATCAGCGGGGTGGCGACCCCGCCCAGTGTCTCGATGGACAAGGTCAGCGGGGTCACGTCCATCAACACCAGCCCCTGCGCTGCCGCGCCGGTGGCACCTGCCAGCTTGCCGCCGCCCTGCAGCAGTGCACCCTGCACCGCTGCACCCATGGCGACGCATTCGTCCGGGTTCAGGCTGTGGCTGGGCTCCTTACCCAGCAGCTCCCGCACCTGCCGCTCCACGGCGGGCATCCGGGTGCTGCCGCCCACCAGCAGCACCTTGCCCAGCTGGCTGGCAGAGATGCCGGCATCCCGCAAAGCGTTCTGCACCGGGGTCACGGTGCGGGACAGCAGATCGCCGGTCATCATCTCGAACTGCGGGCGGGACAAAGCGATATCCAAGTGATGCGGCCCGTCCTTGCCCACCGCGATAAAGGGCAGGTTCAGCTGAGCAGAGGGCGCACTGGAAAGCTCTTTCTTGGCCTTTTCCGCTTCCTCCTTCAGCCGTCCCATGGCGGCGGGGTCGCGGGTCAGGTCGATGCGGTCAGACTTTTTGAACTCTGCCACTGCATACTCCACGATGCGCTGGTCAAAGTCATCGCCGCCCAGATGGGTGTCGCCGCCGGTGGCAAGCACCGTAAAGGTGCCGTCCTCGATTTCAATGATAGACACGTCAAAGGTGCCGCCGCCAAGGTCGTAGACAAGGATCTTCTGGGCGGCTTCGTTGTCCAGACCGTAGGCCACCGCGGCGGCGGTGGGTTCGTTGATGATGCGCAGCACGTTCAGCCCCGCAATGCGGCCTGCATCCTGCGTGGCCTTGCGCTGGCTGTCGTCAAAATAGGCGGGCACGGTGATGACGGCTTCGGTGACCGGCTCACCCAGATAGCTCTCGGCGTCCCGGCGGATCTTGGCAAGGATCATGGCGCTGATCTCCTGCGGGGCAAGGTCCTTGCCGTCAATATGCGCCCGGTAGTCCGAACCCATATACCGCTTGATGCTGGAGATCGTGCGCCCGGAATTCGTGGCGATCTGGCGCTTTGCCGCGCCGCCCACCAGACGCTCGCCGTCCTTGGTAAAGGCCACCACACTGGGGGTGGTGCGCTCGCCCTCTGCATTGGTGATGACCACGGGCTTGCCGCCCTCCACCACCGCCACACAGGAATTGGTCGTGCCCAGATCAATGCCGATCACTTTGCTCATACTGTTTCCTCTGTTTCTTGTCCGCCGTGTCTGCGGGCTGATTTTTCTCCAGTCTATCTTACAGGACGGCTGTGACCATTTTTTAGTCCAATTGTAAAGATTCTATGTTATAAGCCGCCGGAGCCGTAGGCGGCTCGTGGGTCAGCGCGTAGAGCAGCTGCTCAGCCTCCTGTAACCAGCAGTCGGCGTCCGGCTCGTGCTCCCGCTGCAAAATGGTAAAGGCCTGCTTTGCCTCGGCCGCCTGCGCCAGCGCCTTTTTGCGGGAGGTGTAGCGCGTTTCAAACTGTGCCAGCCGCAGGCAGACCCGGGGCGTATACTCGATATCCGGCACCGCTGCCGCGTTCTGCCGCGCCCGGCGGTACCACAATAGCGCCTTGCCGTTGTCGCCCCGGGCGGCGCAGTCATCGCCAAGGTTCAAAAGGGCGATGGGCTCGCCGCTTTCGGCAGCGGCTTTCCACACCTTGCGCGCCTGCGCAGCGCTTTTGGGTACGCCGCGCCCCTGATACAGGCACTCGCCCAGTAGCGAGAGCCCGGCAGAATTTCCCTGCTCGGCGGCTTTCTGGTAGCACTCTGCCGCTGCCGCCCAGTGTCCGGCGCGGGCAGCTTCCTTTCCGGCCTCGGCCTCCTCTGCGCCGGGGCCCTCCGGGGTGTGGCCTGCGTGCAGCAGACCGTTGAGCAGCGCACCGTCCAGCGAGGCGGAATTGCTCCACGGGTCCAGCACCACGCCGTCGATGCCCGGGGTGTCCAGCGCCAGCTGCATGGCCTGTTCCAAGGTGCGGTCAGCCATGGGGCGGCTGCCGGTGCTGCGGTCTGCACCGGCCGCTGCCACCGAGGTGAACAGCGGCAGCCAGCAGCGCCCCTTATCGTTGCGCAGCGTCCACAAAGCAAGGCCATCGGCCTTTTCTGCCGGGATGGGGTGCTCCATCCACGGGGCGGGTGCCCCCTGCGCCGAAAGCGCCGTCTGCAGCGGCACCAGCACATGGGTCTCCAGCTCCAGCGCATAGTTCAAAGCGCTCATCAAAGTCCAGAAGCTCTCCTCGTTCTGGCCTTTATACAGCCCCTGCACGGCCTGCTCGATGGCCGGGCAGCCGGTGCCGTGCGGGCTGTACACCGGTGCGGTGCGGCTGCGTTGGCTGCCCACCGGGCGGAAGCGTACCCCGCCGTCTGTTCGTCTTGCCATTGTGTTCACCATACTTCCCTATCAATCTCAGCTCTAGTATAACAGGATTTGGCAGCTTGTACAATGCAAAACGCAGCTGCGGCACTGGATTTTCAGCATACAGCGCGCTATAATAAGGTGTATTTTGACCCCAAAGGAGGAATTTTTTTGAACCGGATGCTTGGCTACCTGAAGGGCTACGAGCGCGAAAGCGTGCTTGCACCGCTCTTTAAGATGCTGGAAGCCACCTTTGACCTGTTCGTGCCGCTGGTCATGGCGGATATCGTCAATGTGGGCATTGCAGCGCACGACCTGCATTATATTCTGGTGCGGTGCGGCCTTTTGCTGCTGCTGGCTTTCATCGGCCTTACCTGCAGCCTGACCGCGCAGTATTTTTCCGCTAAGGCGGCGGTGGGCTACTCCACCGCGCTGCGGCACGCCCTGTTTGCCCATATCCAGAGCCTGAGCTTTTCAGAGATGGATACGCTGGGCACCAGCACCCTCATTACCCGCATGACCAGCGATGTCAATCAGGTGCAAAGCGGGCTCAACCTGTTTTTGCGCCTGTTCCTGCGCAGCCCCTTTGTGGTGCTGGGTGCCATGGTCATGGCCTTTACGGTCAACGCCCGGGCGGCAATGATCTTTGTGGTCACCATCCCGCTGCTCAGCGTGGTGGTGTTCGGCGTGATGGTGATCACCCGGCCGCTGTATAAGACCGTGCAGACCCGGCTGGACCGGGTGCTGGGCCTGACCCGCGAGAACCTGACCGGCGTGCGCGTGGTGCGTGCCTTTGATAAGGAGCAGAGCGAGATCGACCGCTTTGAGGACGCCAACGCCCTGCTGACCGGGATGCAGCTGCACGTCGGCCATCTTTCGGCGCTGATGAACCCGCTGACCTATGTGCTCATCAACCTTGCCATCGTGGCGCTGCTGTATGTGGGCAGCATCGAGATCAACGTGGGCGGCATGGCCTCCGGCGATGTCATTGCGCTGGTAAACTACATGAACCAGATCCTTGTGGAGCTGGTAAAGCTTGCCAACCTCATCGTACAGATCAGCAAGGCGCTGGCCTGTGCAGGCCGCGTGCAGGCAGTGCTGGACACAAAGCCCGGCATGACCTTTCCCGCCGAGCTGCTGGGCGAGGTTGCCGCCGACAAGACCGGCGATGCCGTGCGCTTTGACCATGTAGGCCTGACCTACGCCGGGGCGGGCGCACCCAGCCTGACCGATATCAGCTTTACCGCCAAAAAGGGCCAGACTATCGGCGTCATCGGCGGCACCGGCAGCGGCAAATCCAGCTTGGTGAACCTCATCCCGCGCTTTTACGATGCCACCGAGGGCAGCGTGGAGATCTTTGGCCGCCCGGTGGCCAGCTACCCCCGGGACGCCTTGCGCGGCAGGGTGGCGATGGTCATGCAGAAGGCGCAGCTCTTCGGCGGCACCATCCGCTCCAATCTGCTGTGGGGAAACAAGGATGCCACCGATGCCGACCTGTGGGCGGCGCTGGAAACGGCACAGGCCGCAGACTTTGTGCGTGCAAAGCCCCTTGGGCTGGACGAGCCGGTGGAACAGGGCGGACGCAATCTTTCCGGCGGACAGAAGCAGCGGCTCACCATCGCCCGTGCGCTGGTGGGCAAGCCGGACATTTTGATTTTGGACGACAGCGCCAGTGCGCTGGACTACGCCACCGACGCCGCCCTGCGCAAGGCACTGGCGGCGCTGCCCGGGGCGCTGACCGTGTTCATCGTCAGCCAGCGCGCCGCCAGTTTGCAGCACGCCGACCAGATTCTGGTGCTGGATGACGGTCATCTGGTGGGCATCGGCACCCACAGCGCACTGCGCAGCAGCTGCCCGGTGTACGAGGAGATCTACGAGAGCCAGTTCAAGAAAGGGGAGGCAGAAGCATGAGTGCAAAAGCAAAAAACAAGCTGACCCCGCAGCAGCGCAAGGCCACCCTGAACCGGGTACTGCACAAAATACGTCCGTACAGCGCCTTTGTGGTGTGCAGCCTGCTGGTGGCGGCGGTCAGCGTAGCCGCCCAGCTGTATATCCCCATCCTGTGCGGCGATGCCATTGATAAGATGCTGGGCAAGGGCAATGTAGACCTTGCCGGGGTGCTGCGCATTGCGGTGAGCATTCTGGTGGTGGCAGCCGTAGCCGCCCTTGCGCAGTGGCTTTTGAGCGTGTGCAACAACCGCATCACCTTCTCGGTCAGCCGTGATCTGCGCAACGAGGCGCTGCGTAAAATTCAGACCCTGCCGCTGTCCTATCTGGACCAGCACAGCACCGGAGATATTGTAAGCCGTGTCATTGCAGATACAGATATCTTATCCGATGGTCTGTTGTTGGGATTTACACAGTTATTTTCAGGAATCGTGACGATCGTTGTGACACTGATTTTCATGTTCTCTAAGAATGTGTGGGTAACACTGCTGGTGATCGTACTGACACCATTTAGTTTCGTAGTGGCGAAATTCATTTCTTCCAGATCTTATACGATGTTCCGGAAGCAGAGTGAGACCAGAGGACGGCAGACCGCACTGATTGAAGAAATGATCGGCGGACAGAAAGTAGTAAAAGCATTTGGGTACGAGAAAGAATCATCCAGAAGATTTGATGAGATCAATAAAGAACTGCAGAACTACAGCCAGAAAGCAGTGTTCTACAGCAGTTTAACGAACCCGTCCACACGATTCGTCAATAATATCATTTACGCCGGAGTGGCTTTACTTGGAGCATTTCTGATACCGGGCGGCACGCTGACGGTCGGAGGACTTTCTGTACTGTTAGCGTATGCGAACCAGTATATGAAGCCGTTCAACGATATCAGTTCGGTAGTCACAGAGATGCAGAATGCGCTGGCATGTGCGGACCGTATCTTTGATCTGTTAGAGCAGAAAGAAGAGACATTGGATGCGGAAGGCGCATTTGCTACAGTTGATGGCAATGTTACAATCGACGATGTGGCATTTAGTTATGATAAAGAAAAAGAACTGATCGAGAACTTCAATCTGGATGTAAAACCGGGTATGCGTATTGCAATCGTTGGTCCGACAGGATGCGGTAAGACGACATTTATCAACCTGCTGATGCGCTTCTACGAGATTTCCGGTGGCACGATTTCGATTGACGGCATCGACACCAAGTCCGTACCGCGTTGGAACGTGCACGACCAGTTCTCCATGGTGCTGCAGGACACGTGGGTGTTCCGTGGAACAGTGCGTGAAAACATCGCGTATTCGAAGAAGGACGTCACCGACGAGCAGATCGTGGCCGCATGCAAGGCCGTCGGCCTGCACCACTACATCATGTCGTTGCCGAACGGCTACGACACCGTGCTCGACGACAAGGCGTCGCTTTCCCAGGGCCAGCGCCAGCTGCTGACGATCGCCCGCGCGATGGTGGAGGACGCGCCGATCCTGATCCTCGACGAGGCCACCTCCTCGGTCGATACACGCACCGAGGAGCTGATCCAGAAGGCGATGGACGCGTTGACCGTGGGCCGCACGAGCTTCGTGATCGCGCACCGCCTGTCCACCATCCGCGACGCCGACATGATTCTGGTGATGAACGGCGGCGATATCGTGGAGCGCGGCACCCATGAGGAGCTGCTCGCCAAGTCCGGCTTCTACGCCGACATCTACAACAGCCAGTTCACGCTGGCGCAGTAGTTTATGCTGGCGCAGTGGCGGCTCCCGCTGGCTCGAAGGATCGCCTATGAGAGGTGGGGTTTCCGTGATGCGTGAGACCGTAGGCTTGGCTGCTGAGCCGTGAAGCGAAGAGCCCAGTGGGCTCTTTGTAGGCGAGGTGAGCGGCTGTGCTGCGAAGACCGCGTAGCGGTGCCTTGAGCGTGTCGAACGCATCACGCGGAAGCCCCGTCCTGCCAGCTGTGCCGCGAAACCATATATGCGGCTGGATTCAGGCGGGCTCCGTAAATGGCTACGCTGGAGTGCATAAGCGTAGCCAAATATGGGCGATGCCTAGGGGGGCTACGTTGGGGAACACGCAAGCGTGGCCCATTGCGGATGATGCCGGAACATCGCTCCGCGCACAGGGATAGGAAACGCAAAACGCCCGCAACCGAATCAACCGGTTGCGGGCGTTTTGCATAGATCGTAAAAGACGAAACCGAAAAATCAGGCGTAGATATTGCGCGGGCGCATATCGTCCGGCAGGCCCTCCAGCAGCGTGGCCACGGAACCCTCTTCAAACACGGAACGGATGCCAGCGGCCAGCAGCGGCGCCACGGACAGCACGGTCATATTCGGCAGTCGCTTCTCTTCGGGAACCGGAACGGTGTCCATCAGCACGATCTCACGTGCGCCGCAATCACGCAGGCGTTCAATGGCAGGGCCTGACAGCAGACCGTGCGTGGCCACCAGCGTCACGCTCTTGGCGCCGGCGCCCTTCAGCGTGCGCACGGCTTCGCAGATCGTGCCAGCGGTGTCGATCATATCGTCCACCACCACGCAGTCGCGGCCTTCAACCTCGCCGATGATGCCATGCGCCACGGCATGGTTCGGGCGCGTGGTGTCGCGGGTCTTGTGGATGAATGCGAGCGGCAGTCCACCAAGCTTGGCGGCCCACTGTTCGGAAACCTTGATGCGACCCGCGTCGGGGGAGACGATGGTGGTGTTCGGCAGCGGCAGATGATTGCGCACATAGTCGATGAGCACTGGGGTGGCGGTCAGATGGTCGACCGGAGCGTCGAAGAAGCCCTGCTCCTGGGCGGCATGCAGGTCGACGGTCATGATGCGGTTGGCGCCGGCGGTGCGGAACAGGTCGTACACCAGGCGGGCGGTGATGGGCTCGCGGCCCTGATGCTTCTTGTCTTGGCGCGAATAGCCCATGAACGGCGCAACCACGGTGATGGTGCGTGCCGAGGCGCGCTTGAGCGCATCCACCATAATGAGCTGTTCCATGATCCACTTGTTGATATCGCCGTAATGGCATTGCAGCACGAACACGTCGGCACCGCGAACCGGTTCGGTATAACGTACGTACATCTCGCCGTTTGCGAAGTCGTATGCCGTGGTTTCCAACACCTGAGTGCCCAGGCAGTCTGCGACTTCCTTGGCCAGTTCGGGGTATGCGCGGCCCGTGACCAGCGCCATACGTTTATCCGGAGTGCCCTCAAGAATCGTTGACATTATTGTGCTGCCGTCCTTTGTGTTCCATGAGCAAGAAATAGCCTTCACCAGTGTACCCGTAGCCCTGTCATGCAGTCGGCGGCCGGGTTGTCATGCGTACAGGTGCGTGATTGACGGACGGTGGATGCTGCTGAGCGGCGATGGATCACGTCAACGGATCATGGTTCCACCAGCTCGATCGCACCAATCAGCCGATCGGCACCGTGTGACCGGGCAAATCCGACCTGTACCATGCCACGCAGTCCATGATGATTCCGCTGCGCGACTAGATGCAGCCAGCCCATGCGACATCTGCGCGCCATGCGCCGCATGTCACGCCGCCTGATGCGAGAACCGCTTCTGCAGCTCGTAGGCCGCGAACAGCACGATCAGCCAGATCACGCCGGCGACCACGGCGATACGGTAGCTGGCGGAGAAGCACATCAGCGCCACGACCAGTGCCATGAACGCGATCACGATATACGGCATCACGCGTGCGAACGGCAGCTTGAACGCGATCTTGTCGAGCGCCTCCTTGCCCTTGAGTCCCTTGAGCTCGTCAGGGCCGTCGCCCGCGGCCACCACGCGGCGGAAGTGGATTTCGGTGATCATGATCATCGTCCAGTTGATTGCGGCGGCGATGGTGGCGATCGACATCAGATAGTTGAAGGCGAAGTCGGGCCATACGAACACCACCACCACGGCGATGGCGATGATGATGGCGGAGGTGATCACGCCGGCGGCCGGCACGCCGCGCTTGGTCAGCTTGCCCAGGTATGCCGGGGCGTTGCCCTGCTTGGCCAGCGAATACAGCATGCGGGAGTTGGCGTACAGGCCGGAATTGTAGACGCTCATCACGGCGGTCAGGCACACGAAGTTGAGGATGCCGGCGGCCGCATGCACGCCCACGGAATCGAAGATCTGCACGAACGGGCTGGAATTGCCGTCGATCTTGCTCCACGGCACCACGGCCATGATCACGCCGAGCGCGAAGATGTAGAACACGAGAATACGCCAGATGATGCCATTGGTGGCCTTGGGGATCGTGACGCGCGGGTTCTCCGTCTCGCCTGCGGTGATGCCGATGAGTTCGGTGCCGCCGAAGCTGAACATCACCACGACCAACGCCATCATGAGGCCCGTCCACGTGCCGTCTGCATTGCGGGTCATCAGGCCGTGCGGCAGGAATCCGCCGTCCACGGTGAACCAGTTCGCGAAGCTTGCGCGAATGCCCGAAGCGGTGGGCACGTTGGCGACGATCACGTACAGGCCACCCAGAATCATGGCGATCACCGCCACGATCTTGATGATGGCGAACCAGAATTCGAATTCACCGAACTTGCTGACGCCCATCAGGTTCAATGCGGCGATCACCACCAGGAACACGGCCGCCGAAACCCATTTGGGGATGTTCGGGAACCAGTAGTTCACAAAGGAGCCGACCACGGCGAGTTCCACCATGGCCACAAGCACGTAGTTGAACCAGTAGTTCCATCCGGAGATGAAGCCGGCGCGTTTCGACCAGTAGCGTGTGGCGTAGTAGCTGAATGCGCCCGCCTTCGGGTCTTCCACGGCCATTTCGCTCAATGCGCGCACGATCAGGAAAATGATCAGGCCGCCGATCAGGTAGGCCAGCAGAATGGACGGTCCGGCCAGTGCGATCGATTCGCTGGAACCGTAGAACAGGCCGGTTCCGATGGCTCCGCCCAATGCGATCAACTGGATGTGGCGGTTCTTCAAGGATTTACGTAGTGTTGCGGGCACTGGCACGTCGTCGGTTTCGCGCGGCTTCTTTGCGGCGGTGACGTCGTTCATGAGTCTTCCTCTTCTCTGTTGTTGACTGGTATGTTGCTCGGTGCGTTTGTTCGGTGGTTTGTGTGGCGTTTCCGCGATTGGTTGCGCTGGCTTGTGTTTGCCTCACTCGCGGCACCTGCGATTGGCCTTGTTGCGGGTCGCCGCTCCCGATTGTAGCCGGAAGTGGCTGGAAACGTCTTATGTTGGCCGCAGAACGACTGAGCGGGCGACCTGACGAACGGCGACCGTAGCGAAAGCGTGCAGCTGGTGACCGCATCGATCCGATCAGCTCGCTCAAGTCCGTGGAATAATCTGGCGTGGTCTGGAGCCCGGTGGTTTGGGAATGACGAATGTCCGTTTCTGGCGATTCGGACGCCGGGCGTCCATAGACTTAGTGCCCTCAGTTCTTCGGATACCGGTAGTCGTGCGGCAGTTGCGTGGTGCGTTGCGGATCCAGTCCGAGCTCCTCCAGCTGCCGGTCGATTTCGTGCTGCGCGCGTTCGACGAGCTCGGACCGAGACTTGCCAAGGGCATCCCGCTTCTCCAGCATTCCCAGTGTTTCCGCCATCCGCTTGAGCCGGTCCTGATGATGCAGCAGCATGCGCACCTGCGCATGTTCGCGTACGATCGTTCGCCAGTCGGAAGGCGTGTGCGCGATCTCGCGTACCGCGGTTACCGGATGCACGTCGGCTACCTGGTAGGTGACGGAACCGAGCAGCGGCATCAGGAACACCGTAATCGCGCCGGCCGCGACCAACGTCGACGCGGTGTCGCTTTGCATGGTGCCGACCTTCACCGCCAGCGATGTGACGGCGACGATGATCGGCAGCGCCGTCGTGCAATACAGGGCTACCGTGACGCGGTGATGCGACGACATCGGATTGTTGCGTTTGTCGATCGACATGGCGATGTATACCGGCACCGCACGAATCAGCATGAGCATGACGATGAATGCTACGAGCAGGGTGGGTCGGCCGGCTACGGCATTCGCGTTGATTGCGGCGCCTGATACCACGAAGAACACGGGGATGAGGAATCCGTAGCCGACGCCTTCCAGTTTCATTTCCAGCGACTTGCTGCCGTCGGGGATGATGTAGCGCAGAATGAAGCCCGCTGCGAACGCGCCGAGCACCGCGTCGAGATCGAACAGTGCGGAAATGGTGACGAGGAAAATGAGCAGGAGCGTGGTCAGCCGCATCAGCGTCTGCGATGACGTGTTCGCGTTTTCCGTAAGGAAACGGTACATCCGGTAGCCGGTTTTGCGCGCTTTTGCCGGCAAGGTCGCGCAGATAAGGCAAATGGCGAGGAACGCGCCGAGCACCAGCATGGTCTGCCAGCCGGTGCGGGTGGATAACAGGATGGCCATGGCGATGATCGGGCCGAGTTCGCCCCACGTGCCGTATGAGATGATCGCGTCGCCGATGGGGGTACCCTCGAGTCCACGTTCCTTGAGAATAGGCATAAGCGTGCCGAGCGCGGTGGTGGTGAGCGCGATGACCGTGGCCACGCCGTTGATGCCTTGCTTGGCGAAGAACGGTAGGAATGTCACGACCAGCCAGGCAAGCCCTAGCGTGACCACCCATGTAAGCAGGCCGACTTTGCCCTGATGTCCGGCAAGCCGCTTGGGGTCTATTTCGTAGCCGGCGAGCAGGAACAGGAACGCCATACCAAGCTCGCTGAGGAGTTTCACGGCGTCGTTCACTTCAATCACGCCGAATCCGTAGGGACCGAGTACGGCTCCGGCGGCGAGCAGCAGCACGGTCTGCGGAATGAACTTGCCGGGAATCAGCTGCGCCACAATGGGGCTGACGGCCGCCACCGCCATGATGATGGTCAAGGAAACAAGCTCTTGCGTCATACCACCGAGCGTAGTGAGCATATGTGACGGAACGAATGCTGCGTGAAATCATGACACGCGAGAAGGGACGTAACGAAAAGAAGAATTTTCCGGGGGCGGGGGGGGGGTACTCAATGCAAAAAAATACAAACGTTTACAGTATTGGAACGATTGGATTTTTGGAATGATGGTCTTGCCATACATGGAGGGGCGATGACGCCTTTTGGGGGAATCCATGAGGGGAAGGGAAGGGGAAATGGCAATATCATGCGGATTAAGCAGTTCAAGGGGGTGTACGATGATCGACAAGTTCACCGCTAAAGAGCGCGCGTATTTGGCAAGTCTTCCGGCGGTCAAGAGCGTGAGCCCATCCCATATCCGATATACCGACCGTTTCAAAGTCGAAGTCATGTGCCGATACAATGCTGGCGAATCGCCATCCGCCATCTTTCGTGAAGCGGGACTCGACCCGAAATTCATTGGCTACAAACGGGTGGAGCGGTGCATCGCACGGTGGAAGCAGCAGGAGGAACGTGACGGGCGTCGAAAAGGGAAAGGATCCGCGAACCACTATCTGCAGGATGTTGAAGACGATTTGTCAATCGCCGAACTGCAAGGTGCTGCGCACGAAGAAGAGACGGATGGCCTGACCTCGGCTGACGAATCGCAGGATATGGCGGCAAAGCTTGCGCAGGCGCAACTGACCATCAACA
>OLSX01003697.1_pt1 | contig 12139 bp, 8 predicted proteins | sample 1673141 | NCBI WGS metagenome assembly OLSX01 (sample SAMEA3136759, study PRJEB25190) | human gut metagenome | biome: human gut; feature: human-associated habitat; material: faeces | place: Austria | collected 2013
CTGCTTATTTGTAATTATAACTCTCATTTTAGATTATTCTTTAAATAGTATTTGGGCTATGGAATAGGCATATTATGGCAACATTGCATGTGATGCTTCTTAAGTTCCTTTATATTACTATTTAAATATGAAAGACAGATAATACAAGAAACTGAAAAAGAAGAGAAATAGAACAGAATATCAAATAGACCAGATACATGAAGTCACAAAAAAGGTGTAACTCAATTATCCAATATTCCTAAAGCTTCATGGCAAACGGTTACACCTTAATTCAACGAGACTTATTTTCCTTTTTTACGATGAGCTAATGAGTGGTTTTTCTCCAAATCACTTATTATTGTCATATCCATAACATTAGTGTATATTTGCGTAGTTTTCACACTCTTATGCCCTAGAAGTTTTTGCACGGTTGTAATATTAACACCATTGTAAATCAATAACGTTGCATTAGTATGTCGTGCTGTATGGAATGACACTTTTTTAGATAACCCGGCTAATCGGGTAATGATAATCAACTCTTTATTCACGTTCGAATTATCTCTCAAATGAAAAAAATCTTGTAGATTTGCCTGATACTTATTCAAAATCTGAATTCCCTTTCCGTTGAATAATAAATATAATGGAAGTCGGACTTCTGTACCGGTTTTGATAGACTTATAGATTAACCAGGTCTCCTGATGCATTTCCACAATGTTTTCCGGCTTCATATTTACAAAGTCGGAATATCTCATACCTGCGTAACAACAGAACAGAAATGCATCCAATGTCTTCTGGTATTTTATATATCTTCCAGTCAATTGCAAAGTTTCCATTTTTTCTAACTCCTCCGGCGCCAAATGCGTATGTCCATTTTCTACGGTTTTGATCTTATATTTCCTGAAGGCATATTTTTGTATATCCATATACTCCTTATTAATAGCTACATTGATATGCCGTTTTAAATGCTTCATATGTTTAGCTATGGTGTTAGTATGATACCCTTTCGATTGCAGAAAATATTCAAATGAAGATACAAACTCAAAAGTTAAATCAGAGAATGTTACATTCTTTTTAAAATCTTGCAATAGTGCAAGCGTAGAGAGATGATTACGCTTGGTGCTTTCCTTTAAGCCGGAAGTCATCACTTCCTGCTTAAAAAAAGGTATAAATGAAGATTTATCTTCCTGTTCTTGCTGTTCAGAAAGCATCTCTTTCAATATCTCCAAAGTGATAGGTTTACCCTGTTGCCAGAGCTCAAGTTCGCGCTTTTCTATCATGGCCATAAACTCATAAATCAATCGATTTAAGGCATCTGCATTAGGATGGTTTTTTACTAGTAGTTTTTTCGCATCCCATTGATCCGGTCTCAGATAGACTTTAGTAGAGAAGTACTTCTTCTTCCTATTCAAGTAAGCCTCTACCTGTACTAAAGCTACGCCTCGTTTATTAAGGCTCTTTTTCCGGTTGTACACTAAACTGTAAATAATCTTGTTCATCTTTAGTTATTTTAGTTAATACTATGAACAAATAAGACGAAATAATGTGCTATACAAGAAATAAAGAAGACTTAATATCTGTAAAAGTACGCTTTACAAAGTGTTTTTTGTTTTGTATTTCCTTTATAAAAAAGGTAAATCTACGTAAAATGACTTTCAAATTAATCCTCCCAATGCACATTTTTAACACTTTTAGTTTAAAAGGTGAGGTACCTATTAAGGAATGACAGCCTGAGAGCTGCTTCAGAGTGATAGCAATCAGAATGTCATTTAGGTTTTTTAAGTGCAAAAAAGCTGCTGTTAAGCATAAAAACAAGCATTTGATTAACAAATTGATAGATTTACAAGGTTTTTTCAACAAAATAATTGTTCGTTTCAGTTTTATTAATATATTTGCATTTTGTTAGAGTAAAGAAACAATTAATGTAAAGTTAAACTTTAAGAGAGAATTTATGAAAAGAAAATTAATGCTGTTATTGGCCTGTCTTTTTGTCGGAATAGGCCTAGTAACTGCCCAAACTCAGACAATCACGGGTGTTGTGATTTCTGAAGAAGATGGGCAGCCAGTTATTGGAGCCTCTGTATTGGTAAAAGGTACTCAACTTGGTACTATTACCGGTGTAGATGGTGATTTTACTTTATCGAACGTACCAAGTTCTGCGAAGACTTTGCAGGTTTCGTACATTGGTATGCAGACACAAGAAGTGGCTATTAAACCTACTATGAAGGTCTTTATGAAGGTGGATTCAGAGATGCTTGACGAAGTTATAGTGGTAGCTTACGGTACTGCAAAGAAGTCTGCATTTACCGGATCTGCGAGTGTTGTAAAGGCAGATAAACTAGAAAAGCGCCAAGTATCCAACATTACCAACGCATTGTCGGGTAGTGTAGCCGGTGTACAAACTACAAGCAGCAATGGCCAACCAGGAACTTCAGCCACAGTACGTATTCGTGGTATTGGTTCTATGGCATCCAGCAGCAATCCGTTATATGTAGTAGATGGAATTCCTTTTGATGGTGATATTTCTTCTATCAATTCACAGGATATTGAAACTATGACCGTACTGAAAGATGCTGCCGCAGCAGCTTTGTATGGTGCGCGTGGTGCTAACGGTGTTATCTTGGTTACCACTAAAAAAGGTAAGGACGGTAATGCACGTGTATCTGTAGATGCACGTTGGGGTAGCAATTCCCGTCAAGTAGGCAAATACGACGTGATGGAAAACCCTGATACGTACATGGAGACTCTCTATAAGGCTCATTACAATGCCGCTTATTACAAATTGGGACGTACCCCAGAAGCAGCGCACACTTATGCTAATACACAGTTGTTCCCGGCAATCGGTTACCAAATATATACATTACCTCAAGGTGAGGGTCTTATCGGTATGGATGGTAAAATCAATCCAAATGCGAAGTTGGGCTATAGTGACGGACAATATTACTATACTCCGGATGATTGGACAGATGGAACGATCTCCAGTCAAATGCGTCAAGAGTATAACTTGAGCGTATCAGGTGGTACAGACCGTTTGAACTACTATTTCTCTGCCGGTTACCTGGAAGATAACGGTGTTATCGAAAATTCAGGTTTCAATCGTATTTCTACGCGTTTGAATGTAGACTACCAAGCAAAAAAGTGGCTGAAATTCGGCACCAGCTTAGGATATACTAACTCTAAGAGCAAATATCCGGGCGACCAAACAGCTACTGCTTCTTCAGGAAACGCTTTCTTACTGGCAAATAATATTGCTCCAGTTTATCCGATGTATGTACGTAACGCTGATGGTTCACTAGCTTACGACAAGAATTCAGGTAACAAGATTTATGATTATGGTGATGGTAGCAGTACAAACAGCACGCGTAACTTTATGTCTATGTCAAACCCCAAGGGTGACTTGCTTTATAATAAGGAAGAATACCTGATGGATATCCTTAACGGTAAATGGTTCATCGAGTTGTCCCCAATTGAAGGACTGAAACTAACAGGTTCATTAGGTGCCTATATTGATAATACACGTTATAATGTTTTGGGTAACAAGTATTATGGACAGTCTGCAAGTTACGGTGGTACTGCACAACAAGAACACATACGTACATCCGCCTTCAACCAGCAATACCTGGCTACTTATAAGAAAAGCTTCGGCATGAACAATTTCGATGTTCTGTTAGGTTATGAGAGCTATGACTACCGCTATGAATATAGTTATGCAACCGGGCAGAATCTTTATAAGGATTATGATTTCACGGTAAACAACACTATCGATAACAAACGTGGTGGTGGTGCTCGTGACGAATATTCTACCAGAGGCATTATCAGTCGAATCAATTACGACTTTGATGAAAAATACTTTGCCAGTGCTTCTTACCGTCGCGACGCTTCTTCTCGTTTCCATCCTGACAAACGTTGGGGTAACTTCTGGTCGGCCAGTGTCGCATGGGTTATCAGTAAAGAAGCATTTTTGGAAAATACAGAATGGATTGATATGTTGAAACTAAAGGCTTCGTTTGGCCAGCAAGGTAACGATGCATTGCTGAGAAACGGTTATGCAAACTACTATCCGTATCTGGATCAATACTCCATGACCGGTGCTAATGGTATATTCTCGGATGGTACACTTTATTATAAAGGTAATCCAGATATCACTTGGGAAAAAAGTAACTCCTTCAATATAGGTACTGACTTCACACTGCTCAACCATAAATTAGAAGGTACAATAGAATATTTCAACCGTAAGACTAGCGACATGCTTTATAATAAGCCGGTAGCAAACTCCAACGGTTACAGTTCTATTCCAATGAACATTGGTTCGATGACTAACTCGGGTGTAGAAATTGAATTGAATTATACTCCGATTGATATCAATAATTTGAAGTGGAACATTTTTGGGAATGCCACTTTCCTGAAAAATAAAGTAAATAAGCTGCATCCTGATTTGAATGGTGAATTAATCAGTGGTTCACGTATTTATCGCGAAGGTGAATCTATGTACCAACTTTATCTAGTGAAATATGCAGGTGTTGACCCCACTACCGGACAATCTTTGTTCTGGGCGAAAGATGATGAAGGAAACGCCTATACAACAGCAGACTATGCTGTCGCTTCTAATTGCAAAGAAGCTACCGGTGATTTGCTTCCGACCGTCTATGGTGGTTTTGGTACTAGCTTGGATTTCTATGGTTTTGATTTTTCTATCCAGTTCTCTTATCAGCTGGGTGGTAAACTGTGGGATTATACTTATCAAGACTTGATGCATGGTGGCAGCAACAGTAATGCCGGTTACAACTGGCATAAGGACATTGCTAAAGCTTGGACGGCAGAGAACCCGAATACAGATGTTCCTCGTTTGTGTGCAACCGAAAACTATGATGCAGGTTCAAGCTCCGACCGCTGGATTGTTTCTTCCAACTACTTGTCTATTAACAATATTACTTTAGGTTATACATTGCCGAAAAGAATCGTACGCAACTTGGGAATAGAATCACTTAGAGTTTATGGTGCTGCCGACAATGTTGCATTGTTTGCTGCACGTAAAGGATTAGATCCACGTCAAGGTTATGTATCATCTACCACCTCTACGTATGGTGCATTACGCAGTATTTCGGCAGGAGTGAAATTAACGTTCTAAACTATACTAACTATAAAGCAGAATAACAATGAAAGATATAAAATTTAAAATATTCGCATCGGCACTTGCAAGTGTATTGCTTGTGGGGTGTAATGATTTGGATACCGAACCGCTGGGTGCTGTTGTTACAAGCGACCAGAAAGAAGAAGTTGTTAAAAACGACCCAGAAATGGTATCGGCAAGTGTAACGGGTATCACTGCGATGTTCAGTGTATATGGCAATGCCATCCCCACTTCTTTTGGACACGACGACTTCGGTTATGGTTCAATTATGCTGAACTTGGACAGCCGCGGCACAGATATGGTTGGTTTAGATATAAACTATAACTGGTTTACCCGTTCCATGACTTTTGAGGATCTTTTCTTTAACTATCGCCCGACAAACATATTATGGCGTACGATGTACAATCAGATCTATACTGCTAATGGAGTAGTGAGTACCATCGACCCGGCTACGGAAGATAACTCTCTGAAGTACTATCTGGCACAAGCTTTGTCTATACGTGCATTCGACTATTTTGTATTGGCCCAGATGTATCAGCATACTTATAAAGGGAATGAAAGCAAGCCTTGCGTTCCTCTGATTACAAACGAAAATGCCAATGAGGCTGCTGCTAATGGTTGCGCCCGGTCTACCGTGCAAGAAGTTTACGATCAGATTATGAGTGACCTGAACAAAGCTGTATCTTTATTAGAGAATACTGACAAAACCCGTGGTACCGATAAGCGCTACATCAGTAAGGAAGTGGCTTATGGTTTGCGTGCACGTGTCAACTTGACCATGCAAAATTGGACAGCAGCAGCTGAAGACGCTCAAAAAGCCATCGATGGCAGTGGCACTCCTTATAGTCGCGAAGAAGCAAGTGCTCCGGGCTTTACGGAAAGTAGTGACCACTCTTGGATGTGGGCCATTGTAATCGCTGAAACAGACCGTGTAGTAACTTCCGGTATTGTGAATTTCCCTTCACATATGGGATCACTGAATTATGGATACGCTTCAGTAGGAGCATGGCGTATGATCAACAAGAAGTTGTATAATGAGATTCCTGATACAGACGTTCGTAAAGGATGGTGGCTCGATGCCAATAAGCATTCTGACAACCTGAATGAAGCACAAGTAGCCCAAGCTACGAAATATGGTTGTCCCGCTTATACTCAAATGAAATACGGTCCTTATAAGGGAGTAATGGCCCAAAGCACTAACGCAAGCGACATTCCTCTGATGCGCGTGGAAGAAATGTATTTGATTTTGGCAGAAGCACAAGCTATGGGTGGAAATCCTTCAACCGGCGCAGCTACTTTACAAAAGTTTTTAAATGAATATCGTGACCCTGCCTATGTTTGTACCGCTTCCAGTGCAACAGCTGTACAGGATGCAGTATGGCAGCAACGTCGTATTGAACTTTGGGGTGAGGGCCTTTCTTATTTTGATATTCTGCGACTGAACAAAGGTATCGACCGTCGTGGAGCAGGATTCCCTGCCGCTTATGTATTTAACGTGCCGGCTGGTGATAACACCTTGATCTACCGTATCCCTGAAAGTGAAGAACAAGGTAACTCATTGATCTCGGCATCAGACAATAATCCGGTAACATCAATTCCGTCTCCGGTTACAGACAACTAATGAACATAGGTAACAAACTGAAAAAATAGCATTATATGAATTTCAATAAATCAATTCTATCCATAGCGCTGTCGGTAGCGGCTGTCATGTTTGTCGGCTGTAGTACCGATGGTTATTGGGACAAAGCCCCGATAGACAGCGAAGTGAAATATACGTTCGACCAGAGCGAACAAACCTATACCGTAGCAGGTACTGAAACGTTGACTGAAATCAAGGTTTCTCTGACACGCAATACCAATGTAGGTGCATCAACCATTGCCGTAGATGCAAAATTTAACGATCCTGCATTGAGCGGACCGGCTGAGGTAACATTTGCAGATGGTAGTAATACCGCCATTTATACGATTGCAGTAGGTGACATTCAAGTAGGCGTTTCTTATAAAGCGACTCTTTCCATATCAAAGGATAATACCTCTGTATCAGGCAATTCTACCACAACAATTAATTTAAGCAAATTGTACAATTGGGTAGCAGCCGGTAGCGCTCAGTTCTATACTTCATGGTCAGGAACCATCGACGATAACGGTTTGGTAGGTGACGGTGTGAAAGTGGATATAGAAAAGGCAGAAGGCGGTAATGGTTTGTACCGACTGGTAAGTCCCTACTATTATTCAGAAACAGCAGCCGGTGCAACAGGAGTGACTTTGGAAAAGGGACACCACGTACAGTTCACCGTTAATGCCGCTAATGGAGCACCTGTCGGATTCCCAACTACGGTTCAGAAAATGGGTGAAGCGAGTGCAGACGATGGCAACTATTACTTTGCCTACACACCGGGTAAGAACAACTGTGCATTCGAAAACGATGGTAACCTCTATATAATCAATGCCTTGGTAGGTTATGATGAAGGTGGACAGCTTACAGAAGCTGTAAGAAGAAAACCATATTCAGTTGTTCTTTTTGATGAAGTTGAGAAGGCACATCCAGATGTATTTAATGTCCTCTTACAGGTACTTGATGATGGCCGTATCACTGATTCACAGGGAAGAACTGTGGATTTTAAGAACACTATAATCATAATGACAAGTAACATTGGTTCTTCATATCTGCTTGAAGGCATCAATCCTGATGGCTCAATTAAGCCAGAGGCAGAGGAAGCTGTTATGGGTGATTTAAAGAATCATTTCAGACCTGAATTCCTTAACCGTCTTGATGAGATAATTATGTTCAAGCCTCTTACTAAGGATAATATCAGCAATATTATCAATCTTCTTGTTGCAGATGTTAACAAGAGACTTGCAGATAAAGAGCTTGAGATTGTTCTTACAGATGCAGCCAAGGATTTCATAGTTGAAAACGGATTTGACCCAATGTATGGTGCAAGACCGCTTAAGAGATATGTCCAGAAGACAGTTGAGACACTGGCAGCCAAGTTAATACTTGCAGGCAATATCAATACAGGGGATGATATTGTTATTGACCTTGTAGATGGAAAGCTGACAGCCAGAGCCGCTGCGAGGGCTGTTGAGGGATAAGGCCTGATATTGTAAGGACTTTATGGTCCTTTCGGGGGCATTGGAATTTTTGACTTTTGCTAAATGACTATAAATACAGATGATACTTTTGAAATAAAAGCCTACCAGATTATGGTATATATGCGAATTAGTAGGTTTTTGAAATTGAAAGTTGTCATTGATGAAATTAAAAAGCCTACTAAACTATTGCGTAATGCAAGTTTAGTAGGCTTTTTGAAAGCAAACCAACAATTTATTCTTTGAATTTCTGACAGCATACTTTATAGGCAAACCGCAATTGCGGTATTGACAAAAACTTATATTAATTGTATATTAAAAATGATTTATGGTTAAAGATTCATGACAGACTGCTTGTATGTGAATGAAAGAGAAAGATATAACACAAAAGGTACTGGAAGATAATAATGATATATTTGCGGATATTGTTAATGTGTTGTTATTTGATGGAAAGTCGGAGGTTCAAGAGAATGAACTTGTTAATACGACAGTTTATTCACAGTATAAGGCTGAAGATGGAAAAGTTCATGAACAGGAACGCGATATTGCTAAGTATTGGAAAAGAGGATGTACAGACATAGTCCTGTATGGCATAGAGAATCAGACAAAGGTTGAGAAAAGAATGCCAGCAAGGATATCGGGATATGAAGGTGCTTCATACAGAGGACAATATGATAAGAAAACAATAGTGCCGGTAATAACGATGGTGCTGTATTATGGTACAGACAGAAAATGGACGGCACCAAAGAATCTTAAGTCTCTGATTAAAGTTCCGGATAATCTGGATAAGTATGTTAATGACACTAAAGCTAATGTATTTGAGATAGCGTGGCTGACAGATGAACAGATAGCAAAGTTTACAAGTGATTATAAGATCGTTGCTAATTTCTTTGTGAACAAGAGAAAGAACAAAGATTACATACCAGATGATAAGACAACAATTAAGCATGTGGATGAGATACTAAAGTTTTTATCGGTTATTACAGGGGATAGCAGATATGAAGAGATATTGTCAGATAAGGAAGGGGTGAGCAATATGTGTGATGTAGCGCAGAGACTTGAAGACAGGGGAATTGAGAAAGGACTTCAGAAAGGAAGAGAAGAAGGCAACCGGATGATATATTCACTGGTCGAAGATGAGAGCATAAGTATGGAAAAGGGCGCGCAAAAGCTTGGGATAAGTGCAGAAAAGCTGCGAGCTAATATGATTAATGCGGGATACAAGTGTCCGGATATGGAGTGATAGCTGATAAGGAAGGCAGAATAACAGTATAATATATAAAGATAAAGCAATGCTGGTAAGAGTGGATACTGGCGTTGCTTTTCTTTTTTGGAGAAGCCAGCTTCTGTTCAGGGTTTATTTCTACGCGTTCCTATAAGAATAAAAAATAATAAAGCTATATAGGCAAAATACAGGCAGAATTACATGAAATTGCAGGAATATACCTATCAGGTAGGCACGAGGAAGCTTATCTATAGGTAGATTGTAAGAAAAGTCAAGGTTAGACCAGGATTCTGCCTGAATATGTCCTATAAGTCAAGCGATAATGCGACTAACTATAGGTATCATGTAATATAATGTGCAGTATACCGCAATTGCGGTATTGACAAAAACTTATATTGATTGTATGTTGAACAAGAGAAAGAACAAAGATTACATACCAGATGATAAGACAACAATTAAGCATGTGGATGAGATACTAAAGTTTTTATCGGTTATTACAGGGGATAGCAGATATGAAGAGATATTGTCAGATAAGGAAGGGGTGAGCAATATGTGTGATGTAGCGCAGAGACTTGAAGACAGGGGAATTGAGAAAGGGCTTCAGAAAGGGATTAAAGAGGGGATAAAACAGGAACTTCAGAAAGGAAGAGAAGAAGGTAATCAGATGATATATTCACTAGTAGAAGATAAAAGCATAAGCATGGAAAAAGGAGCACAAAAACTGGGAATAAGTACAGAAAAGCTGAGAGCCAATATGATTAATGCAGGATATAAATGCCCAGAGATGTAAAGGTAAAACAGATAACAGTATGAATAACAATATGATACATAAAGATAAAGCAATGCTGGTATGAGCAAATACTGGCATTGCTTTTCTTTTTTGAGCTTTCTAAGATTTCCTATAAGAACAATAAATGATCAAGCTATATAGGCAAATTGCAGATAAAATTACATGAAAGTGCCAGAAATCACCTATCAGGTAGGCACGAGGGAGTTTGTTTATAGGCAGATTAGGAGAATAATTATCGGTGCGATATGAATTTTATTCAGAAATGACCTATAAATAGAGTGATTATACGACTGTGAAAAGGTATCAATCGCATGAGCAGGTATGAATGTCTTAGAAGAAATCATTGAATAAGAAAAAATCAATCACATGAATGAGTATCAATATTTAACAAGAAATCATTTGATTAAACAGCCATCAATTATTTAACAAAGCAGTTTTATCTAAAATCAGCTGCATTAAGTCAAAATACCTGAACAGTAGTCAGAAGATGAGAACTGTTCAGGCGTATTGTTCAAGATGTTAATTTAATCTATATATTTCAACTTTTCTACCATACATATTGTAGTCAGTACCAACAAGTTCAAATTTAGAGGTGATATCAAGATTTTTAAAGAAATCTAAATATTCGTCTTTGTCGTAGATAGATTCCATATTATATTTAATATTTGGTGTAGAGATACCTCCGAGAGTCAGTCCTCCATTTTCAAATGTTGTTACATCTAATAACAGATATAGAGGTTTACTGTTTAAATCAAAATTGGCACTATAATCATCAGAAAGAGCAGTGTTGTATGTGGTTGCATAGAAGTGTTCAGTATTACTTAATTTATTAGTGAGACAAGTTAATAGAAAGTGAGAACTTAACATAACTATGCAATTAGAATCGTATTCTATATCATCAATAGACATTCCAGTATAAGGATATGCCATCATATAGCAATGAGGGGCAAACAAATAACTTAGCAGAATAAATAAAACAGATAGAATTAAACATAAGGCATAGCATATTTTCTTATTCTTAAAAATCCATTTAGCCACATAGTATAGTAAAGATACTGCAAAAGCTGCCAATAATGGATAAATAATCATAATATAGCGGTTTGCGAATCTTCCCATATTCATAATAGATGTCATTTGTGAATTGATGACTATTATAAATATAATAGATAAAATAAGGGGTATAAATGCATAATTAAAATCTATGAATTTCTTCAAAAATTGTAAAAATCCGTGTTTTAAATTTTTGAAAAATTTATGCAGCCATTTTTCATGTCTGAATATAAAACAAAAAGGTATAAACAAAAATAAAAATATAATAATTCCATAAAAAACATATGTGCTTGTCATACTATACCACGGAGAAGTTGCAACACCAAATAATTCATTAGTGATATAAGACAAGTATATTTTAAATTGGAATATAAAAGAATATTTCTTAACATGCCCACCAAAAGTTCCTGTAGAACCGAAAAGATGAGAGATTGTAGAAGGAAATATTCCTATTGATAACAAGGCGGAGCTAATCATAGTACAACCAAAAATCAAAGCGTATTTGATATGTTTTGTGAATAGATAGTACAATCCATATAATAAAGCTGCGATAAATGCAAGAATAATGAATTCATGAAGCATAAGACAGCCCGTCAGTGTAGTTATAAAAAGTTTAATAAACAGAGCTTTTGTAATCATAGAATCATTGCGTTTGTTATATAATTCAGTCAGATAGTAGAAAAGTACAACTGAAAGAGCTGTTGCAGGACAATACATTCTGAGAAAGAACACAATGTTTTCAGCGCCAGTTGTTAATCCAAAGAAAAATGTTCCTATTATTCCCCAGTATGAATTGTCAGTAAGGCTTTTAATCAGCTTGAACAGAAATATCTGCTGTATAATAAAGAAAATAATATTAATTACATATGCATAC
>OLSX01003699.1_pt1 | contig 12135 bp, 10 predicted proteins | sample 1673141 | NCBI WGS metagenome assembly OLSX01 (sample SAMEA3136759, study PRJEB25190) | human gut metagenome | biome: human gut; feature: human-associated habitat; material: faeces | place: Austria | collected 2013
CACTTGTAGTAATAATGCTTATCTCCCGTATGGCTCGCTCGTCCCGCTTTCGCCTATCATCATGCGCTCACAGAGTCCGCAAAACAATTTAGTTGTCAACAGGTAGTCAACGCCCGCTTTTGCCGTTGCCGGCGCACGTTTGTTTTTCTCCCCCTCGTCAGCACGATAAGAAGCCATTGTTGCGTAACACCAGTTTCCTATTATATCCTCTTTTCCGATAAAGTCAAGGTGCATTTTCGCCGCAGAGTAAAGACAGCGCGTGCCGGGGCTCAGCATGATTCAATTATATTTTTATTATTGTAAATTTATATAATAAACGTTATATAATCACGCAATGTTGATAAAGTATTAACGTTTTCTAATCGCGGTTAAAAAAGTTCAATCACGATTATATCGGGTAGAAATTTAATAAATATTGTTTTATGCCTGCGATACTGCTACAATAGCCTCATAGTAAGATACGATTACGACTTAATGCTGCCCAGATTCCAACGTATATTCACAAAAATAGGTTGTAAATTAAATGATAAAATTACCGCCGGTAAAAAAATTTATTCTATGGCTGACAGCAGTCCTCATGCTATTTTCCGCCATCCCCGCGCAGGCCGGAGACGGAAGGCTGGTCACTCAGAATTGGGCGGGCTCAGCCGTATTTTACGATGCGCCCTGCGACGAGACCGAGTCCTTCCACATGACGGACGACGATTTTTTATGCAGCAGGCTCAGTTTAGAAAACAGGCTCATATACGCTTACAGCGCCTATCTTAACTCCCTCGATGGCGATGAGAGGGAGGCGCTCGTCGCTTCCCAGAAGGCGTGGATAAGGTGTTACTACGCATACGACGAAGCCCTCAAGCAGCTTTGGCTGGAGCCCGTGAAGATATACTTCGGCGTTACCGGGCAGGAAAGGCGCACCAACGTATACCGGGAGGCCATGCTTCTTCTCCTCATCAACCGCATAACCGACTTGGAGGAATGGAGCAAGGGCAGGCTGGTCAGGCTGGACGCCGGCATGGCAGAGCAAAAAGCCGCAGAGCTGGAGGAGGCGCTTACCCGCCTGAGAGTGAAGATGGGTCTCTGTCTGTATGTCATTCAGGAGGAATACCGCCCCAGGATAATGGACGCACACAGGGCCTATTTCGATTTCTTTGACGCCAATGGGGCTTTTTTGGAGCTCATTTCAAAGGGCGACCGCTCCGCCCTGCTGGGCGAGAAGCTTTTGCAGGTGGACCGCATAGCGTACATCACGGGCGTCCACTATCAGGGCTGCCGCTTCTTCAGGAGAGAGAGGGAGGAATAGCCTTTTCTTGCGCATCCGCAAGCCCTGCGCGGCCCAAACCGCAGGGCTTGGCAATATATTTTCACAAAAAAAACAACAAAGGAGAGGAAAACGAAACTATGAAAAAAATCCTGGCGCTCGTTCTTGTACTGATCATGGCCCTTGGCCTGGCAGCCTGTGCAGCCCCCGCTGCCCCTGCCGAAGAACCCACGCCCGCCGCTGAGCCGGAGACCGAGAAGGTCGATTCCCAGGCGATACTGGCAGAGCTCAAAACCCCTGCCGAGGAGAGCAATTGGGAACGCACCACATCGTCTCAGGAGGTCATTGATTTTCTGAAGGTAGTAGCCGAGCACAGCGCCGGCCGCATCATTCTGGACACCACCACCTTCGCTACCGAGGCCGGCACTCCCATACCCTACATGATAATAAGCGACGTAGCCCCCGCCTCCCCCGCCGACGTGCCCGAGGATAAGGGCGTTGTATATGTAAACTGCAATATCCACTCCGGCGAGATCGAGGGCAAGGAATCCATGATGATCTTCGCCCGCGAAGTCGCGCAGGGCAAGCATGACGATCTCCTCAAGGATTTGGTCGTCATCATCGTCCCCAACAGCAACCCCGATGGAAACGACAATCTGGGCAAGAACCGCATAACCACCCAGTTCACGCCCAAGCTGGTAGGCACCCGCGCCGAGGGCAACGGCCTTAACGTCAACCGCGACATGACCAAGCTGGAGACCGCCTGCGGCCGCACCATCGTCAAGCTGATGAACGACTGGAACCCCATCCTCTTCATCGACGCCCACGCGACCGACGGCTCCTATATGCGTCACGCCGTAACCTATAACTGGGGCCTCAACGCCGGAACCGACGCCGAGCTTCTCGCTTACAACCGCGATGTATTCTGCTCACGGGCCCTGCGCGAGGGCTCCTATCTGGCCTCCAAGGGCAAGGTAGCCGTCCCCTACGGCAACTGGGGCTATTATTACAGCGACATAGTAGCCGAGGGCTGGCGCACCTTTGAGGACTATGCTCGCTACACCACCAACTATGCCGGTCTCAGGAACAGGCTCGCCCTGCTGCTGGAGGTCTACTCCTACGACGATTTCCCCGTCCGCGTGGATACCCAGTATGAGTGCATCTACGGCGCTCTGCAGGTTGTGGCAAAGGACAAGGACGAAATCAAGGCCATGATCGCAGCCGCCGACGCCCGCTCAGAGGCCCGCGCCACAGAGGGCATCAATCCCGAAAAGGACTTCGTGGCCCTCAACTCCGAAATGACCACTATGCCCTTTGAGGGAAAGGACACCCTGACCGTTCTCTCCTATGAGACCGGCGAGGACGGCACCGTTATCGGCGAGCGCCTGTATGACGACGAGGGCGATCCCTATGCCATCGAGTACGGCGCACCGGTGGACTATGAGACCGAATATTGGGGAACCTTCGTACCCACCGACGTCGAGACCATGGGAGCATACTACCTTATAGACCAGGATTGCACTGAATTCATCGAGCTTATGAAGTTCCACGGCGTTGAGATGACCCAGCTTCCCAACGACGTTACCGTCGCGGGCGCAGACCATCTCCACTTCGCCATCAAGTCCTACACCAGCGGCGGCGCAGTCATAGACGGCCGCGAACGCAAGGATTATGAGGGCCACTTCCAGACCCTCGTGACCGGCGAGTGGAAGAAGGGCGACGGCGATATCGTTATCCCCGCCGGTACCTATGTGATCTCCACCGCGCAGCGCTTCGGCTCCTTTGCGGCGCTCATGTGCGAGCCCGCCGCCGTTGACGGAGGCGTAGCATGGAACTTCTTTGACAACTACCTCGATGCCAAGGAAGGCACCTTCCGCGCAAACTACTCCAACGATGTCACCGCCGCTGCCGGCTCCGAAAACGAGCGCAAGGAGCAGGTATCCATACCCATACTCAAGATCCCCGCCTTTGAGACCCTTGCGGAAGCGCTTGCATAACCCCTAACCAAAGGCCCGGACCGCAAAGCCATCCCCCGCAGTAAGCAAGCTGCGGGGGATTTTGATTGGAGTAAAGACAGGAAGTGCCGGGGCATTGTATAATATAATTATTAGTTGTTTTTCATTGCATCGGATCGCGCTTTTGCGCAATACTGATGCAGTATCGGTTTTGCGCGAAAACGGATTTTTGGAGGTGTATGCGATAAAAAAGCTGATAAAAAAGATTTGCTCGGGAATCAGCGTCGGATGTGTTGCTTTCGTGGCGATAATCTTTATATTTCCCCTTTTTGAAGGGGGTGCAAATGCTTTCTTCAGGCAAAAAACCGGGGAAGGCTGGCAGCAGCTCGCCGCGTACTGCATAATAATAGCGACGGGTTTTTCCGTCCCCACCCTGATTTACGAAAGCAGCCGGCTTTCCTTTCGGCTAAAGATTCTGATACATCTAACCGCCGGCGCGCTCATCTACCTTATTACGGCGCATTTCTCGGGGTGGATAAAGACAAGGCCCGACGCCGCAGCCCTGTTTCTCCTTATCTCATCGGCCATCGCCGCTTTCCCCGCGCTCCATGCCTTTCTTTCCGCCAAACGGCGGGCGAAGTAAATAAAAACAACGATCCGAATCCCAACCCATAGGATAAGGTTCGGATCGTATTGTGCTGGCGGAGCGGAATAAGCAAAATCCGAACACCTCTCGACGTTCGGATTTGCACTTTTTGGTGGAGTCGAGGGGAGTTGAACCCCTGTCCGAAAACCTGTCAGCAAGACTTTCTACGAGCGTAGTCGGTGTATTAACGTTCCCTCAGCCAAAGCAGCTCCCTCCGACAGGATCAGGGCTTCGGTAGCTTCATTAAATCCCACCTGCCGCAAAGCTTAGGCAGGCTGGTTCCCCACATTGATGACGCCGGTGACCGGAGCCGTGGGAAGCGCCGGGCCGACGCGCAGCCTAATTAGGCAGCGAGTGCAAAATCAGATTTGCCAGTTAAATTTAAGTTTTTCCCGTTTTTAACGAAGCACGGGGCTTCGGCTCGCTTATCCGGCCTCCACGATCCCCGTCGAAACCATTTACGACCCCGGATAGCGCAAGGCGTTCTGGCATATCGCCCTGCTATAAGTATTATATCACATTCTGTGCGCTTTATCAAACGCCGCAGGGCTATCTGAAGCGCTCCTCCTTCATGCGGCGCTCCACCTCGCGCTTGGCGTCCCGCGAGGCTATATCGCTGCGCTTATCATAAAGCTTTTTGCCCTTGGCGACCGCAAGCTCCAGTTTTACCCTGCCATCCTTGAAGTAAAGCTGCAATGGTATGAGGCTGTAGCCCTCTACCTGCGCCAGGGCGTTGAGCTTGCGTATCTCGCTCTTGTGCAGCAGCAGCTTGCGCTCCCGGAAGGGATCGCGATTGAATATATTGCCCTGCTCATAGGGGCTAACGTGCATGCCTATGAGGTAGCATTCGCCGTTCTTTACCTGCGCATAGGAATCCTTCAGGTTGACCTTGCCGGCCCGTATGCTCTTGACCTCGGTGCCGACCAGAGCTATTCCGCACTCGTAGGTATCCTCGATGAAATACTCATGGCGTGCCTTTCGATTTTCCGCGACCCTTTTGGTGCCTTTTGCTATGGCCAAAACCGTGGCCTCCCTTCTTGCTCTTAAGAGCTTTTATTTTATCACTGTTTCTGCCTCTTGTCGAGCCGTGTCCGCTCCGCTTCGGGCTCTCCCTGGGCGCTTTATGGGATTTTTCCTCTATTAATTCAAACTCTATCCGGGAAGTTTCCATATCGGCTGATACCGCACGCACCTTTACCTCGTCCCCCAGGCGATACTGCAAGCCTGTAAACCTGCCCACAAGGCGGTAGCCCTTCTCGTCCCATTCATACCTGTCGCCGCTCAGGCTCTCCACCTTCACCCGTCCCTCCACGGTATTGCCTAGCTCCACGAAAAAGCCTCCCTGGGTTACGCCGGATATGACGCCCTGATACTCCTCGCCTATGTGCTGCGCCATGTATTCGCACTTTTTCAGGTCGTCCGCGGCCCGCTCAGCCTCCGTTGCGGTCACCTCCCGGCCTGAGCACTGGTCTGAAGCTCCCGGCAGGTACGCCTTCCATCGTTTGAGGTTCTCCTCGTCCAGCCTGCCTTCCAGGGATTCATTCAATGCCCTGTGAACCAGTAGATCAGGATAGCGCCGTATTGGCGAGGTAAAGTGGCAGTAGTACTTAGCCGCAAGCCCGAAATGGCCGTCGCAGTCGGGGCTGTACTTGGCCTTGGTCATAGCCCTGAGAGTGACGTTATTTATCACCCTCTCCTCCGAACTTCCGGCAGCCTTGAGCAGCATTTTGCGCACATCGGCAGGCTGAACCTTTTCCGCGTTGCCTACACCGTAGCCCAGTGTATGGAGGAATGTGTTAAGCTCCTTTATTCGCTCCGGGTCAGGGGCCTCATGCACCCGGTACATGAGGGGCAGGCCCTTGTCCACTCCCTCCCGCGCCACGGTCTCGTTGGCGGAAAGCATGAACTCCTCTATCATCATATTCGCTTCACCCCTGACGTGCAGCGAAACGTCTACGGCCCGGCCATTGCCGTCAAGATGTATATCTGCCTCAGGCAGGTCGAAGTCTATTGCGCCCCGCCGCTGCCGCTTGGCCTTGAGTATATCCTTTAGGCGGCGCATCTCGCCAAGCATTGGCATAATATCGGAGTACTTCGCAGCCATATCCGGGTCTCCTGCAAATATGGCGTTGACCTCGTCGTATGTCATGCGGTAATTCGAGCGTATTACGCTCTTTGCGATATTGTGATGCACTACCTTGCCATGTGAGTCTATGTCCATTACACAGGAAAGTGTAAGCTTATCCTCATCCGGATTCAGGGAACAGAGGCCGTTGCTCAGCTCTTTGGGAAGCATAGGCAGCACCCTGTCAGGAAAATACACGCTGGTGCCTCTCTTGTATGCCTCCACGTCTATGGGGCTGCCACGCTTTACATAGTGGCTCACGTCAGCTATATGTACCCCCAGTCTGTACAGGCCGTCGGCCATCTCCAATGATACCGCGTCGTCAAGATCCTTGGCGTCCGCACCGTCTATGGTTATGGTGAGCGCGCCGCGCAGATCCCGCCTGTCGGTGAGCGCGTCCGCATCGGGGGCCTTTAGCCCCTCGGCCTGCCTCTGCGCCCCATCGGGGAATTTATCAGGCAGCTCCAGCCGCCGTATGATGGAGAGCATATCTATGCCCTTATCCCCCGGCCTGCCCAGTACCTCGGCTATCTTGCCCAGCATGGGCCGCCTTGCCCCGGGATACTGGGTTATTTCTGCTACCACCTTGTCGCCGTGGTTTGCGCCGTTGGTATGGGAAAAGGGTATGAGCACATCCTCTGCCACCCTGCTGTCGTCGGGTACCACGTAACCGCCGTACTCGTTGTCCGCCTCAAACGTGCCTATTACCCGGCCACCCGCTCTCCTGGCTATCATCTCCACAGCTCCCCGGTCCTTCCTGCCCCGGGGGGAGCCGGTAAGTTTCCTCACCCACACAGTATCCCCGTGTAAGGCGCCGTTCATATCCTCCGCGGTGATGAACAGGTCTCCGCTGCCGTCTGCGGGTATAAAGAAGCCGAAGCCGCGGCCGTTGCCCTGTATGCGGCCGTATATAAGGCCAAGCTGTTCCGGTAGAGCCGCCTTGCCCCGGCGCGTGATTATCACACGGCCATCCCTTGAAAGCTCCTTCAGCGCCAGCTTTATTTCTTCTATCTGTATCTCGCCGCCGTTATCCGTCATGCTCTTGTATATATCCTCAGCGCTCATTGGGCGGCCCGTTTCGGCTATCATCCCGTTTATTATTTCTTTAAGTTCCAAATTGTTTTTCATTTTCTCCTTTTTTATTGCATAAAAACAGGGGCATACCTTAGCGGCACGCCCCAAGATCAAATCTTTGCCTTTTATCAGCTTATTATAGCCATGGCAATAGCGATCACGCCGATTGCAACTGCAAGTATCTTGGTGATGCGCTGAAGCTTGGCCTCCCTGCTGGCCTTCTGGCCGCGGGCGGTAAAGGACTGGGTATCGCCGCCGAACGCGCTGCCGAGGCCCGCGCTCTTGGACTGCTGCATAAGTACTACGGCTATCATTGCGATAGACAGGACTATCAGCACGATGTTAAGAATTGTGTTCAGAGTTTGCATTATATATACTTCCTCCCCTGGAATACTTTCGCATTGCACGCGAAGGCTATTGTATCACACCCGCAGTAAAAAATCAAATACTTTTGCCGCTTTATGCGCTTTTTATCAAAATAGCCTTCCCTTTTGCCGCATTACTTCTCTATCAGGCTCTTGCCGGTCATTTCCCTGGGTATCTTCATGCCCATCAGGTCCAGCATGGTGGGGGCAAGGTCAGAGAGCCTGCCGCCGGAGCGGAGCTTTGCGTCCTTTCTGCCGTTATCCACCAGTATCACCGGCACGGGATTGGTAGTGTGTGCGGTAAAGGGAGTAACGCCGTCGTCCGCAAGCATTCTCTCGCAGTTGCCGTGGTCGGCTGTGATTATGGCCCTGCCGCCGTTTTTAAGTATGGCTTCGACTACCTTGGCGGCGCACTCGTCAACGGTATGCACGGCCTTCACCGCCGCCTCCATTACGCCGGTATGGCCTACCATGTCCGGGTTGGCAAAGTTCAGTATCATGACGTCGTACTTGCCGCTGTCTATACGCTTTACCGCCTCCTCGGTTACCTCATAGGCGCTCATCTCGGGCTGGAGATCATAGGTGGCTACCTTTGGGGAAGGTATAAGGCATCTGTCCTCCCCGGAATTTGGGGCCTCCACGCCGCCGTTGAAGAAAAAGGTCACGTGTGCGTATTTCTCGGTCTCGGCTATCCTAAGCTGGGTCTTGCCGCAGGCCGCAAGGTACTCCCCAAGTGTGTTGTTCAGGTGTTCTGGCCTGAAGGCTATGTCCACCTTATCCCCGAAGGTCTTGTCGTACTGGGTCATGCAGACGTAATGTACAGGGAAGAAGCCCTTCCTGCGCTCGAAGCCGTCAAAGTCTTCCATTATAAAGGCGCGGGTTATCTCCCTCGCCCTGTCGGGGCGGAAGTTGTAGAAGATTATGCTGTCGTCAGCCTGTATGGTAGCCACGGGCCTGCCGTTATCGGTTATGACGGTAGGAACTACGAACTCGTCGGTGACGCCCGCATCGTAGCTCGCCTGCATGGCATGTACGGGGTCGGTATCGTAGTTACCCTCGCCGTATACCATGGCGGCATATGCCTTTTCTACCCGCTCAAAGCGGTTGTCCCGGTCCATGGCGTAATAGCGTCCCATTACGGTGGCTATTTTACCCACGCCTATCTCGGCTATCTTCTTCTGGTATTCCTCGATGAACCCCTTGCCGCTTTCGGGAGGAACGTCACGGCCGTCCATGAAGCAGTGTACATATACCTTACTGAGGCCATGACGTTTTGCAAGCTCCAGCAGCCCGAAGAAGTGCTTCTGATGGCTGTGCACGCCGCCGGGACCTACGAGGCCGTATATGTGCAGTGCGGAATCGTGCTTTCTGCAATTCTCAACAGCGCCCAAAAAGGCGGGATTTTCAAAGAAATCCCCGTCCTTTATGGATTTGGTTATTCGGGTCAGCTCCTGATATACGATACGTCCCGCGCCTATGTTCATATGGCCTACCTCGGAGTTGCCCATCTGGCCGTTAGGCAGGCCTACGTCCTCGCCGGAAGCCTCTATGAGGGTATGGGGGTACTCCTTGAGGAGTCTGGAAATATTATTTATACCGTCAGCCTTTATGGCGTTGCCCTGAGTTTCCTCGCTATGGCCAAAGCCGTCCAGTATCACAAGTGCGGTCATCTTTTTCATATCAGACAAATCTCCTGTTTAATAATTGTGGCACTTATGCCTTAATCATTATAATTCACTACCTGAGAGAAGTCCACAGCCTTAAGGCTGGCGCCGCCTATAAGGCCGCCGTCTATTTCGGGCATTGCCATGAGGCTCCTTGCGTTGGAGGGCTTCATGCTTCCGCCATACTGTATTCGAAGGGCTTCTGCGGTTTCCTTGCCGAACATGCCGGCTACGGTCGCCCTTATCATGCCTATGGTTTCGTTTGCCTGCTCGTCGGTGGCGGTCTTGCCGGTACCTATGGCCCAGATAGGCTCGTAGGCGATCACCAGCTTGGCAACGTCCCCGGCCGCTATGCCTTCAAGGTCCTTCTTTACCTGACCGCTGACCTTGGCCTCTGTCCTGCCGCTTTCCCTCTCCTCCAGGGACTCGCCTACGCAGATTATGGGGGTGATGCCTGCGGCTATGGCTGCCTTGGCGCGGGCGTTCACAGTTTCGTCCGTCTCGCCAAAGTACTGCCTGCGCTCACTGTGGCCTATTATGGCGTACTCCACGCCCAGCTCCTTAAGCATGTTTGCGGAAACTTCGCCGGTAAAAGCGCCCTTCTCTGCCCAGTGTATATTCTGAGCGCCGAGGCGTATATTGCTGTCCTTGATAAGCCCGGATACCGCTGATAGATCAACGTAAGGAGGGCATACCACTACCTCGCACTTTGCGTCCTTGACGAGGGGCTTCAACTCCTCTACCAAGGCCCTTGCCTCGGAGGGGGTCATGTTCATCTTCCAGTTGCCTGCAATAATGGGTCTACGCATGTTTATTTATCTCCAATTCAAAATTTTATGCTTTATCACTTGTCGTCAAGGGCCGCTACGCCGGGCAGCACCTTGCCCTCAAGGAACTCCAGGCTTGCGCCGCCGCCGGTGGAGATGTGGGTCATCTTGTCCGCATAGCCCAGCTTCTTTACGGCGCTGGCGGAGTCGCCGCCGCCTATAATGGTGGTGCCCTTGCACTCTGCGCAGGCCTCGGCAACAGCCGCAGTACCCTTTGCGAAGGCGTCAAACTCGAACACACCCATAGGGCCGTTCCATACTACGGTACCGGCTTTCCTTATCTCCTCGCCAAAGAGCTTGGCGGTCTTCTCTCCTATATCCATGCCCATATAGCCGTCGGGTATCCTGTCGGAATCCACGGTCATGTATTCCGCGTCAGCCTTGAACTCCCTGGCGACCACAGTATCCACTGGCAGCAGCATCTTTACGCCCTTTGCATCGGCGTCAAGCATCAGCTTCTTTGCAAGCTCTATGCTGTCTGCGTCAAGCAGGGAGTTGCCGATGTTATAGCCCAGCGCCTTGAAGAAGGTATAAGCCATGCCGCCGCCGATTATCAGGGTATCGCACTTGTTCAGCAGATTCGTTATGACGCCTATCTTGTCCGCTACCTTTGCGCCGCCCAGTATGGCCACGAAGGGGCGCACGGGGTTCTCCAGAGCACCGCCCATTACGGAAAGCTCCTTGCCGATAAGGAAGCCTGCGACCGCAGGCAGGTACTGGGCTACGCCCGCGGTGGAAGCATGGGCGCGATGTACGGTGCCGAAGGCGTCGGATACGTATATATCTGCCAGAGAAGCCAGTTTCTTGGCGAAGTCGGGGTCGTTCTTTTCTTCTTCCTTATGGAAACGCAGGTTCTCGAGAAGCAGTATTTCGCCCTCCTTGAGCTCGCCCGCCATCTTTTCGGTCTCCTTGCCAATGCAGTCCGGCGCGAAGCTGATCCTGACGCCCGGCAGCAGCTCCTTGAGCCTTTCCGCTACGGGAGCGAGGGAAAACTCCATCTTGCGCTCACCCTTGGGCCTGCCCAGATGGGAGCAGAGTATGACCTTTGCACCGTGCTCGAGCAGGTATTTTACTGTGGGCAGCGCCGCTGTTATGCGCTTGTCGTCCGCTACTTTTCCGTCCTGAAGGGGTACGTTGAAGTCGACCCTTACCAGCACCCGTTTGCCCTTTACGTTTACGTCCTCAACGGTCTTCTTTGCCATAATATTTTTTTAAACCTCCAAATTCGATCCGCCCAGCGGCAATTGCCCCTGCTGCGGCATGTTATCACATTTCATATTGATTATTTTATCACATTTGCGGCAAGCTGCATATTGCTTATTTGAATAACACCCCTTTACGCCATAAGCGCCGCTGTCAGAGATTATTATTCACTTTTTACCCGTATCCTAACAATGGATAATGTGCTATAATCAGCCTATGAAAAGGCTTACTGTTTTTATAATATGCATATTGCTGCTGGCTTCGGGCTGCGCCAAAAAGGAGGAAAAGGCCTCCCTGTTTTCTGTCGACCCGCTGAACGGCGGCGCAAAAACGGACGAAGCGGCTTTACCGGGCCCCAAAGGCGCCGCAGGCCTTGAAACGGCGTCCGCTGCGGAGCCTGCCGCCACGGCAGACCCTGGGGCTGCGCCTTCACCTGCAGTCACGGTCACCGGCACGGCAGCCTACGTGTTCGACGGCGCGGAGGGGCCGACGCTTTACGGTGCAGCAGCATACGAAAACACCGGCAACTGCCCCGTCATAATCACAAATGCCGCGCTTTCATTTAATGTTGGCGGCACGGCGTATCAGTATTCCTTCGTCCCGATCATGAACGACAAGACCGTGGTGCTGCCCGGGGAGACTTCCTTCGTTGCCTTCTGGCACAAAGATTCTTCCCTCACCCCGGGCACAGCCGCAGCCATGACTGCCAGCCTCGATTGCGCAAAGGCCGAAGGCCGCGACGTTACCGTATACGCAAAGGACATTTTCTTGGCCGACAACTACCCCGGCTTCACCACCATGACAGGCACGCTGTCATCAGACGGCGAATGCGACCTCAATCTGGTCTATATCGGCTTTTATGACAGCAGCGACAACCTTATAGGGGTATGGCACTTCACCAAAAATGCCCCTATGGACGGCAGCGACTCCAAGAGCTTCTCAATACACATGAAGGAGCTGCCAATAGATGGCCTTGCGGAAAAGGCCGCAAGCGTAAAGGTAATTGGAATTGGTTTTT
>OLSX01003701.1_pt1 | contig 12131 bp, 10 predicted proteins | sample 1673141 | NCBI WGS metagenome assembly OLSX01 (sample SAMEA3136759, study PRJEB25190) | human gut metagenome | biome: human gut; feature: human-associated habitat; material: faeces | place: Austria | collected 2013
TCAGCAATGAGTTTACCAATTTCGGGGTCATTGTTTGCAGAGATAGTAGCCACCTGCTCAATTTTGTCGTAGCTTTCGCCCACCTGCTCGCTCTGGCCCTTGATGCTTTCAACCACCTTGGCCACAGCCTTGTCAATACCACGCTTTACATCAAGCGGATTGGCACCGGCAGCCACATTCTTCATACCCTCGGTAAGGATAGCCTGTGTCAGCACAGTAGCCGTTGTGGTACCATCACCAGCGTCGTCGCCAGTCTTCGAGGCCACGCTCTTAACGAGCTGTGCGCCAGCATTCTGGAATGCGTCTTCAAGTTCAATTTCCTTGGCCACGCTCACACCGTCCTTGGTAATGCGCGGTGCGCCAAACTTTTTGTCGATTACCACATTGCGACCTTTAGGGCCGAGGGTTACCTTTACTGCATTAGCAAGTGCATCAGCACCTTCGCGCAGACGTTCGCGCGCATCTACATCATATACTATTTCTTTTGCCATGATAGCTTCTTATTTTTAATGGGTTGTGATTGGTTGTTAACTTATGCCAGAACAGCGAGCACATCGCTCTGACGCATAATCAAATACTTTTCGCCATCGAGTTCTACCTCGGTGCCGGCATATTTACCATACAACACGGTGTCGCCAGCCTTGAGCACCATTTCTTCGTCCTTTGTGCCATTACCAGCAGCAAGCACTTCGCCTTGCAATGGCTTTTCTTTGGCAGTGTCGGGAATGATAATACCACCAGCAGTTTTCTCTTCTGCGGGAGCGGGCTTGATAAGCACGCGGTCAGCTAACGGTTTAATGTTCATAATTGCTTATGTTTTGTTATTTGTTTGATTTATTGCTATTGTGGGTGAATGCCGCACGCAGTTTTTTAAGTCGTCGTGCAGGCGCTCGCCATTCATTATGCCAAAAGTGTGCCAAAGTTATTATTTGCCTGCCATAAATTTTTTATTCTGTCACGAATGACATTTATGGCAGCGTGCCATCGTCGGACGTGCAGACAACGTTTCCCTCGCGCACGCGCGCACGTCAGACGTTTTGCTGTCACTTTTGCACTTGTCTGCACTAATCGCACAAAATCTCTTGATTATCAGCATCTTCAAGTGTGTAGGTAACCCGTCATTTTGTCTGCACTGTGTCTGCACTACCTGCACTTCTTGTCTGCACTACCTGCACACTGCCTGCACTCTCTGCACTACCTGCACAACATATCTGCACTGCCACAGCGTCATGTCTGTAACGGGACATAGTTTTTTCGGTTGGAGTGACAGATTTGTCTACCTCCCGTAACCGTTTGTCCTTCGCAGCACTACCTGCACGGCGCGTTTTCGATACAAGAAGCGCAGGCAGTGCAAGTAGAGTGTAGGTAAAGTGCAGACAGTGCAGACGGCGTGCAGGTTCCTTTCGTGTTTGCCTACACACCATTTTTGTTGAATATCAATGCTTTTAATACATTTAGTGCAGACAAAAGCAATTACGGGCATAAAATGCCGGACGCGCGTGCGCGCGTGAGTGCACTATTTTTATAGTCCCGCTGCACGCTTCATAATTCGATAAATGATGATTTACAACCAAACCGAGAGAAGAGCCAAACGCAGTTTGAATCGTGCCGAGGCGTAACGTAATGCAAATGTTAGTCCGAAATTAGAAACTACAAACTAAACAGACGTTCGCAAACGTTGTGAATACAAGAAATACATACTACTTTTGCATTATGCAAATAAACAGAAGCAAGATATGAGCAATATATATAATCCTTACGATTTAGAACCTTTCGAGCCAACTCACCCCGGTGAATTATTGGGTGATGAATTAGAAGCACGTGGACTCACGCAACGAAAGTTTGCCGAAACTATAGGCATTTCTTGTTCTGTACTTAATGAAGTAATAAAAGGTAAACGTCCTGTTACTCCAGAACTTGCTTTTAAGATAGAAGCTGCAACGGGGACTAAGGCTTATATTTGGGTGGAACTTCAAACCCAATATAACTATTGGACAGCCAAGAAAAGCAAAAAACTCTCTGTCCTATTAGACCAAATACGCAAGTCTGTTGCAGTACTTTAGGATCAACGACTTTTTATTTTCATCGTTTATTCCTATGTGCAAGTAAAGTGCAGAGCAGCCTATCTTATGTAAGATGAGTAAAAAGTTCAGATGTCAACAGTTTATGAAATCAAGGCACACGTTTTGCCGCTGCTTAATAATGGTTCAAGGATCAAAGTAAAAATTTTTATGATGACAAAAAATAGGCAAGGAGTACGCCAGCAGGAATTTTTACATTATCCTAGAGTAGTTATGAAGGGAAGCCTGCCTATCGATTCAATGAAGGTAATAGAGGAAATACTCATACTAATCTATGCTTCATACGATGCCTTCAGGAAGATGCGATGCTTTTAATAAAGGATCTCGTAATGGCTCTTTTGGGTGTGTGAATTTACCAGATGAGGTATTAAATTATATGGCAAAAAACTACTCAGCCAATGATAGTTTATATGTTTTGCCCGTTAATGAAGAAAATTATATTTATGAATCTACTGATAAAGGCCATCCCTTAAAAACAAAATATAATAATGCGCCCTCACGAGCTAAATTAAAACATTATGACAAAACATTTGATTCATATTTAAAATATAATACAGGATATTAAGAATATTAGTTATGAAGATCTTAAGTTTTTTTGTAGTATTATTGTGTTTTATTAGTTGTAATAAAGGAAATAAATTAGAACAAGAAGAAGTTTTGTTCGATTCTGTTCCATGTTGCCCACATGCTACTATTTATTTGCAACCTTACGATAACTTTACGCAACATGAGGCTAAATCTTTATGTAAAGATATAAAGAAAGGCATAAAGTCTGTGTTTGCATGTACTATTGATACAGTCAAAGTTCTTCCCAACAGGCAGTTACCACAAAGCGCTTATTATAAACCTAGAAATAGATATTTGGCCAATGTCCTTTTAAGGGATTTACCGGAAACAGCCAATCCTATTTATATCATAGGATTAACACATAAAGACATATCTTTTAAAATTCATAATAGTGAGAATTACGGAATAATGGGATTAACCCCTTTAGCCAAAAACAAATCTATAGTATCTGATTATAGAGTTAAAGGAAAGGACTTTATAGCGGTAATTGTACATGAGTTTGGCCATGGACTGTATGGTGCCACCCACTGCTCTGACAAAAACTGCATTATGTGTGACTATCAAAAGCATAAAGGAAAGCCATTTAAGTTCTCATTATGTAATAACCATATCTATATGTAATATGAGCAATTGCCTGATTGGAGGATTTTACTAATTTTGCGGCAAACAAACATTTGAGACATGAACTTTCTTGAACTGACACAGAAGCGTTTCTCGGCACGCAAATTCACAGCCGAGCCTGTAAGCCAAGATGACCTTGACTACATTATGGAGTGTGTGCGACTGGCTCCATCGGCCTGCAACAAACAACCCTGGAAATTCATTATTGTGCGCAGTAATGAGTACAAGGAAAAGCTATGGGGTGCTTACAACCGCGAGTGGTTCCGCACCGCCCCGCTCTACATTGTGTGCATGAAGGACAATACAGCCTGCTGGACACGTTCTGAGGACGCAAAGGCTCATGGCGACATTGATGTGGCAATAGCTACCGAACACCTGTGCCTTGCCGCAGCTGAGCGCGGACTGGGCACCTGCTGGGTTTGCAATTTCGACCCCGAGGTGACGCACCAACTTTTTGCAAGCGACAACTTTGAAGCCGTGGCCATCATACCCGTGGGACACACGACCGACGACTGTGTGTGTACCGAAAAGAAACGCAAAACGATGGCAGAAATAACAGAGGAGGTGTGACAGCTATGAAGAAGACTTTCATAACAACCCTGCTGATGGCTATGACCATAAGCCTGGTTCATGCACAAAATGCACTGAAAAGGGTGTATAACGAGACCATCGACCCTATGACGCAAATAGACGATGCACTTGTCAAGGCTAAAGCTGCCAACAAATACGTTGTGTGCCAAGTGGGCGGCAACTGGTGCCCGTGGTGTTTGCGCTTTGCCGATTTTGTTGAGAAAGATTCTGTGGTTAACAAGACGGTGAACGACAACTTTGAATTTATACACGTCAATTATAATCCGCGCAAAAGCAGCACGACCACTACCGACAATTCGGCTGCGCTGATGCACAGATTGGGCAATCCGGCCCGTTTTGGTTTCCCCGTTTTTGTGGTGCTCGACACCAATGGCAAGGTACTTCACATTCAGGACTCCAGCTTTTTGGAGGAAGGAAAAGGCTATAGCGAAAAACGGGTGCTGAGGTTCTTCAACAACTGGACTCCGAAGGCCGTTGAGCAATAACAAAAAAACTTTGCGAGGCAAGCCACCATTTGCATGGAGACTTGCCTCGCATCGTTTTATACATCAGTTTGTTACTTCATAACCTTAAACACCTTGTTGCCAACCTTTACAAGGTAGGCGCCACGAGGTTGGCCGGCTATCGAAGCGGTGAGCTGCTGCACAGGCACTGAGGTGTGTGCCACACCTACGGTGCTGCCACCAAGGTCGTAAACACTCAGAGTGGTGCCGGCGGGCACGTTGCCCTTGCAAACGACATCGTCGCCCACTACGCTGACTGTCAGCATTGACGAGGTGGCGGTTGTCGGTTTGACGGCTGTTTCGTCAACCTCAATAGAAGGTGTGAAACGCAAAGTGTGGGTGAATGTGCCCACGGGGCAATAATACTGGCTCAGTGTGCCAGTGCCTCTGCCGCAACTGCCATTGCCAAGTCCCTTCTGATAATAATCGAAGTGGAGTACGACATCGCCGGTTGCCGGCAGGTTCCAACGGTGCTGCACAGATGCCATTGCGGCATCGTCATAGTGGAGGGCCGAGAAGGCTACCTGGCCATCTGTCTGCACATTGAGCGTGAAGTGCTTGACGGTGTCGGTCAGTGTGAGTTCGCGCAGGTCGAGACGGTTGCCACACGACTGCGGACGCGGAGTGGTCTCGAAGAAGTCGGTCACTGTTGACTGGTAACGACCAATCCATGCGCTTGACTTGCGGTCAACATAGTTCTCCCATGGGCCGCGGCCATAGTAGCTCACCTGCTCGAGAGCTGCCGGCAGAACAAACTTGGTACCGATGCGGCGCAAGTCGTCATTGTCGTGCGAGGTGTAGGTGCATTTCATGTCCATCACGCCATTAGGATAGATGGTGTACGAATACACCACATCGCAGTACTTGCCGGTTTCCCTTACCGTATACACAGCATTGCCGTCAGCATTGATTGCAGGCACTTGCGTGAATGTACGGCTGCTGATACCGTTTGTTGTAGCAATATCATTGCCCGATGCTGCATCGTTCTCAACCCAACGGAAGTTGTCGTAATCATAGGCATTGGCCATTTTGCTTACCAACGCATAGTCGGCAAACGACCACTCACGCACACGGGTGCTCGACTTGTCGATGAGGTAGTGCACCTTGTCGTTCTCAATCAGATAGTTGCCATACTGGTTAACCGTGACAGCAAGGGGCTGTGCCTTGTCGACTGCCACCGCGGGCAAACCAGCCTCGCGCTCGGCCAAAGTGTACTGCACCTTTTTAATGGGATAGTTGGCCTCAGCCCACAGACTGGCCTCCTTGGTCAAGAAAGTGAGGTCGAGCATGTAGTCATTGCCATCACTTGTGTCGGTGGTGTAGCGCAATGTGGTGCGCATCTGCGTATTGGGCTTGGTGTCGGGCAGGTCGAGCGTGTCGGTTTCAACAACCTCGCCATTTTTGAGCACAGCGTAGGCCATGCGCAGTGCGTTGAGGCTGGTGCTGTGATAGCGGTTGGTCAGCACCAAAATCTTTTTCTTGGCGTTGAATTGCGTCACTTGTACGGGGGCATATACATTCTTCACCTCGGCCAATTTAGGAGTCCACGCACGGTTGGCAGGTATCAAACCATTGTTTACAAAGTTGCCTTGTGTGGGGCCGGGGTAATCCTTGCCCTGACGGTACTTAGGATAGCCATTTTGTGTAAGTGTGCCATTCTTGATGTCATCTGCGCTATAAATGCTTTGGTCAACCCAGTCCCATACACAACCGCCCATGCCGTTGGTTGACGAGAGAATAGTATTCCAATATTCGCTGAAGTTGCCATTGGCGTTACCCATTGAGTGGGCATATTCGCACATAAAGTAAGGACGGCCTCCATCGTTGGTATTGGCCTCGCGCTGCACGTTGCTCAATGTGGGATACATCACACTGTGCATATCGGTGTATGATGCGCCGCCGCGGGTTGCGCCCTCGTAGTGGACGAGACGTGTGGGGTCAGCCGCCTTTATGGTGTCGTAAGCAGCCTGCATGTTTTGGCCCACACCACTTTCGTTGCCCAAACTCCAGAATATGACAGACGTGAAGTTGCGGTCACGCTCCACCATGCGCATTGATCGGTCGATAAATTGTGGCTTCCAGCTGTCGGCAGCGGTAATGGTGTTGCCGCTCTGCTCCCAGTTGAAGTGGCATTCAATGTCGGCCTCGTCCATGCAGTAAAGTCCGTAATAGTCGAACATGGCATACATCTTGGGCTGGCGCGGCATGTGCGAGGTGCGCACGAGGTTAACATTGGCCTGCTTCATCATGGTCACATCGCGCAGCATGGTGGGCACATCAATAGAACGGCCGCGCACGGGGTGCGTGTCCTGTGTGTTGACGCCGCTAAAGTAGGTGCGCACGCCATTGACATATATTTGTCCGTTTGTGCACTCCACCTTGCGGAAGCCATGCTTGGTGGCAAAGGCCATTTCCTCGGTTGTGCCATCGGCTGCCAGTTGCGCCACCTCGACGGTGTAGAGGTTGGGGTGTTCTGACGTCCAGGCCTGCAGATTGTCAACCACGGGCAGTGTGGCATAAGCCACTGTGGCGGTGTCGCCCGCTGCAAAGTCGAGGTTTGCCACAGTTTCGGCCAACTGTTTGCCGTCGGGAGAAATCAACCGCACACGGGCTTTTTTACTAACGGCCTGTGCGCCTGGGTTGGCTGCATTTATCTGTACCTTGACTGAGGCTGATGTGTAAGGTGCGTCAAAGTCGTCGGTAATGATATGGTTGCTGATATACGTCTTGGGAGTGGCATAAAGGTAAACATCGCGATGTATGCCACTCATGCGCCACATATCCTGGTCCTCGAGATACGAGGCATCACTAAAGCGGAACACTTGCACAGCTATGTTGTTGTGGCCCTGGCGCACAACTTTGCTCAGGTCGAACTCGGCATCGTTGTTGGCACCCTGCGTATAGCCTACATACTGGCCGTTGACCCACACATAGGCTGCACTGTAAATGCCATCGAAGTGCAACACCACGCGCTTGTCGGTCCAACCCTCGGGCAACGTAAACTGGCGGCGGTATGACGCCACAGAGTTTTGGCAGCCGCCCTTCATCTGCAGGTACGGATAGTTGTCAACAAACGGGTATTCTACATTTATATAATAAGGTGAGCCATAGCCTTTCATTTCGAGGCATGAGGGCACGCTGATGGTGTCCCACTGCGCAGCGTCCACATCGTCGGCATAGAAGTCGGCGCCCGGACGGTTGTCGATGTCGGTTGTCCACTTCAAGTTCCACACGCCATTGAGTGAGAGCCATTCTGCCCCTGTGGGGTCAACCCACGGGTGGGCATAACGCTCGGCGTCGGCCTGCAACAGCTGTGTGCTGGCATAAGGCATGAATGTGGTGTGCGCGGGCAGTTTGTTCTGTTCGTAGAAGGTTTCGTCCTCCCAATTATTGAGGGCCACTTCGGCCTGCTTGGTTGTTTCTTCAAACACAAATTGGGTGGTTACCCCTGCGCTCTCTGCTTCGTCTGAAACGTTGAGTGTGTTACCACTCTTCTCCATAAAACGGCGGCTGGTGTTGCCTGCCCACACTATTTGATAGATGCTGTCGGAACCCTCGACCGGCAATATCTGGAAACGTTGGTTTACAGAATTCACATCGGCGGCCCACTGCACGGGGTTGTACCACTTGTTGGGAGCTGCGTCAATGGCCAAAGTAGGAAAGGCTGCACTGCAAATGAGGTATTCATTTTCGTTGCCTGTGCTTTTCAAAACCCATTTTTGGCCTCTTGAAAGGGCTGATTTGTCCTCAAGTTTGATTGATTCGCCACTGGAGGCCTTTCCACCATTTGAGAATACTGTGCCCGATGCCGAGCTCTTGATGTAATAAACCTTCTGCTCACTCAACTGTGCCAACGATGTGAGCGATGCACTGCAAAATACAGCCATCGCAAACATTGTCTTCAGTTTGTAAGCTGGCTTACGGTTAGTTTGCTTCATTTATTTGTATTGAAAGGTGTTGTTATTTACTTGTTTGCCAAGACAAGCAAGGATGTTTGGCTTGTCTGTGTTTTTCAGTCTGCACTGCGGATGACAGTTCGTCTGTTGGTTGCAAATTTACATGATTTTATGTGGCGAGCAAAATTAGGGTCGGATAAATTAAGTAACTTTGTAACCGACAACAAGCATATAACGTGGCAGGTGTTCACTATTGCTTTCATGCTATCGGAAAGCTGATGCGCCAAAGGACGTGCTTTCTGTGTGAGGATAACACCTGCTTAAAAGACACTCTGTACAGTTCCATGCAACTCAACGAACTATTACATACATTTGCCCGACACCCGCAAGTAGGCGCCTTGGCAAAAGTGGTGTGCGACGGCAAACCTGCCCTTGCACATTTGCAAGGCTTGCAAGCCTCAGCGGCAGCCGTGGCCTTTGCCGCGCTCAGCGAACGCAAACAAAAGGCGGAACGCCCCTTCCTTATTATACTTAACGATGAGGAAGAGGCGGGATACTTCTATCATGACCTGACACAGATGTTGGGCGATGAGATGGCACTTTTTTATCCATCGACCTACCGCCGTGCCGTGAAATATGCTCAACGCGATGCAGCTAACGAAATATTGCGCACCGAGGTGCTTAACCGCCTTTCGGCACAGCACAACAAGGCGGGCATGCTGTTTGTGGTAACATTTCCCGCTGCCTTGTCTGAACGGGTGGCGCCGCTGAAGGACATGGCCGAAAACACACTGCACCTGCAAACAGGCAGCGAATATGACCTGACGGAGCTGACAAAGCGACTGGTCGCCATTGGCTTTGCGCGCAAGGACTATGTGTATGAGCCTGGAGAGTTTGCTGTGCGTGGCTCAATACTCGACGTGTATTCATATGCCTCGGAATATCCCTTCCGTATTGACTTTTTTGGCGACGAGGTGGACAGCATACGCACCTTTGAAGTGCAGACGCAGCTGTCGAAGGACAAAAAGGAAGAAGTGAGCATTGTGCCTGACACCGAGCAGCATGCTCGCGAGGCGCTTGTGCCATTTACCGACTATCTGCCCGACAATACTGTGTTGGTGGTGAAGGACTTGGGATATGTGCACGATGCCATTGAACGCATTTACAATGAGGGCTTTGCCCGTCAGGCGCAGCAGGAACTGGAGGCCGCATCTGAGATGGAGGAAGCGGAACAACAGGCACGGCTCAAAAAGGAGTCGCTGCTCACCACAAGTGAGGCTTTTCTGCGCGGTGTGGCACACCTGCAGCGCATCAATATTGGCGCACAACCCCTTGGCGAAGCGCAAACAGTGATACGGTTCAATACCTCGCCACAACCGCTCTACCACAAGAACTTTGATTTGCTCAAGCAGAACCTGAGCCAGTTCAAGGCCGACGGCTATGACATTTACATACTGGCCGACAGTGCCAAGCAGACTGAGCGATTGCAAAGCATATTTGAGGAGATGAATACTGCAAGCCAACTGTTCAAACCGGTGCTGCGCACGTTGCATGGCGGATTTTCGGACAATGACTTGAAGGTGTGCTGCTTTACAGACCACCAAATCTTTGACCGTTTTCATAAATACAACTTGAAGAGTGACCATGCACGCGATGCCAAAATGGCGCTGTCGCTCAAGGAACTCATGCAGTTTGAACCGGGCGACTATGTGGTGCACATCGACCATGGCGTAGGACGCTTTGCCGGACTTGTGCGCATGCCTGGCAATGACGGCGAAATGCAAGAGATGATAAAACTTACATACAAAAACGACGATGCCGTGTATGTGAGCATTCATTCGTTGCACAAGGTGTCAAAGTATAAGGGCAAAGACGGTGAACCGCCACGTATCAGCAACTTGGGTACTGGTGCCTGGGACAAGCTGAAGGAGCGCACAAAGAAGAAGATTAAGGACATTGCACGCGACCTTATCAAACTTTACTCGCAACGCAAGGATGAGAAAGGCTACGCTTTTAGCCCCGACTCATTTATGCAACACGAGCTTGAGGCTGGGTTTGCCTATGAGGACACCCCCGACCAACTGCGCGTAACACAGGAGGTGAAGAAGGACATGGAAAGCAGCAAGCCCATGGACAGACTGGTGTGTGGCGACGTGGGATTTGGCAAAACCGAAATTGCCGTGCGCGCTGCCATGAAGGCCGCTGCCGACAACAAACAAGTGGCGGTGCTCGTGCCAACTACGGTGCTGGCCCTGCAACACTACAAAACGTTTGCATCGCGCCTGAAGGACTTCCCCGTAAGGGTGGACTACCTCACTCGTGCACGCTCGACGGCACAGACCAAGAAGATACTTGCCGACCTGGCTAAAGGCGACATCAACATTGTTGTCGGGACGCACAAACTGATTGGCAAGAGTGTAAAATGGCACGACTTGGGATTGCTTATTATTGACGAGGAACAGAAATTTGGCGTGGCGGTTAAAGAAAAGTTGCGCCAGCTGAAAGTGAATGTGGACACACTGACCATGTCGGCCACTCCAATACCACGCACACTGCAATTCTCGCTCATGGGGGCACGTGACTTTAGCGTGATACAGACACCCCCGCCCAACCGCCGGCCTATCCAAACTGAAATTCACACCTTCAGTCACGAGGTGATAGCCGAAGCCATTAACTTTGAAATGAGCCGCAACGGACAGGTGTATATTGTGACGAACCGCGTGGCTTCGCTGCAAAGTCTGGCAAACTTGGTACATAAGTATGTGCCGGACGCACGCATTGCCACCGGACACGGACAAATGCCGCCAGACCAACTTGAAAAGGTAATTATGGGCTTTGTCAATTATGACTACGATGTACTCATATCTACCACTATTGTGGAAAATGGTATTGACGTGCCCAATGCCAACACCATCATTATTGATGCCGCACACCACTTTGGACTATCGGACTTGCACCAAATGCGCGGACGTGTGGGACGAGGGTCGCGCAAGGCTTTTTGCTACCTCATTGCCCCACCGCTTGCCATGCTGCCCGATGAGTCGCGCCGCAGACTTGAAGCTATCGAGAACTTCTCGGACTTGGGGGCTGGCATACACATTGCCATGCAGGATCTTGACATCCGCGGTGCAGGCAATTTGCTCGGATCGGAGCAAAGTGGGTTCATTGCCGACTTGGGCTATGAGACCTATCAAAAGATTTTGGCCGAAGCCGTGACGGAACTCAAGAATGACGAGTTTGCCGACTTGTATGCTGACGAACTGAAAAAGACCGGGCACCTTGGCGGTGAGAAGTTTGTTGACGACTGCACCGTCGAATGCGACTTGCACGCTTATTTCCCCGAAACCTATGTGCCGGGGGCTACGGAACGTATGCTGCTATACCGCGAACTTGATTCGCTCTCGGGTAATGACGATGAGATGGCTGCATTCAGACAACGTATGGAGGACCGCTTCGGCCCTCTGCCCCCCGAAGGCGAAGAGCTGCTGCGCATTGTACCGCTGCGCGCCCTTGGACGCAAACTTGGCGCTGAGCGTCTGACACTGAAAAACCGACGCATGGTACTCTACTTTGTGTCAAACACCGAAAGTGCCTTCTATCGAAGCGACACGTTTGAACGCATCATAAATTTTGCCACCGCTTCGTACCAACGCTGCAAGCTTGACGAGAACCGCGGTCACCGCCGCATGATTATCAACGATGTGCTCACGGTTGAGAGTGCATTGATTACGCTTAAAAACATTGTGGGAACTGACCACAAGGCGTGAGAAATGTGCCCGCACAGCACACCGCGGCACGTTTTTGACACAAAGCTTTCAGGGTGGTTCTAATAATTCTGGAATAGGGATTTGTGCGCTATCGGAAGTGTATTT
>OLSX01003702.1_pt1 | contig 12117 bp, 9 predicted proteins | sample 1673141 | NCBI WGS metagenome assembly OLSX01 (sample SAMEA3136759, study PRJEB25190) | human gut metagenome | biome: human gut; feature: human-associated habitat; material: faeces | place: Austria | collected 2013
GGCACAATGCCGCGGCCCTCCGCATCGCGTATAATATAATTAGTATTCCATCTTCGCAAGGCGCTGGTAACCGTTGTAACGCCATTTGGCGTTCTCCTCGGCGGCTGCGAACAGCTCGTCGGCCTCGGCCGGGAACGACTTTTTGAGCGAAGTGTAACGCACCTCCTTCATCAGGAAGTCGCGGAACTTCGACCAGTCGGGCTCCTTCGAGTCCATCACGAACGGGTTCTTGCCCTGCTCCTCGAGCTGCGGGTTGTAGTGCCACAGGTGCCAGTAACCGCAGGCTACGGCCTCCTTGCCCACGGTCTGCGTGCGCGTCATGCCGCCCTTGATGCCGTGGTTGATACACGGAGCATAGGCGATCACGAGCGACGGGCCGGGATAGGCCTCGGCCTCCTTGAGCACGTTGAACAACTGCATCTGCGAAGCGCCGATCGAAACCTGCGCCACGTATACGTAGCCGTAGGTCATGGCGATGGCGCCGAGGTCTTTCTTGCGGATACGCTTGCCGGCCGAAGCGAACTTGGCGACGGCACCCACGGGCGTCGATTTCGACGACTGTCCGCCGGTATTCGAGTAAACCTCGGTATCCACGACCAGAATGTTCACATCCTGGCCCGATGCCAGCACGTGATCGACACCGCCGAAGCCGATATCGTACCCCCAGCCGTCGCCGCCGATGATCCACTGCGACTTCTTCACCAGCCAGTCCTTCATCTCCAGGATATCCTTGCAGTAATCGCAGCCGCAGGCCTCCATCATCGGGACGAGGCGCGCCGAGACCTCGGCCGATTTGGCCGACGAACCGCGCGAAGCGATCCACTCCTGCATGACGCCCTTCAGCTCGTCGGAGCATTTCGTACAGTTGGCAATAGCCTGCTCCATCGTATTCTGGATACGGTCGCGGAGTTTCTCGACACCGAGGTGCATACCCAGGCCGAATTCGGCGTTGTCCTCGAAAAGCGAGTTCGCCCATGCCGGGCCCTGGCCCTTGTCGTTGGTGCAGTACGGGGTCGACGGTGCCGAACCCGAATAGATCGAGGTACAGCCCGTGGCGTTGGCAACCATCATCTTGTCGCCGAACAGCTGCGAGATAGCCTTGATATAGGGGGTCTCGCCGCAACCGGCGCAGGCGCCCGAGAACTCGAACAGCGGCTGTGCGAACTGGAGGTTCTTCACCGACTTGGTCTTGTCGACGACCTGCTTGTAGCCGATATGCTTGGTGATGTAGTCCCAGTTCTTCTGCTGGGGCATCTGCTCCTCCAGAGGACGCATTACCAGCGCCTTCTCCTTGGCCGGGCAGACGTCGACGCAGTTCGAGCAGCCCGTACAGTCGAGCGGCGAGATCTGGATGCGGAACTTGTACTCCTTGGTCTCGCCCAGCCCCTGCTTCCATTCCACGCCCGATGCGGCAGCCTCGGCCTCCGTCGCGAGGAACGGACGGATCACGGCGTGCGGGCAGACATAGGCGCACTGGTTGCACTGGATACAGTTCTCGATCTTCCACTCGGGGACATTCACGGCGATGCCGCGCTTCTCGTAGGCGGCCGTGCCGTTCTCCCACGTACCGTCCTCACGGCCCGTGAAAGCCGATACCGGCAGGTCATCGCCCTTCAGCCCGTTGATCGGCTCGACGATCTTGCGCACGAACTCGGGATACGACGCATCCGAAACATGTGCGAAGCCGTTGTCGTCGATCTGCGCCCATTCGGCCGGCACCTCGACCTTCACCACGGCGTTGCCGCCGGCGTCGACGGCCGCATAGTTCATGTTGACGATGTCCTCGCCCTTCTTGCCGTAGGATTTCAGGATGGCATGCTTCATCTCGTCGACAGCCTTGTCGAACGGGATAACGTTGGCGATCTTGAAGAATGCCGACTGCATGATGGTATTCGTACGCGAGCCCAGTCCGAGTTCTGCGGCGATCTTCGTAGCGTTGATGATATAGAAATTGATCTTGTTCTTGGCCAGATAGGCTTTCATGTGGTCGGGCAGCGTGGCGCAGGTCGTAGCCGCGTCGTGCACCGAGTTGAGCAGGAACGAACCGCCGGCTTTCAGCCCTTTCAGCACGTCGTACTTGTCGACGTACGAAGGCACGTGGCACGCCACGAAGTCGGGCGTGGTGACCAGATAGGGCGAAGTGATCGGCAGGTCGCCGAAACGCAGGTGCGACGAGGTGTAACCGCCCGACTTCTTCGAGTCGTACGAGAAGTATGCCTGGCAATATTTGTTCGTCGTGCCGCCGATGATCTTGATCGAGTTCTTGTTGGCGCCTACCGTACCGTCGGCACCCAGGCCGAAGAAGAGCGCCTCGAACGTACCGGGCTTGGCGAGCGAAATCTCCTCGCCCACGGGCAGCGAGCGGAAGGTCACGTCGTCCACGATGCCCACCGTGAACTGGTTCTTGGGCTCGTTGGCCCCGAGGTTGGCGAACACGGCCAGCATCTGCGCCGGCGTGGTATCCTTGGACGAAAGGCCGTAGCGGCCACCGATGATGAGCGGTTTGCGGTCGGCCGGAATATCCTTGCAGTTGGCAAATGCCTCGACGACATCCAGGTAGAGCGGGTCGCCGTTTGCACCCGGTTCCTTAGTACGGTCGAGCACACAGATGCGCTTCACCGTTTCGGGCAGCACCTCGCCCAGATATTTCACCGAGAAGGGACGATAGAGGTGAACGGTCACGACGCCCACCTTCCCGCCACGGGCGTTCAGGTAGTCGACCGTCTCCCGGAGGGTTTCGGTCACCGACCCCATCGCGATCACGATGTTCTCGGCGTCCGCAGCTCCGTAATATACGAACGGCTTGTACTCGCGGCCGGTGATCTTCGAAATCTCGCGCATCGCCTCAGCAACCATGTCGGGCACGGCGTCGTAGAAGCGGTTGGCGGCCTCGCGGGTCTGGAAATAGATGTCGGGGTTCTGCGCCGTACCGCGGGTGACGGGGTGCTCGGGGTTGAGCGCCCGCCGGCGGAACTCAGCCAGCGCATCGCGGTCAAGCATCGCCGTCAGAGCGGCCTCGTCGATCAGCTCAATCTTCTGGATCTCGTGCGAGGTACGGAAGCCGTCGAAGAAGTGCAGGAACGGCACGCGCGATTTGAGCGACACGATGTGCGCCACGCCCGCCAGATCCATCACCTCCTGCACCGACGAAGTCGCCAGCATGGCGAATCCCGTCTGGCGGGTGGCCATGACGTCCTGGTGGTCTCCGAAAATCGACAGCGACTGTGCGGCCAGCGCACGCGCCGAAACGTGGAACACGCCCGGCAGCAATTCGCCGGAGATCTTATACATATTGGGGATCATCAGCAGCAAACCCTGCGACGCGGTGAACGTCGACGTCAGGGCACCGCTCTGCAACGAACCGTGTACGGCGCCTGCAGCACCGGCTTCGGACTGCATCTCGACAACTTTCACCGTTTCGCCGAAAATATTTTTGCGACCCTGTGCGGCCCACTCGTCCACGAGTTCGGCCATGGTCGACGACGGCGTGATGGGATAGATCGCCGCAACTTCCGAGAACATGTATGCAACATGTGCCGCAGCGTAGTTACCATCACAAGTGATAAATTTCTTTTCTGCCATTTTGTTGAAATTTTAGATGATATTGTGTGTTTTTCCTGGATTCGGGACAAAATGCGTTGCAAAGATAACAATTCCGGCGGAAAAATCAGTCCGATTTTCTGACAAATCATCCGGTTTTTTCACTACGCAGGATGTTATTGGAATAACAACGGGGTTGTTATTTATTTAACAGCGAACTCGCGGATAATCACCGACTTGCCGAACTTATTATCCGATAGCGGATTACCTGCCACGCCCTCGCGGGCACAGTCCGGGCTGTGCGTGCACGGGGCCGGAGCGCCACCCCTGCCGGCAAGGCAAATCCCGGGCCGGAAAAAGCTGCGGAATTTTTTCACAGGCACATTGGCGGTTGAGAAAACAGATAATTTTTTGGCCGTCAACAAATTTTACGCGGCGAAACACTGGGAAATAAAGGCCGATAAATAGGTTGTTCGGGCGCGGCGATTGCAAATCGGGATTTTTTTCCTAATTTTGTTCCATAATTCGTTCTTTACATATCATCGTGTATAAACGATAGTATTGGGGCCCTAAAATCTGGTAAATTTTTTGTTATCCCACAATACAGATCGTACCCAGAAGGGTGCGTGCTGTGATTTGTGGGATAGAGGCTGACCAGAGCCATGGGCCACAGGTTCGGCACCACTCTTCCCGTTTTCTGCCGAAGCGTTTTCCACACGCAGCGGCAGGGTAATGGATTCCAATCCCCAAACTTCATAGTCTTCGAATCCATCTTCAAATGAGGCGTCACTAAATTTTCCTGCCGCTGCTTTTTTACTATCTTTGCATCCATGATCGAATACAAGAAGAGAACACTGGCGAACGGCCTGACGGTCGTCGTCAACCGGGATAAGGCTTCGAAACTCGCCGCAGTAAACATATTATATAAGGTCGGGGCGCGCAACGAGAACCCCGCGCGCACGGGTTTCGCCCATCTGTTCGAACACCTGATGTTCCGCGGCACGCGCGAAATCCCGAATTTCGACCTGCCCGTGCAGATGGCCTGCGGCGACAACAACGCCTTCACCAACAACGACTATACGGATTTCTACATCACCCTCCCGAAGGACAACATCGAGACCGCACTGTGGCTCGAAAGCGACCGCATGGAGGGGCTGGACATCACCCCCGAAAAACTCGAGGCGGAGAAACGCGTGGTGATCGAGGAGTTCCGCCAGCGCTACCTCAACCAGCCCTACGGCGACCAGCCGATGCTGCTGCGGGCACTGGCCTACAAAGTCCACCCCTACCGCTGGGCGACCATCGGGCTCACGCCCGACCACATCGCCGGAGCGACACTCGACGACGTACAGGCCTTCTACCGCACCCACTACCACCCTTCGAACGCCATCCTGTCCGTCTCGGCCGACTTCGACGAGGAGCGCATGCTCGACCTTGCCGAAAAATGGTTCGCCCCGCTCGCCGACCGCACCGTGACTCCTCAGCCCATCCCCCGGGAACCGCAGCAGGAGGCGCCCCGCCGGGAGACGGTCGAACGCGACGTGCCCGCCACGACCCTGTCGCTGGCATTCCACATGGGCGGCCGCACCTCGCAGGATTTCTATACCGCCGACCTGGTCTCCGACCTCCTGTCGGGCGGCGACTCGTCGCGTCTCTACAAACACCTGGTGCAGGAACAGCGCCTGCTGGCCTCGGTCAACGCCTACATTTCGGGCGACGTCGACCCGGGGTTGTTCGTCTTTACGGGGCAACTGCTGCCGGATACCACTCCCGAACAGGCCGAAGCGGCTTTCCGTGCCGAAATCGAGGCATTGCAGAGCGTCCCGGCATCGGACTACGAGGTCGAGAAGGTCAAAAACAAGTTCGAGGCTAACACGCTCTTCGGCGAGTTGAACGTGATGAACAAGGCGATGAACCTGGGCTTCTACGAGATGCTGGGCGACCTGCCGCTCATCAACGGCGAGGTGGCGGCCTACCGTGCCGTCACGACCGGCGACATCCTCGCCTTCAGCCGCCGCACCTTCCGCCCCGAAAACTGTTCCATCCTTATTTACAAAGCGAAAAAATGACACAACCACCCCTCGTAATACCCTCCGACGTCGAGGTCGCACAAGCCGGGAAGAGCCTGCTGGCAAACGGCTCGGCGCTCTACACGCTCGCCTCGGACGACTTCGAAGTGCTGCGCGTCACCTTCGTGTTCCGCGCCGGATCGGCCATGCAACGGGTTCCTTTCTCGGCGTCGGCCGCCGCCAACATGCTCGCCGAGGGGACACGCGACATGACGGCGCACCAGATCGCCGAACGGCTCAACTATTACGGCTCGTACTACGACGTCAACATCGACCGCGACTATGCCTACATCAGTTTCTGCATGCTCTCCAAATTCTTCGACGAAACGCTCGCCGTAGCCGAACAGATACTCCTGCACCCCGTTTTCCCCGAGGAGGAACTGCGCACCTACTGCGCCAAGCGCAAGCAGCGGCTGGCCGTCGAACGCACGAAGGTCGACACCCAGGCCCGCGAGGCTTTCGCCCGCGCCCTTTTCGGGCCCTCGCACCCCTACGGCATCTCGGCCGACGAAGCCCAATACGATAAACTCACGCGCGGGGATGTAGCGGCGTTTTATGAAAGCCACTACACGGCGGACAACGGGTTCACGATATGCAGCGGGCGCATCGGCGACCACGAACGGCAGGCCGTCGCGGCGCTGGCGGAACGGTTGCCGCGGCGCGAACCCCAGGCCGGCATCCCGTTCCCGGCACCCGTGACGCAGCACGAAGTGCGGGTCGACCATCCGGGCGCCGTACAGTCGTCGATCCGCATCGGAAGGCTGCTTTTCCCGCGCCAGCATCCCGATTTCCTCGGCATGCAAGTCGTGGCATCCGCCCTGGGCGGTTATTTCGGTTCGCGCCTGATGCAGAACCTGCGCGAGGAGCACGGCTATACGTACGGCGTGGTGGCCGCCATGGTCAACTTCGAACGGGAGGGCTATTTCGCCGTAGCGGCACAGGTCGGGACGGAGGTCACGCAGGACGCCCTGCGCGAGATTTACACCGAAATCGAACGGCTGCGCGCCGAGCCGATGCCCGAGGGCGAACTTTCGCTCGTGAAGAACATCATGGTCGGCGAGATGATGCGTATCCTCGACGGGCCGTTCGGCATTGCCGACGTCACGATCGAGAACATCCTCTGCGGCCGCGACCATACCGTCATCAACGAGAACATCCGCCGCATACAGGCCATGACGCCGGCCGACGTGCAGCTACTGGCTCGGAAATACCTCTCCCGCGAAGAACTGGTGACGGTCATTGCGGGAGACCTGCGAAAATAGACGCCTGTGCATTGCGGCTGCGGAGCAATGCTCCGCCCGCCAAACGGCATGAAAAAAGCACCGGGCTCCCGGTGCTTTTCCATTTCCGCCTCCAGTACACACTGTCCGCCCTTCCCGGCCCGGCATCCGACGACTCGAACCCGCACCCAAACTGCGGTATCCGACGTCCACGACCCGCCGCGATTATTTCCGGTTGGCCGCGACCCAGTCGGTCAGCTGCACGAAATCGGCGACCGAGAGCTGCTCGGCGCGCTGCGTAAAAAAGGGATGTTCTGCGCCGCCGAAATCGCCGAACACCGCCCGCAGCGAGTTGCGGATCATCTTGCGGCGCTGGCCGAATGACGCTTTCACCACCTTCACGAACAGCGCCTCGTCGCAGCCGAGCCGCCCGACGCGGTTGCGGCGCAGGCGGATAACGGCGCTTTTGACCTTGGGAGGCGGGTTGAAAACCGTTTCGTTGACCGTAAAGAGGTATTCGATGTCGTACCAAGCCTGCAACAACACGCTCAGGATGCCGTACTCCTTCGACCCCGGGGGCTCCGCGATCCGTACGGCGACCTCCTTCTGGATCATGCCGACGCATTCGGGCACCAGGTCGCGGTGCTCGAGCACCTTGAAAAATATCTGCGAGGAGATGTTGTAGGGGAAATTCCCGATGATCTTCAGTCCCCGCGGAAAACGCTCGCGCAGGTTCATCTTCAGGAAATCGCCCTCGATCAGCCGCGGTGCGAACTCGGGGAAATGCGCATGCAGGTATTCGACGCTCTCCGGGTCGATCTCGGCGCCGTAGGTGGTGATGTCGCCGCGCCTGAGCAGGAACTGCGTCAGCACCCCCATCCCGCAGCCGACCTCCAGCACGTCGCAGGGGACTGCGCCGCCCCGTCCCGCCTCCGCGGCCGCCGGTGCACCGGCAGCGGTCGTATCCGCCGCGATCCGGGCATCGGCCCCGGCAGCCAACCCGGCACCGCCACCGTTCAGGGATCCGACCCCGGCATCGGCACATCCATCCGTCCCCACCCGGGTATCCGCACCGGCACCGGCATTTCCAGCCATATCTGCCGGGGCGGATTCCCCGGCACTTGTCCCCGGCCTCACGCCCCCCGAAAGCGCATCGCAAATCTTGCGCGCGATATTGAGGTCGACCAGGAAATGCTGTCCCAGCGCCTTTTTTGCCCTTACTTCACTCATTTTCGTCTTTCAATAATTCGTAATAACAGCCGTCCACGAACGCCCCGTTCTTGAAAAAAGCCTTGCGGAACGTCCCGACATGCCGGAACCCGGTTTTCACCAACACCCGCTGCGATGCGGAATTGGTGGCATAAGCCGCGGCAAAGATACGAATTACCGGGGTATTTGCGAACATCCACTCCACGGCCTGCCGGACGGCCGCCGTCATCATGCCCCGCCCCGGCAGCGGCTTGAGAGCCAGAAGCCGATTTCGGCGCCGAAGCGTTCGACATCCATCCCAGGCACGAACTCCACGCCGCCCACGGACTTGCCGTCTGCCAAGACAGCGAAATCCAGCGGCAGGAAACAAGCCCGCTCTTCCGGAATAAAACTGCCGCCCCGGGAAAACCGCCCCATCGGAAACCGCAAGCCTCCGCCCGGAAACCGAACCGCCGGGCAACGATGTCCGGCGGATGAAGGTCAGCGTTTCGACCGGCGGGATTTTTTCTTTTCCTGCCGCTCCCGGGCACGGCGTTCGAGCCGCACGCGGCGTTGCGTCAGGCGGAACGTATAGAGCAGCCCCACGAAACCCACGCCGAGCAGCGTGATCCAGAACCACACGGCAATGCCGCGCTCCATATACTCCAGGGCGTAGATTATCCCGGCCACCGCCACGATCATCATCACAAGGCGGACTATCTGCATCACATTGGTTTTCATATCAGTCTTCGTTTTGCGTATTTTTGCGGCCCATGCTCCGGGCGCGGACGGCCAGAATCCCCGACGCACCGATCAGTACGAGCGGCACGTACCAGATATCCCGCCCGTCGTCGGACAGGATCCGCCACAACGAAACGACGCCGCACACGAAGAAAAACACGGACATGATCGTCAGGAACCGTTGCATGGCACACATAGGTTACGGTATTTTGTATTTGTTCACCTCGTCGAGGTGCTTGCGTTTGCGCTTGTGGCATTCGTTGTACACCATCCCGACGCCTGCAAGCACGAACAATACGGCCACGACAAGGTCGAATATACAATTGCTGTTCGACAAGGCCCAGAATATATTGACTCCGAGCCACACGAGTGTCACGATCAGGAAAATCACGGCAACAGTAAAAGTCTTTTTGTTCATAGGCGTATTATTAAGTTAGTGTCAATCCTCGGAACAGTGACGCAACAGCCGTGGGATGGCAGGTGTCCAGGGCGTCAGTTGCCCTGCTCGCAGATGAATTTGATACGCACCAGACGTATCTCCTCCTCCGTATAGTCGGCCCCCAGTTCGTCGATGGCCGCATCGAGCGAATCGCTCTGGGCGTCCTCCTTGAAATAGAGGTAAATGTCCTCGATCTTGTCCTCGTCCATAAAGTCCCTCAGATAGTACGAGATGTCGAGCTTCGTACCCGAGTTGACGATGCCTTCTATTTCGGTCAGCAGTTCGTCGAAATCGAGGTCTTTGGCGCGGGCGATATCCTCGAAATCCATCTTCCGGTCGATGGACTGGATGATGAAGATCTTGTTGCCCGACTTGTTGCCGACCGACTTGACGATCATGTCCTGCGGGCGGATGATCTCCTTCTCCTCGACATAGGCCTTGATGAGCTTGACGAACTCCTCGCCGAACTTGCGGGCCTTGCCCACTCCCACGCCGGTGATGTTCTGCATCTCCTCGATGGTGATCGGGTACTGCACGGCCATGTCCTCGAGCGACGGATCCTGGAAGATGACGAACGGCGGCAGCCCGTGCTGCTTGGCCACTTTCTTACGCAAATCCTTGAGCATCGCAAAGAGTTCCTCGTCCGCCGCGCCGCCCTTGCCCATCGGGACGACGGCCTCGGCCTCCTTCTCCTCCTCGTCATAGTCGTGGTCGAGCGTTACGGTGACGGGGAAAGGCATGGCGATGAAATTCTCGCCCTTGCGGTTCACCGAGATCAGCCCGTAATTCTCGATATTCTTGTCCACCAGCCCCAGGATCAGTGCCTGGCGCAGCACGGCGCCCCAGAAACGCGCGTCGTGCTCGGCACCCGCCCCGAACCACTTGCTCTTGTTGTGGCCGTAGCTCTTGATGAGCGCCGTGGTCTTGCCCGTGAGCACGTTTATCAGATAGTCGGCCTTGAACTTGTCGCCGATGTCGCGCAGCGCCTCGAGCGCCATCTTGAGCGCCGCCCGCGCGTCGATCTTCGGCTTGGGATTCCGGCAATTGTCGCAGTTACCGCAGTTCTCCTCCGTATACTCCTCGCCGAAATAGTGCAGCAGCGTCTTGCGGCGGCACATCGAACTCTCGGCATAGGACACCGTTTCCAGCAGCAGCAGCTTGCCGATCTCCTGCTCGGCGATGGGTTTGCCCTGCATGAATTTCTCCAGTTTCTGGATGTCCTTGTAACTGTAAAACGTCAGGCAGTAACCTTCGCCGCCGTCGCGGCCGGCACGCCCCGTCTCCTGGTAATAGCCTTCGAGCGACTTGGGGATGTCGTAATGGATGACATAGCGCACGTCGGGCTTGTCGATGCCCATGCCGAAAGCGATCGTGGCGACGATCACCTCGACCCGCTCCATCAGGAAGTCGTCCTGGTTGGCGGCGCGCGTCGCGGCGTCCATGCCCGCATGGTAGGCCAGCGCGCGGATGCCGTTGGCCACGAGCAGTTCGGTCAGCTCCTCGACCTTCTTGCGGCTCAGGCAGTAGATGATGCCGCTCTTTCCCTCGTTCTGCTTGATGAAGCGGATGATATCGCGGTCGACGTCCCCCTTGGGGCGTATCTCGTAATAGAGGTTCGGCCGGTTGAACGACGACTTGAACACCGAAGCGTCGGACATGCCGAGGTTCTTCTGGATGTCCAGCTGCACCTTGGGCGTAGCCGTCGCCGTCAGGGCGATCAGCGGCGCGGCACCGATTTCGTTGATGATCGGGCGGATGCGGCGGTACTCGGGCCGGAAGTCGTGCCCCCACTCCGAAATGCAGTGCGCCTCATCGATGGCGTAGAACGATACCTTTATTTTATGCAGGAAGGCCACGTTGTCCTCCTTGGTCAGCGATTCGGGGGCGAAATAGAGCAGTTTCGTCTTCCCGGCCAGCACGTCGGCACGCACCTGCGCGACGGCCGTCTTGTTGAGCGACGAATTGAGGAAATGGGCGATTCCCGACTCGGCCGAGAAGGTGCGCATGGCGTCCACCTGGTTCTTCATCAGCGCGATCAGGGGGGAAATGACGATCGCCACGCCCTCCATGAGCATGGCCGGAAGCTGATAACAGAGGGATTTCCCGCCGCCCGTAGGCATCAGCACGAACGTATCCTTCCCTTCCAGCACATTGCGGATCACCGCTTCCTGGTTCCCTTTGAACGACGAAAAGCCGAAGTACTCCTTCAGCTTGTCATGCAACAGGGACGATTCAAATTGTTTCATTTCGCCGTTTCTACTCTAAAATCAGAAAATTCAATGTAAAGTTAAAAAACTTTTCGGAAAAAAGCATAACTTTGTAAAAATTTTATAGCAAGAGAACGCAATGCGCCTATACACCAGCGAACTTGTCAAAAAATATAAGGCCCGTACCGTCGTCGACCACGTCTCGATCGACGTCAACCAGGGGGAGATCGTCGGACTGCTCGGCCCCAACGGAGCCGGCAAGACCACGACTTTCTACATGATCGTGGGGCTTATCAAGCCCAACGAAGGGCGCATCTTCCTCGAGGACGACGAAGGCAAGGTCGCCGAACTGACCAAGGAGCCGGTCTACAAACGCGCCCAGATGGGCGTGGGCTACCTGGCACAGGAGGCATCGGTCTTCCGCCGCCTGTCGGTCGAGGACAACATCCGCGCCGTACTCGAAATGACCGATTTCTCGAAGGAATACCAGAACGAGCGCGTCGAGTCGCTGATCGAGGAGTTCCGCCTGCAAAAGGTGCGCAAGAGCCTCGGCATCCAGCTTTCGGGCGGCGAACGGCGCCGTACGGAGATCGCGCGCGCGGTGGCCATCAACCCGGCGTTCATCCTGCTCGACGAGCCCTTCGCGGGCGTCGACCCCATCGCCGTGGAGGACATCCAGTCGATCGTGGCGACGCTCAAGCACAAGAACATCG
>OLSX01003718.1_pt1 | contig 12084 bp, 13 predicted proteins | sample 1673141 | NCBI WGS metagenome assembly OLSX01 (sample SAMEA3136759, study PRJEB25190) | human gut metagenome | biome: human gut; feature: human-associated habitat; material: faeces | place: Austria | collected 2013
TGGACGAGGTTTTAGAGATCAGGAAAAATCATATCACGCCGGAAATTTTACGAAATTAGAAGCGGTAAAAAACGAAAGGCGCACAAAAATGGCATATAACATAGATTTCAGACAAGCTACATCGGACGCACCGGCTTGCCTTACCGAATACCTGAATTATCTTACGACAATCAAAAACCGTTCACAGCTTACTGCGTTGAACTATTATACCGACCTGCGTATGTTTATGCGTTTTCTCAAGGTCAAGAACAAGCTGGTTGATGCAAATGAGGATTTCTCCGAGATAAAAATCTCAGACCTTGACGATAAATACATAAAGGCTGTGACACTCACGGACGCTATGGAGTTTCTCAGCTTTACTGTAAGTGAACGTTCCAATCAGGCAAAGGCTCGTTCACGCAAGGCTGTATCTCTGCGGCAGTTCTATAAATTCCTCACCAATAACAAGGCGTGGTTTGCGGCAAGCCCGATGCTTAATCTGGAGCTTCCGTCGCCTAAAAACGCACTGCCTAAGCACCTCACGTTGCAGGAATGCGGTCAGCTTCTGCACGAGGGCTTCAAGGAATTTTCAAGCTGGATGGATTACCGTGACTATGCGATGATTATAATGTTCCTCAACTGCGGTATGCGCCTTGCAGAGCTGGTAGGTATGGACCTTGGAGACATTGACTTAGAGCAGCGACAGATCCGCCTATTTGGCAAAGGCCATAAGGAACGCATGGTCTACCTGAACGATGCCTGCGTGGAGGCGTTGCAGTTGTATCTGCGCAAGCGCAATACTATGGAAGGGCTTTCACCCAAGGAAAAAGCCGTGTTCATTACGCGGATGCGCAAGGAGCGTATCTCGAACCGCAGGGTAGAACAGCTGATCTCCGGCGCAATGAAGGCTGCCGGACTGAAGGGTTTTTCCACCCATAAGCTGCGCCATACTGCCGCTACGTTGATGTATCAAACCGGCAATGTGGATATCCTTACCCTCAAGCAGCTTCTGGGTCACAGCAGCGTCGGAACAACGCAAATTTATACGCACCTACAAGAATTTCAGGTTCGCTCTGCCATTGAAGAAAATCCGCTGGGCAAGGTACTGCCCATAAAAGCTACAAAAGCAAGTTTGGATACAACAGAAACAGCAGGGGAGACATCTGCCGAAAATGCCACGGCGAGAGAGGACGCTTCTGAACCGTCCGGCCCAATGACCGCCTTTAAGGGCGCTGCACAGGATGGCTTTCGGGCAGATATTTCGGCAATGTCTATCGAAGAAACTGACGATTCATCAAGCAATACTTAAACCTACACAAAACGTTTAAGACGGTTCAAAGACCCATGGCGCGACCCGGTTTGACTGGATGCTGCCATGGGTCTTTATAATTTACAATGTAAGCAGTCAGCAGCCATACAGGAGCGTCCTCAGAAGATTCTGGTAGAAACGTACTAAGCCATGTCCGCACAAAAATCAACTGGAATGATCAACCACAGCCGCAAACTGTAAATCATAAAACGCAGCATGAAATGTTATAAAGCGGCGCATAGATGCTTACTGGAATAAAAGAATTACAAACGAACCGATACAGCAGCGCATAACACAGGAAGTATCTGTAAGCGTGAGACAAATAAAACAATAAAATATGATAAAAAGTGCAGAATGCGCAGAACGGTTAAGCCAAGCCAAAAAATGAGCCAGCCGAGTCTGGAACGCCAAAAATCCGGGAAATGGGCATTTTCCACTTCCCTAAGTTTCGCATAACGTGCATTATACGAAATATCTACAATCAAAAAAGAAGCTGCCCTTCTCTCTTTCTGTCAGATTTCCGGCAGCTTCTGTGGATGCTTTTCAGTTTGCACATGTCTGCTTCTACGTTGCTGGATGTATTATACCAGTAATGTTCAAGGTTTGACTTTCTGCCTGCAGTGGCTGTTCTGGTGCGTTACAAGTCGTGTTATAAGGTGATATCGTTTTTTCTGCTTCGGTGAAGCGATGCTCATTTCACTGGCAGCGGTTCTGTGCCAAAGTATGCACAGATGGCTTCGTAATAAATGCGCGCCACAGTCTTGCAGCTCTCCTCGCTGCCGAAACGCTCCACATCCTCGGCATTCGTTACAAAGCACTGCTCTGCCAACACTGCCGGACAATCCACATCTTCCAGCAGCGTAAAGCTGCGCTCAGACCGCACCTGTGTGTAGGTGTTCTCCACCAGTTGCTTCTGGTCGTTTTCCAGATAATAAATGTACCGCACTCCCCCACGTCCGCGCAGCTTTGCGCCGATGCTCTGCATTCCACCTGCCAGCAGCCGGGCAAAATAAAAGCTCTCCTGATGCCATGTGCGCCCGGGCACTGCCGGATAGCATTCAAAGCCGGATGCCGTAGAGCCATTGGCTGCAGAGTTGCCGTGGATGGACAGCAACAGCTGCGGGCTTTGGGCACTGGCGGTGGCTGCACGCTGGGCAGGCGTGGCGGTTGCATCAAAGCTTTCCCGGGTCTGCAACGGAATGTAATTCGGGTCCTGCTCTAACCATTGAAGCAGCACAGCAGCCGTTGCTGCTGTGACCTGTTTTTCCTCGACCACTCCCCTTGCGCCTGGGTCGTTGCCGCCATGTCCGGCGTCTATTGCCACCCGGTACGGCGGGTCGCCCACCACAGGACGAAAATCATCCTCTGCGGCCGAGACTGCGGGTTCTGCGGGCGCGTTCAGTTCCAGCGCCGCCTTCCCTAAAAACAGGCCAAAGCAGAGCATCAGTGCCGCAAAAACAAGCAGTAGTCCATGCAAAATCCGACGCTGGGCTTTGCGGCGGTGCGTTTTGCGTTTACTATGCTTATTTGTGGGTCTGTGATGACTGGTTGGCATAAAGTTTTACTTCCTGTTCGTTTTACATTTATAATACGAGTATACTCGCCTTTTCCCTGCACTGCAACAAAAAAAGACTGCCAATTTTTCAAAAGACAGTCTTTACTGGGTTATTTCAGTTCTACAACCGTCACGCCGCTCTCACCTTCGCCGTAACGACCAAGACGGAAGCTTTTGACCATGCGGTTGCCGCGCAAATGCTTATGAATGGCAGTGCGCAGCGCGCCAGTGCCGTTGCCGTGAATCAGATAGACCACCGTCTGTCCGTTCAGGATGGCACGATCGATAAAGGAATCCACCTCTGACAGTGCCTCGTCCACCGTAAGTCCCAGCAGGTTGCACTCCATTTTGGCAGTACGCTGTACGCGCTCTACCCTGCCGTTGGGACGGTTGGTGTCGCCTGTCAGGCGGGAATACCGCTGCTGCGCCTTGGTTTTTGGTGCAGTGGGTTCTTTTACCAGCTTTTCCGGCTGCTTCAAGCCCTTGAGGGGTACCTTGGTCTTAATGATACCGGCGCGCACCAGCACATCGCCGTTTTTATCAGGCAGCGCCAGAACGGTGGCCAGCTGGTTCAGCTCTGCAATGCAGACCTCCTGCCCTACCTTTACCTCCTTCAGTGGCACAAACTCCTTAACGGGGTTATGCACCACCTCCGTACCGGCAAACAGTTTTTCGGTCTCCTTTTTGGCAATCTCGCGGGCGCGCTGCGCTTTCTGCTGGGCGCTCATGCGCTCGTCCTTTTGCAACTGGCGCAGCTCGTCGGTCAGCGCATAGGCCTGTGTTTCCACCTGCTGTGCCAGCGTGCGTGCCTTGGCACGAGCTGCTTCCAATTCATTCTCGCCCTGCTGGATCAGCTCGTCCCGCTTTTTGCGGGCGGCTTCCAGCTGATGGGAGGCTTCGTTGCGTAGCTGCTCCACCTCGTTCTGGCTTTCTTTCAGTTGAAGTTTCAGATCATCCAGCTGACCCAGAACTGCATCCAGACGTTTATCCTCGGCAGACAGATGCTGCTGGGCAGCCTCAATGACGCGGCTGGGAATGCCAAGCTTTTCGCTGATCAGGAACGCATTGGATTTTCCCGGTACGCCCACACTCAGCTTATAGGTGGGACGCAGGGTCTCCAGATCAAACTCGCAGCTGGCGTTGACCACACCCTTAGTCTCCAGTGCAAAAACCTTCAATTCCGCATAGTGGGTGGTTGCCATCAGCAGCACGCCACGGCGTCGCAGCTCCTCAATGATGGCAACTGCCAGCGCGGCACCCTCGGCGGGGTCGGTACCGGCACCCAGCTCGTCCAGCAACACAAGGGTGTGCGGCATGGCAAGCTCCAGAATGCCGGTGATCTTTTTCATGTGGCCGGAGAAGGTGGAAAGGCTCTGCTCAATGCTCTGCTCATCGCCGATGTCTACCAAAAATTCATCGAACACGCAGATCTCGCTGCGCTCGTCTGCCGGGATCAGAAAACCGCACTGTGCCATAGCGCACAGCAGACCAGCGGTTTTCAGAGTGACCGTTTTACCGCCGGTGTTCGGGCCAGTGATGATAAGAGAATCGTATTCTCCGCCCAGTGCAATATCCACAGGAACGCACTTTTGCGGATCGATCAGTGGGTGGCGGGCGCGGATCAGATTAAAAGAAGAATCTGTGCGCACAGCGGGCTTGAAGGCCTTCAGCTCCAGCGCAAGCCGCGCTTTCGCCAGCAGAATGTCAATTTCCAGCATGGCCTTGTAACTGTACTGGAACTGCGGCTCAATAGCGGCCACCTGTGCGGTAAAGGCCACCAGAATGCGCTCGATCTCCTGCGCCTCCTGTGCACGGTATTGCAGGATGCGGGCATTCGCCTCCACCACAGCCTGCGGCTCTACAAACACCGTAGCGCCCGTAGAGGATACATCGTGGATGATGCCGCTGACCTCGCCGCGATACTCGCTCTTGACCGGCACAACGTACCGGCCGTTGCGCATGGAAACCACGCTTTCCTGCAAGTATTTAGAGGTATCCATATTGCGCACCATGCTTTCCAGCCGGTCGCGGATGCTGTTTTCTGTGGCGCGGATCTTTTTGCGCAGCTCTGCCAGCGTGCGGGAGGCGGTATCCGCCATGGCGTCCGGTGCCAGAATGGCACTTGAGATCTGCTGCTCAAGACCCGGTTCCGGTGCAAGTGCGTAAAACAGATCATCGGTCGGCAGCGCGTCATGTTCAGAGGAGCCGTACCAGCTGGTCAGGTGCTGAAAATTGCGCAGCGCACCAGCCACCATCAGCAGCTCGCCCATGGAAAGCACGCCACCCTTTACGGCACGGGCAGCAAGCTGGCTGACCCCCTCTACCCCGCCAAAGCGCGGCGAGCCGTTTTTGATCAGCAGGGTGTTGATGGCGTCCGTCTGTTCCAGTGCGTAGCGCACCTCATCCGGGTCGCACTGCGGCTCAATAGCCAGCAGCATGGCACGGGCTTCCTTGCATACGCAGCCCTCTGCTGCACGGGCAATGATCTTATCCAGTTCTAATGTTTTTAAGTAGCTTGTTTCCATACTGTTCCTTTTTGGTCAGGGCAGCACACTTTTCAAAAAGGCATAGCTCTTCAGCGGCTTATCCAGATGCGTCAGGGCATAGTTTTCAGCCACTGTGGAAAGCTTTGCCAGACTGCCCACAGAGATCTTGAATGCAAATATTTTTTTGTCCTCTACTAAGCAGATGTGGCGCAGCGCAAACAACGCAGCCTTGTCCAGATTGCAGTTCTTGCCTGCTTTTGCCGCACAGGACGCGCAAAGCAGATGCCCTTCCTGTGCGTCCAGATAAAAGGCATCTCCTTCATCGTAGGTGCCGCAATCCCGGCAGCAGACCAGCTGCGGCATAAAGCCGCACTCGCTCATGGTGCGCAGCTCAAATACTGCCTTGATCACCCGCAGGTCGGTGCGGTGCTCGCTGATCATATACAGGCTGTTCAGCACTAGACGCAATTCCCGGGCCGCTTCCTCGCCGGTAGGCGAAAGCGCAGCAGCAAGTTCTGTCAGATACATGGCAAGGCTTACCCCTTCAATGGAAGAGGAAATGCCGTGGAAGATGTTCTGCACCTCGGCTTCTCGCACGGTATACATATTGCGTCCGGGCACCAGCGTAAACTCTGAATAGCAGAACAGCCCGCAGGCACTGAACAGCTTGCTTTTCAACCGCAGACTGTTTGCAGCCATTGCCGTAATCACGCCCAGTTTCGGGGTAAGAATCGTCAGAATACGGTCTGCTTCTCTATAACGGGTCTCCTTCAGTACCAGACCCATGGTCACAAATGGTTCCATCGTCCGTTTCTCCTGCCGGATGCTCGGCGGGCAGCTGCACCCGTTGTTTGTAATCGAGATAACGGAGAATATTCCCCGTGCAGGCAAAGGCCTGCCAGCTTGCAGCAGCATCCATTTTCAGCACTCCTTCCCTTTCCTGTACACAGGCTGCTTTTGTTATAGTGTCAGCCTAATTCTAGCACAGCATACAAGGGAAAACTGTCCTGCTTTGGCAGTGCTCAGCGGTTGGATGGATTCTGCTTGAAGCCGAAGTTATTCAGCAAAAATTCGTTGTCCCGCCAGTCGGATTTTACCTTGACCCAGCATTGCAAATTGACCCGGCAGCCCAAGAACTCCTCGCAGTCGGCGCGGGCAGCACTAGCAATCTTTTTAAGCATGGCACCACCCTTACCGATGACCATGCCCTTATGGCTCTCCCGCTCGCAGTAGATGTTCACATCAATGTCGATCAGGTCTGTGCCCGGGCGCTCCTTGAAGCGCTCCACCACCACTGCAATGCCGTGCGGGATCTCATCCCGCATAAAGAGCAGTGCCTTTTCGCGGATGACCTCGGCCACCAGTTCCTTTTCCGGCATATCGGTATAAGCATCGTCATCAAAGTAATGGGGGCCTTCCACGGCATAGCGGCTCAGAGCATCGAACAGCTCCTCGCTGCCCTCCTTGTTACGCACACTGATGGTGTAGATCTCGTCAAACACGCCCAGCGCCTTCAGCTCTGCCTTGCGGGCTTCCAGGTCGGCAGGATCTTTCACAAGGTCGGTCTTGTTGATGACCGCAATGGCCGGGCCGCTGCGCTGTAGCGCCTCCACCAGCACCATCTCGGATTCGTTCAGTGCACCGTAGGGTTCGAACAGCATCATGGAAACATCCACATCCGCAATGGAATCGCTGGCGGTCTTATCCATGCGTTTGCCCAGCTTATTGTGAGCTTTGTGCACACCGGGGGTATCCAGCAGCACATATTGCAGCGGCCCCCGGGTGATCACGCCGGTGATGCGGGTGCGGGTCGTCTGAGGCTTGGAGGTGACGATAGCCACCTTTTCGCCGACCAAGAGGTTCGTCAGGCTGGATTTGCCCACGTTCGGCCGTCCGATGACAGCAACGAATACAGAGGAGGTGTCGTAATGCTCCTGAACGGGTGTTGTAGTACTCAAAGTGAACTCCTGTCTTGTTTTTTATGTTCTGTTGCAGTGAAGGAATATCATTCCGTGTAGCTGACCGTGCGGGGCAGACCCAGCTGCAGCAGTACAGCCTCTTCCTTTTCGCGCATACGCATGGCTTCCAGTCCGCCGTTTTCGTGGTCGTAGCCCAGCAGATGCAGCATGGAGTGGACGGTCAAAAAGGCTACCTCCCGCTGCAGCGGATGCCCATACAGATTCGCCTGCTCCATGGCACGCTCCATGCTAATGACGATATCGCCCAGCATCATGCAGCCGTTATTCTCGTCGATATCATACTTGCCGTTCTCGCCCAGAGGAAAGCTCAGCACATCGGTGGGCATGGGCTTGTTGCGGTACTGGTTATTCAGCTCGGCAATGGCAGCATTGTCCACAAAGGTAACGCTGATCTCGGCGGGGCGGTCGAAATGCTCATATTCCAGCACGGCATTGCAGGCGCGGCGGATGAGGATGCGGAGCCCAGAGGGCACCTTGACAGCTTTCTGGGAGTTGGTGATCAAAACTTTGTTGGACATATCGGTCCACTCCTTTCAAAGGGTTACTTAAAATTCTTTTTGTTTTCTTTATTTTCCGCTTCGGCAGCCGGATGGGCGGCACGCTCGTAAGCCTTAACGATCTCCTGCACCAGCCGGTGACGCACAACGTCTTTATCGGTAAAGTAGCACTGTGCAATGCCGTTCACATCCTTCAGCACCTTCAGCGCGTCCACCAGACCGCTGCGGGTGCTGCCCGGTAGATCGATCTGGGTCACATCGCCGGTAACGACCACCTTAGAGCCTACGCCCATACGGGTAAGGAACATTTTCATCTGCTCCGGGGTAGTGTTCTGCGCCTCGTCCAGAATGATAAAGGAGTCATCCAGTGTGCGCCCGCGCATATAGGCTAGCGGAGCAACCTCGATGATCTGCTTTTCCACCAGACGCTCGTAGGTCTCTGCGCCCAGCATATCAAACAGGCCGTCGTACAGCGGCCGCAGATAGGGGTCTACCTTCTGCTGCAGGTCACCGGGCAGAAAGCCCAGCTTCTCCCCTGCCTCCACCGCCGGGCGAGTCAGGATGATACGGGAGACCTCCTTGGCCTTAAAGGCTTTTACCGCCATGGCTACGGCCAGATAGGTCTTACCAGTACCCGCCGGGCCGACACCGAAGGTAATGGCATTGGAGCGGATAGCGCTTAGGTATTCCTTCTGCCCCAGCGTTTTGGGGCGGATCGGCCGTCCCTTGACCGTGACAGTAACAAAATCCTCGGTCAGCTCCTTTACCCGCTTCTCTGCGCCATCGTGCGCCAGACTGATGCAGTAGTGCACAGTCTGATCCTCCAGCGGGGTGCGGTTCTCGATCAGAAGCAACATTCCCTCCACGGCGCGGTTCGCAGCGGCCACGTTGGCAGGCTCGCCGGAAATGCGCAGCTGTGTACCGCGGCAGACAGCTGTAACAGAAAACTCTTTTTCCAACAAGCGAATATTCCGGTCGCAGTTGCCAAAAACAGCCGCTGCGATCTCTACACTATCCAGTTCAATACACTTTTCCGCCATGGAGCTCCTCCCGAATTGCAGAATTTGATGACTATATTGTACCACCAAAATCTTCAGAAGAAAACTATGAAAAGTGCACAAAATATTTTCCTACATTCCATCGGTTTTTCCATACGAACTGTGTCTTAAAGCTTTTTGATGGCTTTTTTCTGAAAACGCTTGACAAAGTATATCGGATGACGATATACTTTAAGCACGATATATCGATTGACGATATAAAGACGTCCGATAGAATCCATGGAGTATTTCAGTATGGAAAACCTTGCATTGACAGAATCAACCTATTACATCCTGTTGTCTCTTTACCATCCACAGCACGGCTATGGCATCATGCAGCAGACGGAACAGCTTTCCGGCGGCAGAGTCCATCTTGCCGCCGGGACACTGTATGGTGCCTTGACCTCTCTGTGTGAAAAAGGCTGGATCCGTCCCCTTCCTGCTGAGAGCGGCAGCCGCAAAAAGGAATACCAGCTTACCGCAGAAGGTGTACAGGTTTTAAAGCATGAGCTTACCCGCTTGCAGCAGCTTGTGGCAAATGGTGAGAGCATCCTGAAGGAGGAAGCCTTATGAGGGAAAAGAAAACCGTTTTCAAGCTTTTCTTTGTGTGGGATTTTGAAAAAGAAGAGCGCTGGCTGAACGAGATGGCACAGGAGGGCTGGGTACTGGACAATACCGGGTTTTCCTTTTATACCTTTGTACGCTGCGAACCGGGCGAATTTATCATCCGCTTGGAGATGAACCCCAGCAGTGATTACCGTGCCTTTGTAAAGGAGCTGGGTGCAGAGTATATCGGTGGCTGTGTCAACTGGGTGTACTTCCGTCGGAAAGCGGAGCTTGGCAGCTTTGAGCTGCTCTCGGATATCGACTCCCGTCTGACGCATCTGAGCCGCATCAATCGGATGCTTTCCCTGCTCTGTCTGGCAAACCTGATTCTTGGCATAACGAACTCTCTGGATCAGGCTCGCTACGGCTGGCTGAACCTGTTGTGCGCAGCAATGCTCTTCTATGCACTGGGGCGTATCCAAGGCATGAAAGCAGCGCTGGAAAAGGAACGCAGTTTGCACGAATGATTTGTCAAGCCCTTCTTTGACACAACCGCAGAGAAAAAGCTGGCGTATCTTTGGATAAAAAGACAATGGCAAACCGATCTCCATCGTGATACAATAGCAAGCGTTGTGTGCCGCCGCCCGGTGGCCGTTTATACTGCTTGAAAACAAAGGAGAAGGAACCATGGAACAGCTTTTTCTGATGCCCGGTGAAGAACGATACGAGCGCTTCAAGGATGGCAACGGTATTCCGAGAGTTCACTACTCCTATCGCTCGATGCACGGTGCATTCTTCGACTGCGAGAGCCGCAGTTTGGAGGAAGCCCAGCGCCTGTGTGAGGACTGGCTGGTAGGTCAGGACCGCTGCTACCGCAGCTGAAGAATGCTTTGGAAGGACTGCCGTGCACGGAGACGCTGCACGAGCTGTCGGAATAAGGAACGCTGTGCAGAAAAAAGCGGAGGCTTCTCGGACAGGGAGGCCTCCGCTTTCTGCATTCACACTCTCTCTTTCTGCCGCATACATCGGTGGGAAGGGGGAATGCAATGTGAACGTCTATCTGTTTGCGGCGGTCATCCTGCTGCTGTCGCGCAAAACACGCAGCACCATCCAGACGATGCTCATCGCGGCGGGCGTCCTCGTGGTCCCGACGGTCGCGGCCGCACTACTCTGGTAGAACGAAAAAAACAGACTGCCGGCGGGCCATTGCGGCTCGGTCCGGCAGTCTGCCTTTGTGCAGTTTTTCTGGTGGTTATGCATCGTCCTCTGCGGCGCGCAGCGGGCGGCGGCGGAACAGCAGCGAGATGCACCACAGTCCCGCGAGGCCGACGATCGTGTAGATGATGCGGCTGACGACGGCCGTCTGGCCGCCGAAGATCCAGGCGACCAGATCGAATTTGAAAATGCCGACCAGCCCCCAGTTGATCGAGCCGATGATGCTCAGGATCAGCGCAAGCATGTCCATCTTGATTTCCCTCCTGTTGTCATATGCTGTGGATAGTATGCACACCCGGTGCGCAGATTATACGGAAAATCGCGGGTCTGCCGAAAACGGCCCCAATTTTTTTGTGCACTATTTCAGCCGGGCCGTGCTTGACAGACACCGGAACTTGCAGTACGATATATGCGTTTTGTGCCTGCGCGGTACTACCATATCTTGTGTGCGAGAGGAGACAGTCATGACGCAGAAAATGATCCGCAAGCGGGACGGGCGTCTCGTAGAATTTCATACAGAAAAGATCCGGAACGCGATCTGGCGTTCATTCCTCGGTGTCGGGCAGACCGGCATGGAGGACGTCTCCGACGCGCTTGCCCGCAAGGTGGAGACCATGCTCGAGCTCGAGGGCTGCGAGCCGGAGGTCGAGCATGTGCAGGACCTTGTGGAGCAGGTGCTGATGCAGGAGGGCTACGGCCGCACGGCCAAGGCCTATATCCTCTACCGCGAGGAGCGCAGCCGCGCGCGGCAGGTGAATTCCAGCCTCATGCGCAAATTTGAGGAGATCACGTTCAAGGACGCCGCCGATTCGGACATCAAGCGCGAAAACGCCAACATCGACGGCGACACCGCCATGGGTACCATGCTGCGCTACGGCTCCGAGGCCGCCAAGCAGTTCTCCGAGTCCTTCCTGATGAAGCCGGAGTACGCCACGGCGCATGAGCGCGGCGATATCCACATCCACGATCTTGATTTTTATGCCCTGACGACAACGTGCTGCCAGATCGACCTGCTCTCGCTGTTCCACGGCGGCTTTTCCACCGGCCTCGGCCACATCCGCGAACCGCAGAGCATCGCGTCGTATGCGTCGCTGGCCTGCATCGCCATCCAGTCGAACCAGAACGACCAGCACGGCGGCCAGAGCATCGTGAATTTTGACTATGCCATGGCCGAGGGCGTCGCCAAGACGTACCGCGCCTGCTACCGCCAGAACCTCAGCCGCGCGCTGGAGCTGCTGTGCGGCGTGACGCCGACGGATGCCCAGCTCCGGGGCTTTGCGGCTTCACTGGCCGAAAAGGGACTTGTTCCGGCGCTTGCCGGGCAGAAGGCCTATGACGATGCCGAGGCGGCGCAGCTCAAGGCGGCCTTCCTCAGCAGCGAGAAGCTCCAGCGGCACGTGCGCTTCCTCTACTCCAAGGGCAGCCTGTACAAGATCTTCAACGGCAACCTGCTCTTCCACGGCTGCATCCCCATGACCGAG
>OLSX01003725.1_pt1 | contig 12072 bp, 10 predicted proteins | sample 1673141 | NCBI WGS metagenome assembly OLSX01 (sample SAMEA3136759, study PRJEB25190) | human gut metagenome | biome: human gut; feature: human-associated habitat; material: faeces | place: Austria | collected 2013
CGGAATGTCTGTCGGCATTGTTCTCCTGCATATTTAATATATTCCCAAGCGGTTTTTTCGTCGATATATCCGGTTTCGCAAGCGATTCGTGCCCAACTGATCAGTTCTCCCATATCCCATGCCAGAATCCCCCGTTTAAGGTCTTCTTTTTCGATGGATACGATGTTTTTCTTATCCACATATTCCAAGAAATGATATAAGTTTTTAGCGCGGTGTATAAACAATTCTATGCCGAAAAAACGTTCGCGAAGGATTCTTTCTGTTTCGTCTCCGTTGTTGGCTGTGAGCAGATAAGGTATAAGGATGGAGTAGGAGGTTCGTTCGCCTTCGTTGCGAAGGAGGGACAGCATTTCGATGATAGCGGCTTCCTGTTTCAGCTGTGGCGTTTCTGCCAGTAGTCGATGGAGTCTTTCATGTTCTATGCCTGTCTCCAAACTATCGACAAAAAGGCCCGTTTTCATACTGGATATTAGCCCGATAAGCAAATTCTGTGTATTGTTGACTGCTAAGATGTCGTTTCTTTTGTTCGGGTTGAAACGTACTGAAATACTGTTTTGTTCCATACTCTTGTCTTTTTTAATCTTTTGTTAACCGAAAAGCGTGAGAACTGTTGCTCTGTATCTTTCCTGGGGCTTCGGCAAGCCGTTATGACGATACAAGCAACAGTCTCACGCTCCGTTCGATATATAACAAGAGTATATACGTGAAGGTGCGTGAGACCCGTTTGCTTATTACCTTTCATAACATGAATTTTGCCGAATTCCAGGAAAAAGATAATAAATGAAACGTTCTCTAATACAGTGCATTATCCTATTCTCTATAGTCTAATGTCCGGCAAAGATAGTAAAAATATGAGTATTTGTAAGTAAGGAACTTTAGTTTTTCTTAATTATAGATATGAGTTTGCAATCGTAGCAGGAGTCTTAATATGAAAACTCCCCCTCTTTGCGGGAGGAGGAGTTGGCAGTATGTCAGAAGAATTTTGTTTCTTCACCTTTTATTTCAGAAAGCAGCAGGTTCGCTAATCGGCTTGTTCCCAAGCGGAATAATTCGTTGTTTAACCATTCCTCTCCTAATATTTCCTTGACTATGGTGTAATAAATCAGTGCATCATTTACAGTATTGATGCCTCCGGCCGGTTTGAATCCGACCTTGTTTCCGGTCTTATCGTAATACTCTTTGATGGCTTCACACATTACATATGCTGCTTCCGGAGTGGCTGCCGGTTGCTGTTTTCCGGTAGATGTTTTGATAAAATCCGCTCCCGAGTACATGGATAGGATAGAGGCCTTTTTGATGTTGGAGGCTGTTTTTAAAGCTCCGGTTTCAAGGATTACTTTCAGATGGCGTTCTTTACAGGTGTCTTTCAATTCCTGAATTTCCTCACACATCGTTTCGTAGTCTCCGCTAAGGAATTTCCCGACGGAAATAACGATGTCTATTTCATCAGCACCTTCCATTAGCGCCATGGCTGTTTCGGCTATTTTTACTTCGATAAATGTTTGCGAAGAAGGGAAACCTGCTGATACACAGGCTATCTTTATCCCGTCAACATCCAATGTGTTTTTAACGGCTTCTGCAAAGTTCGGATATACGCAAATAGCAGCTACGTTTTTCAAGTCGGGAAACTCGTTATCGAACTGATTTACCTTTTCAGTAAATTTCATAATGCTTTCATCGTTGTCCGTACTGTTCAGACTTGTAAGATCTATACAATTGAAAAGGAGTTTTTTTACCTTTTCCGTATTATTTTCCGCTACTTTGTTTGCAATGATTGCAGCTACGCGGGCTTGCACGTCGGCATCGCTCAGGTTGGTATTGTACTTAGCCAACGCGGCTTCATACTTGCTTAGGTGGGTGTCATTCTGTTCCATGGTCACTCAATTTGGGGTTATTTATATGTCTTTTATTATCTCTTTGGGTCTTCTTTTCCAGATTGCGGGTGAAGGCATCGGTGAGATCTACACCGGTTTGATTGGCGATGCAAAGAAGTACCCAGAGTACATCTGCCATTTCATCGGAAAGGTTGTCTTTCTCTCCTTCCTTGAAAGATTGGTCACCATACTTGCGTGCCATTATACGCGCCAATTCACCTACTTCTTCGGTGAGTACGGCCATATTCGTAAGTTCGCTGAAGTAGCGCACTCCGTACTTTTTTATCCACAGGTCTACCTGTTTTTGAGCTTCTTCCAGTGTCATTATTCTTTGTTTTTGGTATCTATACAAATGGTTACCGGGCCGTCGTTCAGTAGTTCCACTTTCATGTCTGCACCAAATTCTCCCGTACCTATCTCCTTACCAAGGAGAGAACTCAATTCTCTGCAAAATTGTTCGTAAATAGGGATGGAAATATCCGGCTTAGCTGCTTTTATATACGATGGACGATTTCCTTTCTTGGTTGATGCATGTAGGGTGAACTGGCTGATTACCAGTATTTCACCTCCAGTCTCTACGATCGATTTGTTCATAATTCCATTTTCGTCATCAAAGATGCGGAGACTGATAATTTTTTTACACAGCCATGTAATGTCTTCTGTTCCGTCGGCTTCTTCGATGCCTACGAGGATTAACATTCCTTTTTTTATGGCTGATTTGCAGTGCCCGTCAATGGTTACTGATGCATGGCCGACACGCTGTATTACTACTCTCATTTTCTCTTTTATATTGCTTTTGGAAAGGCAAATTTACAAAAAACGTTATAGATAATCAGAAGTTTAAATGGTTTTTCTCAAAAAAATATTTAAATCGGTATAGGGAATGAAAAGTGCAGTGTGCTAAATAAGTTGATACAGGTTATTTAGTGCACTACATGTTGATCTATTGCCGGTTGGTGGCTTCCGGGGTAGGGAGTGCCTCTTTGATAATTTTGGCTTTTGCTTCTCCTGCGATGGCGCTGATTTCTTCCAATGAAGCCTCTTTTATGCGCTTTACACTTTTGAATTCTTTTAGTAAGGCTGTTTTTGTTTTCTCTCCGATACCCTTAATCGTGTCTAATGCAGATGCTACTTGGCGTTTGCTGCGTTTATCGCGGTGGAAAGTGATGGCAAAACGATGTACTTCATTTTGTATCTGTTCCAGTAATTTAAAGAGGGGAGAATGTTGTTTTAACCCAATGGTTTGCGGTGGAAAGCCGAATAAAAGTTCGGAAGTCCGGTGTTTTCTGTCTTTGGCAAGACCGGCAATGGGTATGGTGAGATGCAATTCTTCCATAACCTGTCTTACGGCTTCCATTTGCCCTTTTCCACCGTCGGTAATGATCAGGTCGGGAAGAGTGCTCTCTTCGTCTATGGCGCGCTGATAACGTCTTCTGACCACTTCTTTCATGGATGCATAGTCGTCCGGTCCTTCTACCGTTTTGATAATGTATTTCCGGTAGTCCTGTTTGGATGGTTTAACCTTTTTGAATACTACGCAGGCGGCTACGGCATCCGATCCTTGAATGTTGGAGTTGTCGAAACATTCTATTTGAAGGGGTGGTCTGTCTAAATGTAGCTCTTGTTGTATCTCTTTCATCAATCGCATGCTTCTCTGCTCCGGATTTAGCTTTTCCGCTTGTTTCATGCGGTCGGCTTTGTATTGCTTAACGTTGAGTTGCGACAGTTCAAGGAGCTTTTTCTTGTCACCGCGTTGCGGTACGGTGAAAACCACGTTACTTAACTCCATGTCTATTTCAAACGGTACGATAATCTCTCGTGAGAGGCTTTTGTAACGTTCGCGCATTTCAATGATGCCCAGTGTAAGAAGTTCTTCTTTGCTTTCGTTCAGCCTTTTTTTGTATTCGAAAGTGAAAGCTTGGTTGATTGCTCCGTTAGTGATGTGCAGGTAGTTGACAAAAGCGGAGTTGTTCTCGTCTTCTTCAATGGAAAACACGTCGATATTATGCAATATTGAACTTACTACTTCGGATTTGGAACGGTAATTTTCTATCAAAGTATATTTCTCTTTGATCTTTTGTGCTTCCTCAAATTTCATCTCGGTTGCCAGTTCCTGCATTTGCTGAAATAGCATGCGGCTGATATCTTGTGTGTTTCCTTTTAGAATTTCTTTGATTTCACCGATGTTTCTTAAATATTCTTCCTGCGATTGCAATCCGATACAAGGACCGGCGCAATTTTTTATGTGATATTCAAGGCAAACACTGAATTTTCCGGCACGGATATTTTCCGGTGAAAGGTTTAAATTGCAAGTGCGTAGCGGATAGAGGTGCTTGATGAGATCGAGTACGGCATTCATCGATGGCATATGGCTATATGGGCCATAATAAGAGGAACCGTTACGGATAATCTTTCTGGTTTTGAATATGCGCGGGAAGTATTCGTTTTGTACGCAAATAGACGGATAGGTCTTATCGTCTTTCAGTAATACATTATACCGAGGCTTGTATTTTTTTATCAGGTTGTTTTCTAATAAAAGAGCGTCTTCCTCGGAATTGACTACGATATAACGTATATCGGCTATTTTGCTGACTAATACTCTTGTTTTTCCAGGTTCGTGTTCTTTGCTGAAATAGGAATATACTCTTCTTTTTAAGTTTTTTGCTTTTCCTACATATATAATTCCTCCTTCGGCATTTAAATATTGATAAATACCGGGGCCTTCCGGGAGATTTGCTACAATCCCTTTCAGGTATTCGCTGGTTTTGGTTTTCTGATCGGCTTCCATATTAAAAAGGGCGTAGCTGTATGGCTACGCCCTGCAAATATAGGAAATTATTTATAAAGACAATACCGATTCTATTTCTACATCGTCTCCAAATACGGCCTTTCCGTTCAACTCTTTTAGCTCGATGATAAAGTTTACGTATACTTTTTTCGGCTTTAGCTTTTTGACCAGTTCACAGGCAGCTTTCATTGTTCCACCTGTAGCCAACAGATCGTCGTGCAGTAATACGATATCGTTTTCATCTAAAGCGTCTTTATGTATCTGTATCGTGTCTTTTCCGTATTCTTTGTCGTAACTCTCTTCAATCGTTTCGGCGGGTAATTTCCCGGGTTTACGGATCGGGATAAAGCCTGCGTCTAATCGTGTGGCGAGAATTGGTCCCATAATGAAGCCTCTGGATTCTATTCCCACTACTTTTGTGATTCCTTTATCTTTATACATCTCATACATTGTATCCGAAAGTTCCTGCAAGCATGCAGCATCTTTGAATAGGGTAGTAACATCATAAAAGAGTATTCCCGGAATGGGAAAATCGGGTATTTCCCGAATGCTTTTGATAAGCCTTTCTTTGCTCATAATCATTGATTTATTTCGTTTCTTTAAATGTTTTGTTTCACGTGAAACGCACGCTCTTATCTTCCTGAAAGTACCAACAGCACGTTGATGTCGCTTGGTGATACCCCCGGAATTCGGCTCGCTTGTGCTATAGTCTCCGGATCTATCTTGACTAACTTTTGTCTTGCTTCGGTGGATAGGGATTGAATGGAATTATAATCAAATTTTCCTTTGATTTTGATACTCTCCAACCGGGCAAGCTTGTCTGCGATAATTCGTTCGCGGCCGATGTACCCTTCGTATTTAATCAGTATTTCTGCAGCCTCGATAATTTCTTCTTTGCGTTCTGTGATTTCGTCGAGTACCCGTTTGAATGCCGGCACATGTTCGGCTATATTTTCTACTGTGATTTGAGGACGGTTTATTAGGTCTATCAATTTACATCCCTGACGTAGAGGAGTAGTACCCAGTTTTTCGAGTGAATCGTTGATAAGTGCCGCTTTTATCGAATAGTTGCGCGCGAAAGAGACAATGCGTTCTATCGCTTCTCGCTTCTTTTTTAGCAATGTATATCTATCATCTTTTGCTAATCCCAATTTCCATGCTTTTTCTGTCAAGCGCATGTCTGCGTCGTCCATTCGTAATAGAATGCGATATTCAGCACGGGAAGTAAACATCCGGTAAGGTTCGTCTACTCCTTTGGTTACAAGATCATCGATGAGTACTCCGATATATGCTTCGTCACGCGCCAGTGTAAACGGTTCACCTCCATGACAATTGATATGTGCATTGATACCGGCAATGATTCCTTGGCCGCCGGCTTCTTCATATCCGGTAGTTCCGTTTACTTGTCCGGCAAAGAATAAGTTTTTGATTTTCTTCGATTCCAACGAATGTTTTAGTTGGGTCGGATCAAAGAAGTCATACTCAATCGCATATCCGGGACGATAAATAACCAAATCTTTAAAAGCAGGAATCTTCTTCAACGCTTCAATTTGTATGCTCATAGGGAGTGAAGAAGAGAATCCGTTCAAGTATAATTCTTGTGTGGTTTCCCCTTCGGGCTCCAAAAACAATTGGTGTTGCTCTTTATCGGGAAAGGTGACGATTTTAGTTTCTATACTTGGGCAGTAGCGTGGCCCTATACTTTGAATTTGTCCGTTGAAAAGGGGAGATTCGGACAATCCTTCACGCAAAATACGATGTGACTCAGGGTTGGTGAAACATGTCCAGCATTGTAGCTGTTTGAGATGACGCACGTGAGTATCCATGAAAGAGAATTTATGGAAATCGGCTTCTCCGTCTTGCGTATCCATTAATTCATAATGCACGCTTCGTCCGTCTATACGCACAGGGGTACCTGTCTTCATCCGACCATAGCTGATACCATGCCGTGCGATGGATTCGGTCAACTGGTAAGATGCCGGTTCTGCCATACGTCCGCCCGGCAGCATGTTTTTCCCAACGTGCATCAGTCCGTTGAGGAATGTACCTGCGGTAAGTATTACACATTTTGCATGAAAAGTAACTCCCCACATTGTTTCTAATCCCACAACTTCTCCGTTTTCAACGAGCAATTCTTTTACTGTATCTTGCCAGATGTGAAGATTGGGTGTGTTTTCTAATGCTTCTCTCCAAGCCCAGATAAATTTATTGCGGTCGCATTGCGCGCGCGGACTCCACATTGCCGGCCCTTTCGAGCGGTTCAAGATACGGAATTGAATGGCTGTTTGGTCCGTTATCAGTCCCATTTGCCCACCCAGCGCATCTATTTCACGTACAATTTGTCCTTTGGCGATACCGCCTATTGCCGGATTGCAACTCATCTGGCCGATTTTATTCATATCCATCGTGATGAGACAGGTTTTTGAGCCCAGGTTTGCTGAGGCTGCTGCTGCTTCACAACCGGCATGGCCGGCACCGATTACTATTACGTCGTACTTAAAGTCCATTCGTTTTAATACTTCTTTTTCAAACGGTGCAAAGTTACGAAAAAGTTCTGTTTTTATAATGAAAAAGAGAGTTATAAGCACTTAAGAAGATGGGCTGTGGGGCATATGAGTGCGCTCCAAAAGTCAGATATAAAACTTTTGGAGCGCATTCATGGTTATAATGTGGGCGATTTGATGGTAGGGGTGCACCCTTTCCGCTTATTTGAACACTTGTTTCATCGGGCGTCCTATCCATACTTGTGGCTGTTTTAGGCCGAATACATAGGCGATGGTGGATGCCACATCATATTGCATCATACTTTCATTGAAATTCAATCCTTTTTTGATGTTTTTTCCGCAAATAATAAAAGGAGTTTCCATTTCATTCATTGTTTTTCCGCCGTGACCTTTATTGATACCACCGTGGTCGGCTGTTATGATGAAAATAGTCTGGTCAAATGTTCCTGCATCTTTGGTAGCTTGGATGATTTGTCCGATATATCCGTCCAGTTCTTTTAGTTTTGCATAGTATTCGGGCGTGTCATGACCGACACCATGACCTATGTGATCGGGGTTATCAAATGCCACAAGGGTAAGGGCGGGTTTCTTTTCTTTCAAATAGCTTACGGCCATTTCGCACAGGGCAGTGGGGTGTTTGTTGTAATCCGGAGCTTGTTGGTAATAACTCAATGCAAGCGTGTCTACCAGGTATTTGATGCCGTTCCATTCGTATAAGCAACCTATTTCCGCTTCCGGAGAAGCATCACGTAGTAGTTGGAAGATGGTTGGGAAAATACCGTGTTGGTTCAATTCGCGTGACGGAAGTTCCGGCGTTTTGGATCCCCATTCGGTATAGCCGTGTAGTTCGGGACCGGCTCCCATAAACATGGAGGCCCAATTAATGGCGCTTGACGAGGGGAGTGCCGAACGTTTTTTCAACGTGTACGCTCCATTCGCCATCACGTTTTTGATGTTGGGAATATCCGCTTTTTCTACACTGTATGCTCCCCATCCGTCCAGGCCGATCAGAACGACGTGTTGCGCTTTCCTTTTGGTGGCAAAACTGTTGGGAACTACGATAAACAGGGCAAATAATAGGATTGCCCAAGTTGAAAATAAATGTTTCATGGTTTATAGTTTTATAAATGGTTAATGTTTATAATATACATAATTTTAATTTTACGTCGACCCTGGAATGGTTTATCATTCGAGTTATGCAAATAAAGTGGATTTCGTCCAGTGAGAATTGTACTCTGTGTTTTGGTAATTACCATAATTGTATTTCGGACAAAATTACCCCTTATTAAAGATAATACATGTCGGTTTTGATTGGGTATTGGATGGTGGAGAACCTTGCATAAACATATATTTAGTTGCTTTATGACTTAGGCAAAGTGATGGATGTATTCTAATTGAATTTATGTTAGATATTTCATCTTATTCTTAGTAAATAATGGTCTGTATCCTTACATTGTTGGAACTCTATTTTCCATTCGTACAACATCCGGATGTTCTTATCTAAAACATGGGGATGTTGTCATATAAAACATCCGGGTGTTGTGATGCAGAACATGGGGATGTTGTGAGGGCTTGGGACTGTACTGATGTGTACTGGATTTAGTTGACAACTTCGATTGTTATTACTGTATTCGTTCACTCAACAATTTTCAATACCTGAATAGGTTTACATTTCTGTTTGTTAGCCCTACTGTAGTTGTCCTATTTGGATTTCCAAATATAATGCTAATTATTCTATTTATTCCAATGTTGTTGAACTGATTTTTGTTATTATCTCGTTTGCCAAGAAATATCCTTGGTCGGGGATCGCCGTGCGGCAAGGGGCGTGACCACCCGTCCCGACGAGCACAACCTGAGTCGGGGCACTTTCATACCTTCTCCTCCTTTATAATTTCCATTGGTGTGCGCATTTTCAAAGCTTGGTGTGGCCGGATATTATTATATGTGTACACAGCCTGTTTAATACGTTCTTCCACCTGGTTAAAAGTCTCCTTCCCGCAGTCAAAGAGCCATCCGTTCTTAATAGTATTGTTCATCCGCTCGGCCAATGCATTATGCAGAGGATCACCACACTGTGTCATGCTTATGCTTATATGTTGTGCTTTTAACGTGTCAACGTATTGGTTTGAGCAGTATTGAACCCCACGGTCTGAATGATGTATCAACCCGCTGATGTCTATCCCGTTCTCTCTGTAAAACAGGAAAGCTGACTCCAAAGCTTTCATCGGGCCTTCCGTTGTCAATGAAGGACAGAACGAATAGCCTACTATTGCACGACTGTGGCTATCAGTAAGCAAGGACAGGTATGCCCAGCCATCCCTGGTGGAGACATAGGTAATATCTGCCACAACCATACTTCCGCTTGTGCTTGCTACGAACTTAGGTGTCGTGTTCAGCAAATCAGGATATATATAATAATTATGATTGGAGTTCGTTGTTTTGGGACGTACACGCTTCTTCCTCTGGACCAGACCATTAGAGCGGAATATCTCATAGCACTGGTCACGACCTATCACCATTTTCTCCTTAAAGTAACGAACACAGCATACATATAGCTCACGCATACCCGATTGGGGCATTAAAGTTCTTAATTCTTTGCAATACAGAACAATACTTGTCTTCAAAACATTAACTTCACACTGTCTGTCCACATGTTTATAGTAACCTTGTCTGGTTATGCCGAAGTAACCACAGAGTCTGTTCAGACCACCGCATTTACGGTTGACCGAGCCTCTCTGTGACAAGGTGTCGATTACTTGGCATCTGAGTTTTTTCGCACGGGGATATGATAGGTCTGCTCTGTCAGATCAATTAGCACCTCGCAGGCTTCATGAAGCATCTTTGTCGTATCCAAATCCCGTTGAAGTTGACGGTTAGACTTGTGTAACGTTTCATTTTCAGCACGAAGCTGAGCAATAAGGGCCGCTGAGTCTTCGTCTATCAGCTGTGGATCAATGATGGATTTTTGCATCTTAGGATCTTCTATCTCGTACATTTTCATCCAGCGGGACAATGTACCTAAACTTAATCCATTACGTCGTTCAAATGTTTTCCGACGGTCGGAGCTGGAAAGATACTCGCGAATATAAGACTTACTTTCCAATTCTGTAAACTTTCTGTGAGGTTTTCTTTTGGTTGACATACTTTTTTTGATTTAGAAAGTGTCAACTTATTCAGTACACTACAATCCTCAATCTTAAAAACCTATCATCAAATTACCGAAAAATATATAGTTTATATATGGAAAAGTAAGTATCACTCATATCTTCTTTTTTAGAGATTGATTTGTTTCTCTATTTAGGTAAGAACGAATAATATTTGAAATTCTATTATATCCATAAATCTACTCTCATAAATAATGTATGACAGTTGTTCTTCAACAAACCGACAATCATCATGTACTATCCCCCTGAAAGTAGATTCCCACATTTATCCTGATCCAATCAAAATCAGCCATTATTTATTAGACTTAATATCCAACTTTACCGGTTTGATCATATTTTCTGGTTTCAAAATAGTATCGAGATCTTTCTTTGAAAGAATGCCGTGCTCCAATACTAATTCATAAACACCTCTGCCTGTTTCAAGAGCCTCTTTGGCTATCTTTGTGGAGTTCTTATAACCAATTACAGGATTAAGCGCAGTAACCACACCAATACTGTCGTGCACATAACGACGACAGACTTCTTCATTCGCCGTAATGCCATCGATACATAAAGTACGCAAGGTATCAAATCCGTTCATCAACAGATCCGCCGACTCAAAACAGCACTGCGCCATCACAGGCTCCATAGCATTGAGTTCCATTTGTGCTGCTTCACCACTCATGGCTACACAAAGGTCGTTTCCAATCACTTTATAGGAGACTTGATTCATCACCTCGGGAATCACCGGATTGACCTTGCCCGGCATAATAGACGATCCGGGTTGCATGGCAGGAAGATTAATCTCCCCTAAGCCACAACGCGGACCGGAAGCCAACAGACGCAAGTCATTACAAATCTTATTCATTTTCACAGCAACACGCCGCATAGCCGATGAATACCCCACCATGGCGGAAGTATCCGAAGTGGCACCCACCAAATCTTCGGCCAGCTTGATATCCCAACCGGTAATTTTGCGCAGAGCTTCAATACATTTCTCTGCATATTCCGGTTCGGCAGTAATTCCGGTCCCGATAGCGGTAGCCCCCATGTTGACTGTCAGAAAATCCTGTGCTGCAAAATCCAAATTCTTAATCTCATCACGAAGAATGCTTGCAAAGCCGTTAAATGTCTGCCCCAAAGTCATCGGTACGGCGTCTTCCAATTGGGTACGCCCCATCTTGATAATATGTGCAAACAGAGTAGCTTTCTTCTGAAAAGCCTCGATCAATTCACTGAAATGTTTCACTAATTTGAGATGGGTATAGTACATGCCAAGATGTATAGCCGTGGGATAGGCATCATTGGTAGATTGTGAACGGTTCACGTGATCGTTGGGTGAGCAGTATTGATATTCTCCCCGCTGATGTCCCATCAACTCGAGCGCACGGTTTGCTATCACTTCATTGGCATTCATATTGGTAGTCGTTCCGGCACCGCCCTGAATCATATCCACCGGAAACTGCTCATGATGTTCGCCTTCAAGAATTTCTTTACAGGCCTTAAGAATAGCATCCACCTGTTCCTTTGTCAATAAGCCGAGTTCATAGTTAGCAACTGCCGCCCCCATCTTGGTGATAGCAAGCGCATTTATAAACAAGGGATACTCGTTTAAATGGAATTTACTGATACGGAAATTTTCAATTCCCCTTAATGTCTGAACACCGTACAATGCATCTGCCGGTACTTCACGACTACCGATCAAGTCACTTTCCGTACGGGTTTCTCTTGATAAATTCTGTTCCATAATTTCTATTTTTAAT
>OLSX01003726.1_pt1 | contig 12072 bp, 10 predicted proteins | sample 1673141 | NCBI WGS metagenome assembly OLSX01 (sample SAMEA3136759, study PRJEB25190) | human gut metagenome | biome: human gut; feature: human-associated habitat; material: faeces | place: Austria | collected 2013
CTTCTTTTGCAGAACTTGGCACTTCATATTCTGGACTGTCAGGGAAGTCTGCACAAGATTTTGGTTCAGGTAAACCTTTCATAACTTATCTGAATGTGTATTCAAACAATGTCATCAATGAAAATGATTTCCAATATGTGACAATCAAAGATGGTGAGAAACAGAATATTGTTGAATATGGTGATGTCTTATTCACCTTGTCATCAGAAACACCAAATGAAGTTGGTATAGGTTCAGTGTATCTTGGCAAAGAAAAAGTGTTTTTGAATAGTTTTTGCTTTGGCATTCATATCACAAATACGAAAGTGGCTTTTTCTCCGTATTTGTCTTACTACGTTTCTTCAACAGCATTTCGCAAGTTCATCTATCCCTACGCACAAGGGAGTACGAGGTTCAACCTTTGTAAAGTAGATTTTGAGAAAGCGAGTATTAAACTACCAACCTTAGGACATCAAAAGCGAATATACTCTATATTGAGTCATATAGATTGTAAAATGGAAACAGAAATACAAATGCTTAACCTCTATAATTCTCAAAAGCAGTATCTGCTTCGCCAGATGTTCATATAAACATCTGACGGAGCAAGTATTGCTTCTGTTTGTGATATTCTTCTAATGTGTTTTGCGCATGTTTTATCTTGTCATTCAACGAATATAGCAATTTTGAAATCAGCAATAATTCATTAGAGTTTACAGGCATAGGAACTATATTCTCTAAGAAGCGTTGATTTGTAATATTGATGGTGTTCTTTGCCCCTTTTTGGATTAAAGGATGCAAGTAGTTATGTGTATTTATTTCACTCATAAAATATTCATGAAGATATGTTCCAATAGCAAAACTTCTGGGTTCATAAACACCATACAATGGTGAAACAGCAACGTTCTCAATGTTAAAACTTTGTTTTACTATGCCATAAGGAAATGAACCTGTGGGACTTTTGGTATAAACCAAGTCTCCATAGTACACCACATTATATTTTGATGTGTCTTTAGCAGCAAATGAACGCCCAAGGTAATCAACTTGATTGACAATACCTTGACTAACAGAAACAGAAAAAACTTGATATAAGTTAGTATTGCGCTCATTCCTTTCGGAAAGAACATCACCAAGAGATATTTTCTTCCAAGTACCTCTATCTATTCCTTGTTTTTGCAGCTCAACCATAATTCCCTTGATTAAGGACTGCAACTTTTCAATGATTTTGTTTTGGGTCGCTATACGCTCGTCAAGAAGATAAATAAACTTATTCAGTTTTTCTTGTTCTTTGGTGTTTGGGTATGCAATCATGAATTTCTCCAAGATGTCATAACTAAGATTTTGTTGCTTGGTACCTTGTGCGTATCTAATGCCAATCACATTACCATGTTTCTTGTACCATGAATATAAAAACTCATTTCCAATCACTCCTTTTGGGATGAAAGACATACATGCTTGGCTAATTGTTGAAGGTTCTTGTATTATAGAGCCTGTCCCTCTTACACCCTCAGCTTCCAAACCATAAATTGCGATAACAAAAGTACCCACAGGCAACAGCTTTAGACTTTTGGCTGCTTCCTCCGATATTTGTTCTTTGGAAGAGTATATATAATGTTCTTTCAACTCACCACTTGAAATCCAATTAACAGTCCCTTTGAAATGCTCTTTGTTAAGTCGGCTTGGGGTGTTGCCAGAATACAAATCAAACATTTCTCCAATGGTACTTTCTTTCCACTCCCCCTGAAACTCCTTAAATCTGAGATTTGGGACATCAGAGGTCTATTTTCTCTAATTATTATGTACACCTTCAAAATTAAGGATTACAATGAAAACAAAAACAATTAGAGAAATTGCGTTGGCTTGGAAAAGTGACAAGCAACGCTACGTAAAGCAGTCCACATACGCTGCTTATGTGCTAATTCTGGAGAATCACATTCTGCCATCATTTGGTGATTGTGATGCTCTGAGTGAGAAACTTGTGCAGGAGTTCGTTTTGCAGAAACTGAATGGCGGTCTAAGCATTAAGACGGTGAAGGACATCCTTATTGTCTTGAAAATGGTTATGAAGTTCGGAGTAAAGAACGAATGGGTGAACTATTGCGAGTGGGATATCAAATACCCTACGACTGAGACCAACAAAGAAATTGAGGTGCTGACGGTGGCACACCATAAAAAGATTCTCGATTTCATCAAACAGAACTTCACATTCCGCAACCTCGGTATCTACATCAGTCTGACCACTGGCTTGCGTATTGGAGAAATTTGCGGTTTGAAATGGTCGGACATCAATACCGATAATGGCACTATCACCGTGAGTCGCACCATTGAGCGCATCTACATTGTGGAGGGCGAACGCAAGCACACGGAGTTGGTCATCAACACACCCAAGACCAAGAACTCATGCCGTGAGATACCGATGAACAAGGAACTACTGGCAATGGTAAAACCTCTGAAAAAGGTGGTAAACACAGACTTCTATGTACTGACCAATGAGAAGAAGCCTACAGAGCCACGTACCTACCGCAACTATTATCATCGGTTGATGGCGCATCTTGACATGCCTCGACTAAAGTATCACGGACTGCGCCATAGCTTTGCAACACGCTGCATTGAAAGCAACTGCGACTACAAGACAGTAAGTGTATTGCTCGGTCATGCCAACATTACAACAACCCTTAATCTCTATGTTCACCCGAACATGGAGCAGAAGAAAAAGTGCATCACCAAGATGATCAAGTCTCTTAGAAAATAGGGAACACAAAAGACATAAGCTATAAACGGTAAAAGGATGTGGTGACTTCAAATCACCCCATCCTCCGCCTATTTGTTGATATATAATGCGACAAAACAGACAAGCAAAATGATTGTATAAAGGAAACACAGCAAGAATATCCAAAGCTAAGTCTTTACCCAACCATTTGACAACCACACGCCTTCATTCCTTGACATCAAACAAGTCCTAGACACAAACAAACTGAATAATCTCGCAAACAACTTGTGAAGGTATTAGTAATTGTGGCGTCATGCCCCATCTGCACCAAGTGCAAACGAGCATGTGCACTTGTCTGCACACGTTCTATGCACGCCATATTTTTAATTATGTAAAAAGTGTCTGCACTCTGCACTTTTTGCTTTTTCTGCACTGATAATCAAGCACTTAAGCAGTGTATACACATCTACACTCCGTCTGCACTGGCATCTGCACGCACCTTGTTCCCATGCCACCATCTACGTTCAAACACACTGCTTGCACACCCCTTCATTCGTTCACGAACTGATACACGAACCGGCATAAGGGGAGAGATTTTTCAAACGGAGCAAGAATCCCTTCTAACTCCCGTAACTGTATTTTCGCTCTCCCATAACAATGCTTGCGACCATTCTGCACCCATTTTGCCATACATGCATTAAAGCTCGCATCAAAGTGCAGACAGTGCAGGCAAGTGCAGACAGGAGTGTAGACAAGTGCAGACGGTGTCTACACGCATAATCTACTGATTTTCAGTAGATTACAAACAACAGTGCAGAGTGTAGACAAAATTGCTTTTTTCCTCTGTATAGCACGAACTCAGCAATAAGTATTCAGCGGGAATACGTATATTGGGGGTTACCTTGTTGTATATTCTAAAGAGTGCATACCCTTCTGACACAGTTTCCATTTTTATTTTGCTTAGTAATGTTTTATTTGCTATCTTTGCTACATAGCATGGAAGTAGAGCCAGTATATAGGAAGTTGGCCAGTCGTTAGACTGAGAGCAGCAGTTCGAATCTGTCGCTTCCATGCTTTTTTGTTTATTCTGTTATATTTATTTTGATTTATGCTTTAAGGCACTACTATTCGGGGGGGAGTTTCTTGTCAAGTACTTGGCTTGGCGTATAATCTATTCTTGTTTCGGACCAGCGCGTTAATATGTTTTAGCCTTGTAGGCATTTCTTCTCCGATATTTCGTAACTTTGCACAGATTATGTGTTGGAGGAATTTGTTGACGTGAACTAAACTGAATGCACGTTCGATTTCGTACCAACAGACACACTATATACATATAAGGTATTGAAATAGCATGTCATCACTACACAATAAGAAAGCAGCTTACCACACACTTGGCTGCAAACTCAATTTTGCCGAAACATCGTCACTTCGCGACCAACTGGAACGCGAAGGGGTGCAAACCATACAAAAGGGCGAACATGCAGACATCTGCATTGTAAACACTTGCTCCGTAACCGATGTGGCCGACCACAAATGCCGACAGGCCATACACCGCTTTACACGCGAACACCCGGGTGCCTTTGTGGTGGTGATGGGTTGCTACGCCCAACTCAAGGCCGACGAAATTGCCACCTTTGACGGGGTGGACCTTGTGCTTGGCATGGAACAAAAAGGCGACGTGCTGCGTTACATTGAGGAACGTATGGCACAGAAGGAGGCCCTGAATGGCGGCGACGCCTGCCACGAGGCTATCAGTGTGCCTACCAAGGACATTCGCACCTTTGTGCCATCATGCTCGCGCGGTGACCGCACACGCTATTTTCTGAAAGTGCAAGACGGCTGCAACTATTACTGCACCTACTGCACCATTCCCATTGCACGCGGCCGCTCACGCAACGGCAGCATTGCATCGCTCGTTAAACAGGCCGAGCAGGTGGCCGCCGAAGGAGGCAAGGAAATAGTGCTGACGGGGGTCAACACGGGCGACTTTGGCCGCTCGACAGGCGAAACTTTTCTGCAACTTATCAAAGCTCTCGACCAGGTGGTGGGCATTGAGCGCTACCGCATATCGAGCATAGAGCCAAACTTGCTCACCGACGAGATTATTGAGTTCTGCGCACAGTCGCGCGCCTTCATGCCTCACTTTCACATACCGCTACAATGCGGCTCTGACACAGTGCTGAAACTGATGCACCGCCACTACGACACGGCCCTGTTTGCACAAAAAATAGCACGCATCAAGCACATCATGCCCGACGCTTTTATAGGGGTGGACGTTATTGTTGGTATGCGCGGCGAGACGGACGAGTGTTTTGAAGAGTCATACAACTTTATCAAGTCGCTCAACATCTCGCAACTGCACGTGTTCAGCTACAGCGAGCGCCCAGGCACCAAAGCACTGGAAATACCCTACGTCGTGCCGGCACAGACGAAACACGAACGCAGCCAGCGTCTGCTTGCGCTGTCGGAGGAGAAACGACGTGCGCATTATGCCCAATTTATTGGCACCACACGTCCTGTGCTGTGGGAGCACGCACGCGACAACGAACCCATGCAGGGCTTTACCGACAACTACATACGCGTGAAGCAAGCTGCCGGCGACCATGCCAAAGACAACCATGTGACTTTGGCCAAACTGGGTGATTTTACAGCCGACGGCGAATGCTTGGCTGAAGTGTTGGACCAAACTACATCTGCTCATGATTAAGACTGACAAAATAGCCATCGTCATACTTAACTGGAACGGACGCGACATGATGCGCCAATTTTTACCCTCGGTTGTAAAGCACTCCAAAGACGAGGGTTGTGTGATTGTGGCCGACAATGGTTCGACCGATGGCTCGCTCGATATGCTGAAGGAGGAATTTCCCGAAGTTGAATTACTGCCATTGCCGCAAAATTATGGCTTTGCCGAGGGCTACAACAAGGCGCTCGACCTGGTGGAAGCTCCCTACTACTTGTTGTTAAACTCTGATGTGGAGGTGCCAGATGGTTGGTTGCGCCCCATGCTCGACTATATGGAGCAGCACCCTGAGGTGGCAGCCTGCCAACCCAAACTGCTGAGCCAGAAAGACAAGCAATACTTTGAGTATGCCGGGGCTGCTGGTGGATTTATGGACCGCTACGGTTATCCATTTTGCCGCGGCCGCATATTTGCCGATGTCGAACGCGACGAGGGGCAGTACGACACCACAGCACATCTGCTTTGGGCCACTGGCGCAGCCTTGATGGTGCGCAGCCAGGATTGGAAGGAGAGCGGCGGACTTGACGGCCGTTTCTTTGCCCACATGGAGGAAATTGACCTGTGCTGGCGAATGCGATCGCGCGGCAGAGGCATTGTGTGCGTGCCGCAGAGTGTGGCCTACCACGTAGGAGGGGCATCGCTTGCCGCGGGCAATCCGCGCAAGACCTTTCTCAACTTCCGCAACAATCTGCTGATGCTCTACAAAAATCTGCCGGCCGACGAGCTAAAGCCTGTCATGCGTGTGCGCAAATGGCTTGATATGGTGGCGGCCTTCAAGTTCTTGATTACAGGCGATGTGGCCAACTTCAAGGCAGTATACAAGGCACGCAGAGAGTTTAGGCGCATGCTGCCTGACTTTGAGAAAGACCGCCAACACAACCTGCAGTTAGCCGTCGATGGCGGACACGGACTGCCCGAACGTATTGACCAAAGCTTGCTGCTTTTGTACTACGCGAAAGGCATTAAAAGGTTCAGCGCTTTGCATTTTTGATATTATTTCATATATTTGCAAACAAAATAACAGTATAGTTGAAACGCTTACGCTACATATTATCCACTCTCATGGTATGCTCGCTTGCAATTTGTATGGCAGCATGCCAGTTTGACCGTAACCTTATTAAAGAGAATGCTGGCAAGGACTTGCACATCATTCGTTACGACCGCATGGTGGACGACTATGTCAATACGGGCAATGTGGCTTTGTGGCAACGAATGAACACGGAGTTTCCACGCGAGACCCGTGCCTTGATTGAGGACGTGCTGCACCTCGGGCGCGCCGACAATGAGGACATTGACGACAGCTTGATAGCATACTACAAAGACCCCATTTTGGTGCAGTTGCGCATGGACATATCGCGCAAGTTTGAGGACCTTTCGGCTTACGAAAAAGCTTTGTCTTGTGCCTTCAAGCGTCTTGAAGCCGAAGACAAGAATTTTGTAACACCCAAGATTTACGCTCAAAACTCGGCCTTTAACCAAAGCATTGTGGTGGGCGACAGCCTTATTGGCATCAGCCTCGACAAATACATGGGGGCTGATTACCCCGCATACAAAAAGTATTTTTACGAAAATCAGCGCGCCACAATGGAGCCCTCGCGCATTGTGCAGGACTGCTTATACTTTTACCTGAACCAACAGTTCCCTCCCACGAGACTGCGCATACGCCACACTTTGGGGCAGTGGCTTATACACCAAGGCAAAATTGCCTGGGTGGTGGCACAGCTCACTAATAAGAGTGCTATCGACATAGCAGCCTGCCAACCGGCCACCAAGGCATGGTACAAGCTAAACGAACGACGCGTGTGGAACACGCTGCGCAACGAAAAAATATGGAACAGCTATGACTCATTGTTGCTGCACTCCATTTTGTATTCAAGCGATGCACGCCCTTATTTTGTAGACCCGCACTCGCGTGGCGTGGGATTGTGGATTGGTATGCGCATTGTAGAGGGCTACATGAAACATCACCCTGAAATGTCATTTGACGCACTGCTCCGTTATAACAACTATGATTTAATCAAGAAGGAGAGTAATTATTGACTCAAGTTTCGGATTTAGCCCGCCCGTGTTAAATCCGAAACTTCAATTATTGAAATATACACTATGGCTTCATTGTACCTTATACCCGTAACCTTGGGTGATACGCCCTTGTCGCAGGTGCTGCCTGCCTATAACAAGGACATCATTCTTGGGTTGCGGCATTTTATTGTGGAGGAGGTGCGCACAGCACGCCGTTTTTTGAAACAAGTTGACCGCGACATTGATATTGACAGTTTGACGTTCTACCCCATGGGCAAGCATGCCGATGCAGCGTTGTTTTCAAAATATCTTGACCCGCTGCGCAAAGGCGAGTCGGTTGGTGTTATAAGCGAGGCTGGCTGCCCCGCAGTGGCCGACCCCGGAGCTGACGTGGTGGCCATAGCCCAACGTGAGGGACTGCATGTGGTGCCATTGGTCGGCCCTTCGTCCATTCTGTTGGCCGTGATGGGGTCGGGATTTAACGGACAGAGTTTTGCCTTTCATGGCTATCTGCCCATTGCACCAGGCGACCGTGCCAAAAGGTTGAAACAACTCGAAAGCCGCTCTGCTGCTGAACACCAAACACATCTGTTCATTGAAACGCCCTATCGCAACCATAAGATGATTGCCGACATCTTGTCTACCTGCAACCCGCGCACACGACTGTGCATTGCTTCGGGGCTTACTACCACACAGGAGTTTCTGCAATCGAAAACGGTGAAAGAGTGGAAGCAGACTCCCCCACCCGACTTGAACAAGATTCCTACCATCTTTGCCATTTACGCTGGTTAACGCTGGCATTTTGTTTGCCACAAGACTCGCGTGCTAAATTGGACAATAAATACGAAAGTGTCCGGTAAAATGTGCTGTTGCACATTTTACCGGACACTTGCCATTTACGCGATATGCTAAAGGTGCTTAGAGCACAACTTTAACTACCTGGCCATCGGCCACAACCACATAGGTGCCATGAGGCAGCGCAGTGCTGTTGTTAACCTGTTGGCCAGCTGCATTATAGATGCTGTAGTGGTTGGCATTCTCAACAACAATGCCGCCAAACTTGGTATATACCTTTACAGCAGAAGTTTGGTTGTTGTTAATTGAAGTTACCTCACCAAAGTTCTTGACAGAGCTGTCGCCCTGACCAGTCAGTTCGGCTACCTTGCCATTCAGCACCTCTACGTCATAAGCCACATCGTTGGCTGTAAGGTACGGATAGTCGAGTTCGCTTTGTGCCAAGGCAATGGCTTGCTTGAGAGCCTCAGCCTTTTCGCCCTGCAAAGTGGCGAGTGCCTGCTGCGCACTGCTGACAGCCTGCTGCAATCTGTCGGTCTCAGCCGAAGCGGGAAGCGGCACCAGGCGGAAGGTGAAGGCGTTCTTTGCCACCTTGTTGGCTATGGTGAGCGCTGAACCAGCTGCATTGGGTGCAACGAACGAAAGCGTGTTGCCGCTCTTAGCATCAGTGGTGCTGCCGGCATGAATGGCCAGGTGCGAATCGAGCGTCCATTCGTCCTCGTTGAGGAACAAGACAAACTTTGATGCTTCGGCTGTAGTAGCAGACTTAACAGCGTTTCCGTCAACCGTTACATTGGTGCCTGATTGCGGCAGCGTGAGGGTGGCAACGCCTTCATCATTTGTACTAATGAGCAAGCGCGAGCCTTGGTAGGTGTAATCTGTACTCAACGAGGCATTGCCGTTGGCATCGAAAGACACGAAACGTCCCTCGCTATTGTAGTTGTAGTCGGGGAATACGCTAACTGCCTGAATGCAATAGTAACCATTGGCAACGGCATTGGCCAATGAAACAGGCTTAGCCTCAACCAACTTGACACGTACCGCGCTGGTCTTGTCCTGGAAAGTCATGGTGCCGTCTGCATTATAGCCATAGCACTTCTCAGCGTTTTCGAAGGGAACCATGTAATATGAGTTGTCATCAGCCTTCTCAAAGGTCCACTTCTGGTTGTCGCCACCGCTTGTTTGCCACTGCAGGAGCTTGTGATAGTTTGCATTGTTTGAGGCAGAGGGGTTGTCGATATTGACATTGCCTACCGAGCTCTTTATGGTCCAATAATTTCCCGAACGGTTTATTTGCCATATCTGTCCTTCGTCCTTTACATCAAAAGGCTGCATGGTCAATATGGTGTTATTGGCCGTTGAACCATTATTGCTTAATGCTGCCGAAGTGTCGAATGTGCAAATTTGGTAGTAGTTGCCGCTGGTTATGCCATCAATGGTAATGACGGGTTCAACATACTTGACCAACTTGACACGTGTGTCGGCACCCTTGTCCTGAAATGTAAAGTTGCCATTGGCATCAAGCGCATAACATTTCTCGGCATTTTCGAACGGGATCATGTAATATGAGTCATCGTCTGCTGCCTCGAAAGTCCACTTCTGGTTGTTGCTACCTTCCGTTTGCCATAAACAGAGCTGGTTACCGAATCCTAAATGGTTCTTGGAAGGATTATCTATATTAAATGCCCCCATTGCCGAGGTTATGCCCCAATAGTCGCCGTTTTGGGTCAGTACCCACACCTGGCCTTCCTCGGTGTCGCTCAAGTCGGTGAGCGTAAGCGTGACATTGTTTTTGGCCACTTCGCCACAGCTCAATGCTTTTGTGCCATCGAGCGTTACTATTTTGTACTTTTGACCGCTCACAATGTTGTCGGCCTGCACATTAAATGCGAATGCCAACAATGCGAAGAGCGTTAGAAATATCTTTTTCATAAATCTGATGTTGTATCGTTAGTAATGTATGTGCGGCCCTTTTACTGCAAGTCGATGTATTCGGTAGGCATTGAGAAGGTGATGCCGCGATGCTGAAGGTCGAGCATCAAGGGGCGTGAACGCTTTAAGAAGCCCTTCCACGAACGGTTCTTTTGTGCACTCCAACCTGCCTCGGCCAATATCAGCGAACGTGGGTAGGCCTGGTAGAATATGCGCTCGGGCGAATTGATAGATTCGCTCCAAAGAGTGCCGGCCACGCCAAAGAGATTGTTCTTTTCAAATTCCTCACCTTTGCCCCAACCTGGGTCGAACTGGTAAACAGTCTCGAACGTGCGCACGGGCATTCCCCAGTTTACCTCGGGCATATCGCCTTTTGCCATGGGATAGTCGAAATAGCAATAGTCGCCAGGGCACATCATGATTTTGGCATTATTGTCGATAGCCGCCTGCACTGCAGGTTCTGTCAGACCATTACGCCAAGCAAATGTGACACAGCCCTCTTGTATCTCCTTAAAGTCGGTTTCGTACCAGAACATGGGTACCTTGTCGTACTTGGTGCGCAAGGTGTCAATAATACGGTCGAACATATACTTTTGCAGTTTCCAGTTTTCCGACCGGTCGGTAGTGGTGATGCCGAGCTCTTTCTTGAGTTTCTTGTCCTTCTCGCAAGTGGTCCAACAGTCGAGTGCGGGATTACCTGCCTCATCGCCACCAAGGTGGACATATTTGCATGGGAACACGTCGGCCAACTCGCGGAACACGTTGCCAAGGAACTCATAAGTAAATTCGTTGCCCGGGCAGAGCAGTTCGTTCGACACGCCACAAGTGGTGCGGATAGGCACTTGCTTTCCACCACAAGTAAGTTCGGGGAAAGCATGAATGGCAGCCACTTCGTGTCCCGGCATTTCGATTTCGGGCACAACCATGACATGATATTGTGCACAGTACTTGACGAAGTCCTTCATCTGCTCTTGTGTGTAGTAGCCCGAAATGGGTATCAGCATGTCGTCCATGCCCACACGCGAGGTGCTTTTCTCGATAAGTTGCGGATACTTCTTTATTTCAATACGCCATGCTTGGTCATCGACCAAGTGGAGGTGAATACTGTTAAGTTTGTAACGTGCCATTTCGGGCACAATCTCCTTCAGGCGTTCGTAAGGAACGAATATGCGGCAAGGGTCAACCATCAACTCGCGTACATGGGTGCGCGGTGCATCTTCGATGGTGATAGGGTTGGTTTCGATGCAACGGGCCGAGGCATTGTCATCTATCATGAGTTGCTCCATGGTCATGATGCCATAGAACACACCCGCGGCCGTTTTGCCTGCAATGTTTACGCCATTCTCGTCGATTGAAAGCGTGTAAGCCTCGTCATCGTTGAGCGAGGTGTCGATAGAGAGCGTTATTTGTGCTGTGCCATTGTCGTTAAGAGTGGTTATGCCTGCACGGTCGGCAAGAATACGCAGCAAGTGCGCCTTTTCATTGGCCAACTCGTCGGGGCAGTTGATTTGTCCAACATTCTGCCATACAAGCGGCTGGCCCTGTGCTGAGGCCATTTTCAAAGGGATTGGCACCAAATTTTGTGCGGTGGCAACTGTTGGGGCCACCCAACTTGCGGCACAAAGCAGTGCGATGGAAAGAAATATCTTTTTCATAAATATTGTGTCTGATTGAGGGTTAGTAATTTACTTTGAATGTACGATTGTTAACCTTGACAAGGTAAGCACCTCTTACCTGTAAGGGCAAAGCAATTTCACCCTCGCCCTGCAATGACTGCAAGAGCTGGCCTTGTGCATTATACATCTGCACACGGCTGCCCTGAGGCAAATGCTTGAGCCATACCTTGCTGCCTTCGACAGTGGCAGTAACTTTGGCTAATGCCTGCTGGGTGCTGACG
>OLSX01003733.1_pt1 | contig 12051 bp, 12 predicted proteins | sample 1673141 | NCBI WGS metagenome assembly OLSX01 (sample SAMEA3136759, study PRJEB25190) | human gut metagenome | biome: human gut; feature: human-associated habitat; material: faeces | place: Austria | collected 2013
TCTTTAACGATAAGATCACCCATGTCAGCAAGCGAACCACCCGGGAAAAGCTGCTGTCCTACCTGTCCGCCGAGTCCATCCGGCAGTCCTCCCTCTCCTTTGACATCCCCTTTGACCGTCAGCAGCTGGCGGATTTTCTCTGCGTGGAGCGCGCCGCCATGTCGGCAGAGCTTTCCAAACTGCAAAAAGAAGGGCTGCTGGTCACCAAGCGGAATCATTTTGAGCTGTTGACCCACTGACAGCCTGGCACGCCGCCTGCAAGCACCGGTTTCTTTGCGGAAACCGGTGCTTTTTGCAGTTGCACTTTTTCCGGGAGATTATTATACTTATAAAAAAGGCCGGGTGCTGCAAGGACAGGAGGGAAAGCGTATGGCACGGAACAAAACCACGCAGGACGGTATTTCCCTGCGCCGCAAGGTCACGGCATGGCTTGCCGCGATTTTGCTGGTCACCATGCTTTCCACTGGCATTGCTACCATGGCAGGTCAGTGGACGGTACGCTCCTTTGATACGCTGCTGGCCGACAACGCCGTCTGCTACACGGTGCAGAACGCCCTCAAGGACGAAACACAGGCCTTTGCACGCTATGTGCGTCAGCCTACTTCTGAAACGGAACAGGCCTATATCGCCGCCTGCACCGCTTCCGAGCAGAGCCTTGCGGCCCTGCCCTTCGATTATGCCCGCATCGGCGAGGAGCGCTATGCCCGTACATGGAACCTTTTGCAAGGGTATGCGGGCTATCGGCAGGAGCGGGATGCCTTTTTGCAGCTTTCCCCCTCGGCAGATACCTATATTGAACAGATGTACCATGTGATGGCGCTGCAGGACTACCTTGCCGCGTATGCGCTACGTCTGACACAGGCCACGCTGGAACAGGAAAACGCCCTTTACAGCAGCACGGCGGCTCACATCCGGCATCTGCCGTGGCTGTATCTGGGGCTGTTCCTGACGGCAGCCGCGCTAATGCTGCTGCTCATCCGGGTGCTGAGCCGCGCTGTTGTGCGTCCGCTGCTGCGGCTGGCGCAGGCTTCCCGCAGCATTGCCGAGGGCGATTTTTCCAGCCCGGACCTACCGGTGAAAAGCAGCGACGAAGTGGGGCGGCTGACGGGAACCTTTAACCAGATGAAGCACGCCATGGCGCAGCAGCTGACCACCCAGCAGGCTTTGCACCGGGAAGAGGTGCGGAACCTTGCACTGGAAAAGGATCTGGAGCACACCCGGCTGGAGGTGCTCAAAAGTCAGGTGAATCCGCATTTTCTGTTCAACACCCTGAACATGATCTCCTGTATGGCACGGCTGGAGGATGCTGCCACCACCGACCAGATGATCGTTCATCTGGGCAGTTTGTTCCGGCACAACCTGCGCACCAAGCGTCAGCAGATCACGCTGGAAGAGGAACTGGACGGGCTGGAGGATTACATTTATTTGCAGCAAATGCGGTTCGACGGACGCATTACCGTAGAAAAAAGCATCCGGGTGCAGCCTGCGGCGGTGCTGGTGCCGTCCTTTATGCTGCAGCCAGTGGTGGAAAACGCTTACTCGCACGGGCTCAAGTCCTGCGAGGAAGGCGGACGCATCCTGCTGCGGGCATGGATGCAGGGCAAGGTGCTGGTGCTCACGGTCGCGGACAACGGCAAGGGAATGACCCCAGAGGAACTGGACGCTGTGCAAACTAAAATTGCCCAGAGCGAGCAGACCGGACGCAGCATTGGCCTAGGCAATATTTCCCGCCGCATCGGGATGCTGTATCCGGGCGGTAAAATGCAGGTATACAGCCGCGCAGACTGCGGTACTGTGGTGCGGTTTGAGCTCCCGCAAACGCAGCAGCCGGAAGAAAAGGAGGAGACGCTCTCGTGAAGTGCAAATTGCTGGTGGCAGAGGATGAATTGATCGAGCGCAAGGTGCTGTGCCGGACTTTGCAGAAGTATCTGGGAGACCTGATAAGCCTGTATGAAGCCAAAAACGGCAGAGAGGCTCTGGAAATTTTTGCCCGCGAAGCGCCGCAGGTGGCTGTGCTGGACATTGAAATGCCGGGTCTCACCGGGCTGGAAGTGGCACGCAGCATCCGCGAAACGGACAAAAATTGCGCCATCCTGTTCCTGACCGGCTTTGATAAGTTCGACTATGCACGGCAGGCGATCTCCGTGCGGGCGCTGGACTATCTGCTCAAGCCTTACAACGAGCAGGAACTGGTATTCGCGGTGGAGGATGCCATCCGGCAGGTGTCGGTGCCGCTGCCTGCCCGCCCGGCACAGTCCCCTGCGCCTGCAGAGCCCCTCCGCCGGGAAGAGGACGAGGATATGCGTACCGCCATCATCCGTGCCGAGATCAGCCGCTTTATCGACGCCCACTATGAGGAGGATATCTCCATGCAGGATGCTGCCGCCGCGCTGCGCTACTCCGACGCCTACTTCTGCAAGCTGTTCAAGCAGTGCTTCAAGGTGAACTTTTCGGCCTACCTGAACGAATATCGGGTGAACAAGGCGCGCCAGCTGATTTTGGACCCGCGCCTGAGCCTGAAGGATATCGGCGCTGCTGTGGGTTACAGCGACGCCAACTATTTTACAAGGGTGTTCAAGCGCCTGACCGGCCAGACCCCTTCGGAATACCGCGTAGCCGCAGCGGAAAAAGCGGTACAGGGATAAATCGGATATATAGGAAGCACACGTTCTTTCCTGTCTGTCAGCAGGAGAGAAACGGGTGCTTTTTTGTTTTTGCCAGTTTCTTTCGTCCGTAAAACACAAAAATTGTACTTGGATACAACAAAGACAAAATCGTGCTGCGTTTCGCAAAATAATCTGGTTTCGCAAAAATGAACGAGTTGTTAAAATAAAATCATAGAAAAACGCGAAAAGAGAGGATGCCATTCATGAAGAGAAGAACGTTTCTGTCGCTGATGGGCGCGGCGGCACTGACCAGCAGCATGATGCTTACCGGCTGCGGCGCCGGCTCCGGTGACGACCGCAAGATCGTGCGCATCGGCCATGTGCAGTCCCAGACCCACCCGGATCATCTGGGGCTGGAAGCCTTTGCCAACTACATCAACGAGAAGCTGGGCGACAAGTACCGTGTGGAGGTGTACCCCAGCGAGCTGCTGGGCTCCCAGACCGAAATGGTGCAGCTGACCCAGACCGGTGCCATCGACTTTGTGGTGGCGTCCAATGCCATCATGGAGACCTTCAGCGCCAAATACCAGATCTTCAACCTGCCTTATCTGTTCTCCAGCGTGGAAGCCTACCACGAGGCGATGGACGATCCTGAGGTGACAGACCCCATTTTCAAGACCACTTCCAAGGCCGGTCTGGAAACGGTGGCATGGCTGGATGCCGGTACCCGCAACTTCTACACCATCAAGACCCCCATCAACCAGCCCTCCGACCTGAAGGGTCTGAAGATCCGCGTGCAGCAGTCGCCCACCAACGTGGAAATGATGCGTCTGCTGGGCGGCACGGCGACCCCCATGGGCTTCGGTGATGTGTACACCGCACTGCAGGCCGGTATTCTGGATGGTGCCGAGAACAACGAGCTGGCTCTGACCGATAACGGTCACGGCGATATCTGCAAGTATTACTCCTACGATATGCACCAGATGGTGCCGGATCTGCTGGTGGCAAACCACGCTTTCCTGAACGAGCTCAGCGATGAGGAGCGCGCGATCTTTGAAGAGGGCTTCCAAATCGTGAAGCAAACCGAGCAGGACGCTTGGGAGGACGCTGTGGCTGAGGCGAAAGATAAGGCCGAGAATGAGCAGCATGTCAACTTTATTTACCCGGATACCGCACCGTTTCAGGAGGCTATGGCCCCCCTGCACGATTCCGTGCTGGCAGCAAACCCGGAGTTGCAGCCCATTTATGACCTGATCCAGCAGCACAACGCTGCCCACACTGCGGACTGAGGAGGAGCATCATGGAAAAACTGAGAAATACCCTGAACAAGGTGCTCAACCTGCTGGCAGGTCTGAGCATGACGGTCATGGTGGTGCTGACCACCTATCAGGTCATCGTACGTTATATCTTCAACTCTCCTTCCACATGGTCGGAAGAGCTGGTGGGTTATCTGTTCGGCTGGAGCACCATGCTGGGTGCCACCATCGTCTCCGGCGAGCGCGGCCACATGAACATCCCCGTGCTGGTGGATCGGTTCAACCCCACCATGCGCAAGGCGTTCCACATCTTTGCTGAGGTCATCGCCTTCCTCTTCTCTGCGACCATTCTGGTGTTCGGCGGTTTTCAGGTGTCCCAGCTGGCTATGGGACAGCAGACCTCCTCGCTGGGCGTTGCCGTGGGCGTGTTCTACTGGGTCATGCCCATCTGCGGCGTGATCATTCTGGTGTATTCCGTGCTGAACATTATCGGCATCGCCAACGGCTCCATCTGTCTGGATACCCCGGAGGATGCAAACTTTGCAAAGGCGGAAGCCGAAATGGCTGCCGATACCGACAAGGAAAATAAGGAGGACTAAGCTGTGGCAATTCAAGCATTACTCGTAATTCTGGCAGTGCTGCTGGTGCTGCTGTTCCTCGGCGTGCCCATCTCGTACGCCATTGCAGTCTCTTCTCTGACTGCCATCCTTTCTTCCATCGATCTGAACGTAGCCGTGCTGACCGCTGCCCAGCGCACCTTTGTGGGCATGAGCAAGTTCAGCCTGACCGCCATCCCGTTCTTTATTCTGGCCGGCAACATCATGAATCAGGGCGGCATCGCCAAGCGTCTGGTGGATTTCGTCATGGCCATTCTGGGCAAGATGCCCGGCGCACTGCTGGTGACCAACATCGGCACCAATGCCCTGTTCGGTGCCATCTCCGGCTCTGCATCCGCTGCGGCTGCTGCCGTTGGCTCCATGATCCGTGACGGTGCCGACGAGCAGGGCTACGACCCCGCCGTGACCGCTGCCACCAATGCTGCTTCCTCCTGCTCCGGTTTGCTGATCCCGCCGTCCAACGCCCTGATCACCTACTCGCTGGCGTCCGGCGGCACCTCTGTGGCTGCGCTGTTCATGGCCGGTTACATCCCCGGCATCATCTGGGCACTGTGCTGCTGCGTGGTGGGCGTGTTGCTGGCAATCAAGCTGGGGTACAAGGGCACACCCGGCAAATTTGACTGGAAAAATCTCGGCGTCTGCACCCTGCGCGCTCTGCCTTCGCTCTCCCTGATCATCGTGGTCATCGGCGGCATCATCGGCGGTGTATTCTCTGCCACCGAAGGCTCTGCCATTGCCGTTGTCTATGCACTGGTGCTTGCCTTCTGCTACCGCTCCATCAACCTGAAGAGCCTGTGGAAGATCATCGTGGACTCTGCCAAGATGTCCGGCATGGTGGTGTTCCTTGTGGGTGTTTCCAACATTCTGGGCTGGGTCATGGCCTTTTTGCAGATCCCGGATGCGGTTGCAGCAGCCCTGCTGAGCCTGACCAGCAACAAGTACATCATCCTGCTCATCATGAACGTGATCCTGTTGGTGTCCGGCACCTTTATGGATGTGACCCCGGCCATCCTCATCTTCACCCCGCTGTTCCTGCCCATCTGCCAGAGCTTTGGCATGAGCACCATCCAGTTCGGTCTGATCCTCGTGTATAACCTGTGCATCGGCAACATCACCCCGCCTGTGGGCAACGCCCTGTTCGTGGGCATCAAGGTGGGCCGCACCTCGCTTTCCAAGGTCATGCCGTACATGCTTATGTACTATGTGGCCATCATCGGCGGCCTGCTGCTGGTCACCTTTATCCCGGCAGTGTCTACCGCACTGCCGCAGGCAATGGGACTGATGTAATTGAGACATTCCCTTCTTATTCTTCTTTTTCTAAAAAGGCGGTACCTGCTTTGCGGCGGGCACCGCCTTTTCCTGTCTCTTGCACAAAGGCAGTCTTGTGCGCTATACTATCTGCAAAGGGAGGGAGACACCATGCGCAGACGAACTTTTTTAGCCGGGCTGGGCTTTGCAGCCTTGCAGCTGGCAGGCTGTGCCGCAAAGCCGCAGACCACACCGGACTATGTGCTGACCTATGCCGACAACCAGCCCGCCGGGTACCCCACTACGCAGGGCGCGCAGTATTTTGCAGACCTTGTGCAGCAGCAGACCGGGGGCAAGGTGGTCATTCAGGTCAAGGCGAACGGCGAGTACGGCTCGGAACAGCAGGTGTGGGAACAGCTTGCCATTGGCGGCGTAGATTTTGCCCGTGTGTCGCTCTCGGTGGTCACGGACGACCTGCCCCGGCTCAACGTGCTGCTGCTGCCGTATCTCTACCGGGATGCCGAACACATGTGGCGCGTGCTGGATGGCAGCATCGGGGCAGAGTTTTTGCAGGACTTTACCGCACAGGGACGGGTGGGGCTGAGCTGGTACGACGCGGGTGCCCGGTCGTTCTATGCCCGTCAGCCGGTGCGCAGCCTGAACGATTTACAGGGCAAGACCATCCGCGTGCAGGATTCGCAGATCGTGATCGACATGATCCGCCTGCTGGGTGCAGTGCCGGAGACCACGGCGTACAGCGACGTCTACTCGGCGCTTGAGACCGGGCAGATCGATGCCGCCGAAAACAACTGGCCAGCCTACTATTCCATGGAGCACTACAAGGTGGCACGGTACTACATGGCCGATGAGCACAGCCGCGTACCGGAGGTGCAGCTGGCTTCCGGCCGCACATGGGATGCACTGCCGGAGGAATACCGGAAGACCCTGCAGGCATGCGCCCGGGCATCGGCGCAGTACGAGCGCCAACTCTGGGCACAGGAGGAAACCGCTGCCCGAAAAGCGGCATTGGCTGGCGGGTGCCAGGAACTGCCGCTGCCCGAAGAAGAAATGCAGAACTTCCGGCAGCTGGTGCAGCCGCTATACCGGAAATACTGTGCCGACTATCTGCCGCTGGTGGAAGAGATACAGGCAGAGTGACAGCAGAGAAAGGGACGAGTCAAATAAAAAGGCTCACAGCTTTGAGGTTATGCTGCATGGAAAGACGCTGCCTGTGCAATGTTACAAGAGATGATCTTGCAGAACCGCAATCATCCCAGCATCATCCTGTGGGGCGTGCGCATCAACGAGAGCGTGGGTGACGATGCTTTCTATAACCGCACCAACAAGATCGCCCACCAGTGATCTGTACCCCTAATACTGGACACCCAGTATTAGGGGTACAGATCAGGTATACCGCTCAGGAAATGGGGCGGTTCTTTTTTTGTGCGGCAGCTTCTGCTTTTTATTTGCTGTGCCCCCTGCATGTGCCGACAGTTCCATTCCACCTTATTCTTCCCCCGTAGAAGATTGTTTTTGCCCGCCGTATTTGTGCCCGCAGGGTCGACCGGTTTTCCCGAGAATGGCTGCCTGTTTTGCCGAAAGGTCGTACTATACCCGGAAAAAAAGCATTGAAATACCGCTTCGGCCATTTATTCTGCCGTTTCTTACCGATTTTACAATGTTTTTTGCAAAAAAGGCTTTACAAATGAATTTCAAAAACATATTATATAATTATAGGTTCAACTTCTTTACGCAAATAGTTTCGTATCGGTTCGTATGGGGCAGCCGGGTCTGTGCTTTTTGCACTGCTTCTGCCTTACGATAGATCATTGGAGCCCGCTGCACCAGATCAAATACAGAAGGAAGGTTATGCATCATGCCTGAAAAGAAAGTTTCTACTCCCGCAGCCGATGCTCCGGCTGCCGAGGGTAAGCCCCGCAAATCCAAGGCTCCCGCCCGCCGTGGCCGCCCGCCGCTGGCACCTGAGCTGTATGTAGAGATGGGCGGTGAGCAGTACAACATCACCGACATCATCGACCGCGCCAAGGCAGACTACCGCACCACTCACAAGGTCGGTGTGCAGTCCTGCAAGGTATACGTCAAGCCCGAAGAGGGCGCAGCTTACTACGTCATCAACAAGTTCTCCGGCAAACTGGATCTGTAATTTTTTCACAGAGCCGCAGGCAGCACCGCACTGCTGCCGCGCCCGCCATTCCCACAATAAGGTTCCATCAACAAAAAAAAGACACCGCACAGCTGTGCGGTGTCTTTTTTGTATAGGCAGCGGCTCAGAACCCCAGCATCCGCCAAAGGGTCTTACGCTCCTCGACCGGATCCGGGTCCGGGATCTCGAACACATAGCGCTCGGTGGCGTTGATCACGGTGGTGTTGCCGCGGGTGCATACCCGGGGCAGCTTTGCATCGTAATTCAGGTGTACGTGCCCGTGGATGAACCACTTAGGCTGGTACTCATCCAGAATCTCGTTGAAGCACTCAAAGCCCATGTGGGCACGGTCGTCCCCATCGTTCAGCCCCTTGGCCGGGGCATGGGTCAGCAGCAGGTCGATGCCGCCCCTTTTGTGCACCTGATGCTCCAGCTTGTGCGCACGGCGGCGCATGTCCTTCTCGGTGTACTGATAGGTATCCTCTTTATTATAGCGCTGACAGCCCCCAAGCCCCATGATGCGCAGACCCTTCCATGTGTACACCTGATCGTCCACGCAGATGCATCCGCCGGGCTCGCCCTGGGTCTGGTAGCTGCCGTCGTGGTTGCCGTGCACATACAGGATGGGCGCAGCGGTAAAGTTTGTGAGATATTCCAGATATTTTTTAGGCAGATCCCCGCAGGAGAGGATCAGATCGATGCCTTCCAGCCGGGCACGGGTGTCATAGTCCCACAGCGCCTTGGACGGGACATCTGAGATGGCAAGAATTTTCACGTTCGTATGCTCCATTCTGTTTCCGGTCAGGCCGGCTCATTTCTCCAGCCCCTTTACGTTGTCCAGTCCGTTGATTGCCAGCACGGTACGGGTCTTGACGTCCAGTTCATCGTAATGAGGCAGCTTGCCGTGTACACAGGCATCCAGCCAATCCATCTCCATCAGTTCTTTGGGGCTGTAAACTCTATTCTCCGGGGAGTGCAGGTTGTCCTCGTTATCATACAGCTTTTCCGGGAAGATGTGCACATTGTCCGAGCCCTGCAGCGTTTCCAGCAGATCCAGCAGCTGCCGCGTACCGCTGGGCAGTGTTTCCTGATACTCCAGATCCTCTGCGCCGCTGCGCAGCCCCCACCAGTAGTTCACTGCGCGGGTGGTGGCTGCGTTGTCCCAGCTGCCGTCAAAGATAGAGCGCACGATCTCCACATAAAAGGTATCCCACCGCCAGATCGGCAGACCCAGCGGCTGCAGACTGCCGTCCGGCAGCTTGCGGCACAGGCCGTAGTCCCGGTGGGTGTTGGCAGGCTCCCGGCTGTCCCGGGCGTAGACCATGTCGATCTCCGGGCAGTCGGCAAAATCCAACGGGTGGGCTGCATCGTTCAGGCAGGCCCAGCGCAGCCAGATGCGGCCCGCCGGGCGTACACTCTTCAGTCCCTGTGCAAAAGCGTTGATCGCCGCGGGCACGCCGTACACGGGGTTTGCCGCCACATAGCCGATGTGCCCGGTCTTGGTCATGATACCGGCCAGCATGCCCAGCAGATAGGTCACTTCATAGGTGCGGGGGTAGTAGGTGCGCACCAGCGGGTGCGGCGCGTTCAGCGAGCAGTTCAGGATGCGGGTCTTGGGGTGCTGCGCCGCCACCTTCAGGCAGGCGTTGTACATCCGCACGCTGGTGGCGAACACCACGTCCGCATTGTTGTGGGCTACTTCCTCCAGCACCTGCTCCGCGTCCACCTCCGGGTTCACATCCTCGTAGCAGCTGATATACACCTTGTCCGGGAAAACCTTGGCCAGCGCCTCGCGTCCCTCGTCATGCGCGCGCACCCACGCGCTGATCTTGGCGTTGTACTCGTGGATAAATGCCACCCGCAGCTCACTGGGCTGCTTGCTGGGGCTGAAGATATTCAGCTTGGACAAAAGCGGCTCTGCAGGGCTCTTGGGCGGGTCCAGCGAAAGCTCCACGCCATGGGGTTCGGTAAGCACCTTCACCTCGTTCCACAATTTTTCGAGATTCTGCCGCACCTGTGCAGGGGTGGCGTCGTAGGTGTCGGAGTAGCGGTACACCGACAGGTACACCAGCAGCGCATCACCGGTGGTCAGCCCCAGGGATCCGCCGCCCAAGGCTTCGAACTGCTGGTGGAACATGGTGTAGAAGGAGGCAAAGTTCAGCCGGTCATCCTCCGACCATGCCTCGCCGCTGGCCTTGCACACCAGCGTCTGCAGCTTGCTGTAGCCGCCCAGCTTGGAGAAATGCACATAGTTCACTTTGGACAGCTTATAGAAATCCAGAAACTCGTAGTAGATCTTATTCTCAAGGTCATCAGTGCGGGCGGGGATGAGCCGGGTGACTGTGCCCGGGATCTTGACTGCACCGTAATACTTGAGCACCGAGACCCGCTTGTTGCCCTCCTGCACATAGAACCGGTTCATGTACTCAAAGGCGATGATGGGGGTATGGATGCCCTCTTCCAAGTGCGCGTCACACAGGTTCGACCACTTGGCGGCAAACTCGGTATCCGGCTCCAACAGAGGCATAAAGTCATACGAAAAGGCAGTGTGCCGTCCGCTGGTTTTGGTGCCCACAAGACTGTCTGACGGGATCTCCACCAGACCCAGCGGCTCCTGCGCCACGATATCCACGCCCTTGAGCACATCGTCCAGAACAGCCAGATAGGGCGACTGGCCGCGGGATATGCGGGCACGATAGGCGCGCTGCCCTGCGCGCAGTGCACTTTTATAATCTTCCAGCATAAGAACTCCTTTTTTCTATAAGCGAAGCGCGGTGCCGCAGTCCCCCTGCCGCACCGGAACACCCCCAGTATACCACAAAAACAGAAATAAGGCAGTATTTTAGGGCTAAAACTGTTGATTTTCCCGGTAGATTCAGGTACGATAAGAATGCTATTCAAAACCGACAGGAGTTTACTATCATGCAGACCGTTTCTCTGCCCGTGCTCAAGGCGGGCGAATACGCCGGCGGCGTCTGGTATTACGAGCCCCATACCTACCAAAGCTACCGTTATGTTCTGGGGCGGGTGGGCAAACACCCGCTGGTGTGCATCGGCATCAACCCCAGCACCGCCCAGCCCGGCGCGCTGGACCCCACCTTAAAAAGCGTGGAGCGTCTGGCTGCTGCCAACGGCTTTGACAGCTGGATCATGTTCAATGTTTACCCCCAGCGTGCCACCGACCCCAACGATATGGACAAAACCCCCGACCGCGCCCTGTGCGATGAAAACCTGCGCTGGCTGCAGGCCGTGCTGGCGCAAACCGAGCCTACCATGTGGGCGGCATGGGGCACCCTGATCGAAAAGCGGGACTACCTGCCCGGCCTGATGCGGGAGATGGTAGCCCTGACGCGGGAGCGGGAGATCCCGTGGGTCACCTTTGGCAAGCGCAGCAAAAAGGGGCACCCGCACCACCCGCTGTACCTGCGCAAGGATTCCACCCCGGAACCCTTTGATGTGGAAAATTATCTGGACACCTGCTTTTAATTTTTCAGGTGCCCGATGCGGAGGGATCTTTTTTGACCGCAGAACATTATCACGCCCTGCACAGCTGGATGGATGCCCATCCCACAGCCAAGCGCTGTGTGGTGGCACTGGACCGCTGGCTGCCGCTCATCCCTTTTGTATGTTATCCGGTGCTGCTCTGCCTGCTGAACGTCCGGCTGTTTCGGCTGCTGGGCAGTCGGCGTCAGGCCGCGCTGGACCTCACCGCCGTCATTGCGCGGACGGTGTTCGTGCCGGGGCTTACCTTCTGGGGCGGCACCATCCTGCGGGACAGGCTGAACCTGCCGCGTCCCTATGAACAGCCCGGCTTTGAACCGCTGCGGCACAAGGAGACCCGGGGACACTCCTTCCCATCCCGCCACGCGCTGAGCGCTTCCGTGCTGGCCATGGTATGGATGTATTTCTACCCGAAGGCGGGCTGGGTGATGGTGGGCATCACGGTGCTCATCTGTGTTGGCCGTGTGCTGACCGGCGTGCACCATATCCGCGATGTCGTGGGCGGAGCCGCGCTTGGCTTTGCTTTGGGCTTTGCGGGCATGTGGCTGCTGTAAAGCAGTGCTTTGCGGGCTTTGAAAAAAGAAAAAAGATTTTTGCATTTTTTGCTTGACAGAATGGGACCTGTATGGTATTATACTTCTCGCAGCGTGTGCCGACAC
>OLSX01003748.1_pt1 | contig 12018 bp, 11 predicted proteins | sample 1673141 | NCBI WGS metagenome assembly OLSX01 (sample SAMEA3136759, study PRJEB25190) | human gut metagenome | biome: human gut; feature: human-associated habitat; material: faeces | place: Austria | collected 2013
TACAAAACCCTAAGCTTTCTTCTCAGTTCCTCATCGGTCAATTGTCCACGCCCAGATTGATCCAGTAGTTCCTGTGCTTTGGCCACAGCAGTATTCCACTCGTCTATGCTGATCTTCTTGCGGTTCTTTCTCTGCTTCAATCGATGATATCCTCATCCGTCAGAAGGGCTGCTGGCCCTCCGGTGGGATGATCTGGACTTCCATACCGGGAAGCTGCACATCGACAAGCAGGTTTATCCGGTGGGCAGCAAGCTGGTCATCAGCGAGCCCAAAACCAAAGCAGCCACCGCACTATCATCCTGCCGCCCGCCATGGTGGAGCTGCTGGCAAAGTACAAAAAGAGTGTGTTCTCTGACCTGATGTTTCCCTCCCGCACCAAACCGGAGCAGCCCATTGATCCCTGCTATGTCCGCAAGCGGCTGCAAGTGATTCTGAAACGGGCAGGATGCAGCAAGGTACGCTTCCACGACCTCCGGCACACCTTCGCCACCATGTTCCTGGAGAACGGGATGGATATCAAAACCCTGTCCACCATCATTGGCCACGTCTCCGCAGAGACCACGCTGAATACCTATACCCACATCACCGACGAGATGCGTCGAAAGGCTGCCCTGAACATTGACCATGGCATTGCGAAGGCGGAGGTGCCTCCCGCTCCAAAGCAAAAGAAGAAGGAACCAGCAAGGACAGACTTCGTGCCGGTGCCTTTGCCCCGACGCCGACCTGGAACCGGGTGCGTCAGCCAGATCAACGAAACCTTGTGGGAAGGGCGATACTCGCCCAAGTGGCCGGATGGAAAAGCGAATTTTTGGCCCTCAATTTTCACAACAAAAAGCAAGAAAAAACCGCCGTTTTCCTAAGAAAATGGCGGTTTTTTGGTCCGAGTGGCGGGATTTGAACCCACGGCCTCATGGACCCGAACCATGCGCGCTACCAACTGCGCTACACCCGGATACAGCTTTACCATTATACGGTATCCGGTTCGGGATGTCAAGGCATATTGCGGAAAATCCCCGCATAGAGTTGAAAGAATTCAACGATGGGGGGCAGGAAGGATGACGGCAAGGCGGTCAGGGCGGCGGACAGCCGCATCGGTTGGCAGAAAAAGAACGGTGGCGCGTCAGGTGGGACGCCGTCAGTCCGGAAAAACGGACGCCCTGTCGGCGGCGGAGCGTTTGCGGCTCATCCGTCTGGTGACCTGCGGCGGCATTTTCGTGCTGCTGGTGGCGGCGAAGCTGCTGCTGCCAGGAAGGATGGCGGGCGTCAGCCAAAAGCTGTCGGAAGCCATGACCCGGAGCGTCGATGTGCAGGCGGTATTTTCCGCTGTGGGCGGGCTGTTTACCAAGGATGGGACCCCGGCGGAGGCGGCGGACGAGGTGTACCGGGCCGTGTTCCATCCGGAGGGCGCGGAGACCCGGCAGACCGCCGCCCGGACAGCGGACGGCGCGGCACTGACGGAGCTGCGGAACTGGCGGGACGCAGAGCCGTTGAACACGATCCCGCCTGCGGGAGAGGACCCGGCTCCGGAGGAGCTGGAGACGATGGACCTTGTGCTCTATTCCGACGAGGATTTGCCGGAAAACGTCAGTATGCGGCAGGCAATTTTGGGCTTCGATCACGAGACGCCGGTAAAGGGCGTGCTGTCCTCAAATTTCGGCTACCGGGATCACCCCTTGGAGGGGACGGAGCGGTTTCACTACGGCGTGGATCTGGCAGCGGATACCGGTACGGCCATCGCCTGCTTTGCCGACGGCACCGTTACGGCGGTAGGGGAGAGCAGCAGCTACGGAAAATACTGCACCGTCACCCACGCTAACGGCTGCACCACCCTGTACGCCCACTGCGGACGGATCTCTGTGTCCTCCGGCGCGGCGGTGAAAAAGGGAGAGAAGCTGGGGGAGGTGGGAGAGACCGGCATGGCCACAGGACCGCATCTGCATTTCGAGCTGCAAAAGGACGGGGTCTACCTGAACCCGATCTATTATGTGGAAACCGCCTGAGTGTACCGTCTCCGGCGGCTTTTTTCTGCTGGTGGGATGGTTCGCCCTCTGCTGCGGTTGGCAGACGGCCCTGACGGTGCTGGGGGCGGCAGCGTGGCACGAGTTCGGGCATCTGCTGGCTTTAAGGCTCTGCGGCGGGGAGGCCCGGCAGCTGCGGGTCGGCATGTTGGGAGCGGTGATCGAGGTCCGGGGGGCCATGGGCTACGGGCAGGAGTTGGCATCGGCTCTGGCGGGGCCGTTGGCGAATCTGCTGGCGGCTGCGATCCTCGGCAGGATGGGGTGTACTACGGCGGCGGGGGCCAATGGGGTGCTGTGCGCCTTCAATCTGTTACCCGTCCGCCCACTGGACGGCGGACGGGCGCTGTATCTCCTGCTGGCGTGGCTGGCCGGTCCCGGAACGGCGGAATGGGGCTGCCGGTGGGTGGGCATTTCCACGGCGCTGGCGGCGGCGTCCGGGACGGCGTGGCTGGTGTGGCGCACGGGGGGAAGCCTCTGGCTGCTCCCTGCCATAGTGGGGCTGCTGACGGCCGGGGTAGGCTGGAGGGATGACCGGTAAGGAGGAGCTATCTGTCACATTTTGCGGTTTAGCTTGAAAATTTACAGATTCTTAACTATAATAAAGACACCATACCGTCAGCGGACACGTTTACCCCGGAGCTGACGGTGAGAAAGCACGAGGAATGGCTATGCGACCAGACGGAACGAGAGTACGGGATCTGACTGCCATCATGCAGGCGCTTCCCTATGTCATGCCAAAGCGGTATGACGCCCAGAACTGGGCGGAAGAAAATCTGGATGAGGACGCGATCCGGGACTATATCCGGGCAAAGCGGCGGGAGGGGCGGTCCGTGACCCACATGAGCCTGCTGGTGTCCGCCTATTACCGCGCAGTGCTGAAAAATCCAAAGATCAACTATTTCGTGATGAACCGGCGGATCTATAAGCGGAACCACTTCTGCTTCAGCTTTGTGATCCTGAAGACCCGGGCGGACGGCACGCCGGACGAGACCTCGCTGAAGGTGTATCTGGAACCGGAGGACACGGTGTTTACCGTGACGGAGAAGATCCGCTCCACCATCGAGAAGAACCAGAACGTCCGGCACAATAACGACACCGACCGGTTTGCGAAATTTGCCTTCGGTGTACCGGGTCTGGCCCGGGCGGTCTTTGCACTGGCGGGCTTTCTGGACCGGCATGATCTGCTGCCCAGGTCTATCATTGAACTGAGCCCCTTCCATACCAGCCTGTTCGTGACGAATCTGGCCTCCATCAACACGCCCTGCATTTTCCACCACTGCTACGAGTTCGGCACCACCAGCGTGTTCGTCTGCATGGGGCGGCCCGTCCCCGACCCGCTGGCTCCGGAGGGCGTCCGGAAGAAGATCATGCCTATGAGCGTTGTCATGGACGAGCGGATCGCCACCGGCATTGAGTATTCCCGCTTTTTCGCGGAGTTGTTCCGAAATCTCAAGTACCCGGAAAGTCTGGAAGAGCCCTTCAACAGTGTGTTGGCGGAAAAAGCGGCGGTAAAGTGAGGGAGCACATACAGTGAACAAAAGAACGAAAACCACTCTGCGGCGGTGGTGCCTTTACGGGTGGACGTTTGCAAAATGGACCATGGCTGCGTCCGCCATCGGCGTGGTCTGCGGATTGATCGGGACCATGTTCCACTTCGGCGTCCATGAGGTAACGGCCTTCCGAGGAACGCACCCCTGGGTGCTGTATCTCCTGCCGTTGGCGGGCTTTGTGATCGTGAGCTTTTACAAGCTGACGGAGACGGACGGCTTGGGTACCGACGATATCATCGACGCGGTCCATGCGGGAAAGCGGCTGCCTATCTTGCTGCTGCCGGCCATCTTTTTCGGTACGGTTTTGACCCACCTGTGCGGCGGCAGCGCGGGACGGGAGGGTGCAGCCCTTCAGATGGGCGGCACCATCGGCCAGTGTATGGGCCGCACCTTCCGGCTGGATGACCGAGATCTCCGGGTGGCTACGCTGGCGGGCATGGCGGCATTTTTCTCCGCCCTGTTCGGAACGCCGCTGGCGGCCACGGTGTTTGCCATCATGGTCATCAGCATCGGCGTGCTCTACCATGTGGCGCTGTATCCCAGCCTGCTGGCGGCGCTGGTGGCCTACGGCGTGTCCGTCCGTCTGGGGGTGGAGCCTACCCGCTTCACCGTGGCGGTGCCGGATCAGTCGGTAGGGATGTTCGTCCGGGTGGCGGCGCTGGGTGTGCTGTGCGCGCTGGTGTCCATCCTGTTCTGCAAACTGATGCACGGCGCGGGACACCTGATGAAGCGGATCAAAAACCCGTGGCTGCGGGTGATCTGCGGCGGCTTCGCCGTCATCGCCCTGACGTGGATATTCGGCACGGACTATAACGGCGCGGGCATGGACATCGTGACCCGGGCCATTGAGCAGGAGACCGTGGCGGTGCCCTGGGCCTTCCTGCTGAAGCTGGTTTTCACGGCGGTCACGCTGGCGGCGGGCTTCAAGGGCGGCGAGGTGGTACCCTCCTTCTTCGTGGGCGCGACCTTCGGCTGCGCGGTGTCCCCGCTGCTGGGTCTGCCGGTGGGCTTCGGCGCGGCGATTGGATTGGCTGCCGTATTCTGCGGCGTGACCAACTGCCCGGTGGCGTCCACGCTGCTGGCGGTGGAGCTGTTCGGCGCGGAGGGAATGCTGTATTTTGCCTTGGCCTGCTGCCTGAGCTATATGCTCTCCGGGTATCAGGGGCTGTATTCCAGCCAGACCATCCTCTATTCCAAGCTGAAGGCCCAGTTCATCAACGTCCATACCAACGCCTACCACGCCGGCGAGAAAACCGAATAAAACAAGTACCTCCCACGGTTTCCCCATAAATGAAGGGACACCGTGGGAGGTTTTTTGCATGATGGAAGAATAACGGCCCGCCCGCAAAGGCGGACTGAAACGGCCCCGTTTCTCATAGGATAGAGGAAGGGGGTGGTGGAATGACAAAGGAGGACTTTGATCCGCTGGCCTTTACCACAGCGGTGAACACCCTTGCCGTTGCCATCGCCCAGAATCTGAGCGAGGATGAGCTGGCGCTGCTGACGGCGGTGCTGGTGCAGCTTACCGGCACATTGACCACCATCACCGTCCAGCAGACCTTGTATGGAAAGCAGAAGGATGGCCAGACCTCGTAAGGTCTGGCCATCCTTGTGTTGCATAGTGTGTGATATGAAACTGCTTTACAGGCAAGGTTTATTTCCCAAGCAGGCGGCGGGCCGTGTCCACGTTAACCTGTTCGATCTGCCGCAGATTCTGCACGGCAGCAGCCTGTTCCTCTGGGGAGATAGGGGAACTGACCATGCGGTCGATCATGGCCTTGAGGGCATCCGCCGTCAGAGCGTCCAGATCCAGGAAGTTCTCCTGACCGATATACCGGAGGAAAGCGGAGACCTTTGGGTCATACACCACGCCCGCCAGAGGGATGCCCTGTCCGGCGGCGAAGATCAGCGCGTGGAGCCGCATGGACACCACGGCCTGCATCCGGGAAAGCGCGCCGATGATGGTCCCGGCGCTGCCCGCATCATCCAGAAAATAGTGGGGGATGTCCAGACCCGCCGCCGCCAGCCGGCCGGCAACCGGGTCCAGATGCTTTTCCACGGCGGCGAACACCGGCGTCAGACCGTAGGTCTCATAGGCGTATTTCGCCGCCTGCGCGAACAGGGGGGCCTTGTCCTCAAAGCCCTTCCAATTCCGCAGAGCGAAGCACAGGTACTTCCCGTGGGTCGGGATGCCCGCCCGCAGCAGAACGCTGTCAATCTCGTCCTCGCTGGCGGCGGGGAGGGTCAGGGCCGGGTCCGCCGTCAGGAGGATCTCCGGTTTTGTCACGCCCATGGACTGCAATTCCTTCAGGGAGTCCGGCTCCCGGAGGGTGATGACGTCCACGCTGGCGTTCAGCACGCTGGCCGCCAGCTTCCGGTGCTGTTCCCGGAGAACAGGACCGATGCCGCAGCCGTACATCTGTACCTTGCAGCCCGCCTTGTGGGCAGCCTGAATGTTATGGAGATAGAACCACAGGGACCGGCGGGAGGTGACGTCCTGAATAAGGCTGCCGCCGCCGTTGATATACAGCCCCGCGTGGCGCATGGCTTTTTTCCAGGTGCCCACGTCCATCCGACCCGCCGTCCGCACCCGGTAGGTCAGGCGGGTGGCCTTGGGGTCCTTGGTGAGAACAGTAATAGGCATGTCCGGATCAATGGAGCGCATCTCCTGCAAAATGGCCTCCAAAATGGCATCGTCACCGGCGTTGCCCCGACCGTAAGCACCGCAGATCACCACGCCGTCCCGGTCCCGTTTGGGACGGTTGTGGCGGCGGATGATCTCCTCATAAATATGGAGCTGCGTATCCACAGTGCTTTGGATGGAGAACTTAGCGGAGGCTTTTTCATAGAGCTTTTCGCCCATCTCCCGACGCAGAGCGTCCCCGTTGCCCAGCGCGGCCAGATAGCGCCCTAACGTCTGCCAGTCGCCGGGGGTAAAGAGGTATCCGTTTACATCCTGATCGATGAGATAGGGGATGCCGCCCACGGCGGTGGCCACCGTGGCCAGATGGAACCGGGCACCCTCCGTCAGGGCGTAGGGGAAGGTCTCGGAGAGGGAGGTCAGGGCGTTGACATCCAGCGCGGAATAGAAGCGGTCCATACCGCCGCTGATCCAGCCGGCGAAGGTGACCTCCTTTTCCACGCCCAGTTCCTTTGCCAGATCCTCCAGCTTCTGCCGCTCCTCGCCGTCCCCGGCGATGACCAGCCGCAGCCGGGGGCAGGACTTGTGTCCTTCCGCAAAGCCCCGGATCAGGGTGGACATATCCTTGACGGGGTTCAGCCGGGCGGCGATGCCCACCACCACACTGTTTTCCTCCACGTCGGCACCCAGTCCCCGGAGATAGGCCAGCCGCTCCCCCTGAGACGGCGCAGGGGTGAAGTCGATGCCGTTGTAGATGGCGTAGAACCGGTCGGGGGGGAAGCCCCGATCGATGAGCAGGTCCACCATGGCGTCGGACACACCGATGCGGTAGTCCAGATGCCGGAGCGCCCAGGCATTGATGGCCCCGAAGGTGAGCCGGGCGAAGGGGCGGCCCATGTAGTCCAGCTTGTAGTCGCTGTGGACGGTGGACACCACAGGCAGGCCTGTGGGCTTCCGCAGCAGTGCGCCGATCATGTTGGCCCGGCTGCCGTGACAGTGGATCAGCTGATACCCTCCCTCCCGGATATAGTCCGCCAGCTCCCGCCGCAGGTGGGGGATGTTGTTGCCGCCGCAGATCATGGTGGGGATCCCCATGGTCCGTGCCTCCTCGGCAAAGGGGCCGTCCCGGAAGCAGACCAGCTGGGCGGTGATGGTTTTGTTCAGATTTTGCAGCAGACTCAGCACATGGGTCTTGGCCCCGCCGGAATCGCCGCCGCTGATGAGATGGATGACCTTCATAAAAGCGCCTCCAAAAAAATCCTTGTGAAATAGCGGAAAATATTATACAATAGAGAACGCGAAATGTCTACCAAGGAAAAATCGGGCCAAGCCCGTTACGGAGGAAATCATGGAACAGAAAGCAAAACGCATCGGAAAGCTGAATATCATCGACCTCATCGCCATTGTGCTGATCGTGGCGGTGCTGGCACTGGCGGCCTGGAAATTCATCGGAAAAAACGGGGACAGCATCAGCTATGACCGGCCCCAGACAAAAGTCACCTATCAGGTGAAGGTGGAGGGTGTGGCCCCGGAACTGTATGAAAACTGTCAGGCCCATCTGCCGTCTCCGCTGATGGCCTCCGGTGCGCTGGTGGGCGGCCAGATCGAGGCTGTGGAGAAGGAGACCTATCAGGTGCTGGATGCCAATGGAAACTGGGTCACGGACCCGGACCATGTGACGTTGATCTTCACCGTGACCACCACCACCCCTACCGCCGAGGTCATGACCACCAAGGTGGGCGATCAGGAGGTCCGCATCGGCAAGACCGATTATATCCTCAAGAGCGAGTATATCGAATTTTCTGACGGTACCATTACCAATGTCATCTGGGGCGACTGACGGCCCTTTCCGAAGGGCACACGGCTTCCGGTCCGTGTGTCTTTTTGTTCGACAAGTCATTTACCCAACGGAAATATAAATCAAAAGGAGAATTTCAGCTATGTATTGCACGAAGAAAATCACATCTGATCTGATCTGGCTGGGCGGCTCGGACCGCCGGCTGGCCCTGTTTGAAAATGTATATCCCATCCCCCGGGGCGTCTCCTACAACGCCTATCTGATCCAGGATGAAAAGACGGCCCTGCTGGATACGGTGGATCAGGCCATCGCGGAGCGGTTCTTTGAGAATCTGGAACACGCCCTGCAGGGCAAGCCTCTGAATTATGTGATCGTCAACCACATGGAGCCGGATCACGCCGCCACGCTGGGAACGGTCCTGAGCCGCTACCCGGAGGCCACCGTCATCGGCAACGCCAAGACCCTGCCCATGATCAAGCAGTTCTTCCCCATGGAGGTGGAGGGCCGCTTCCAGGCGGTGAAGGAGGGGGATACCCTGTCTCTGGGCCGCCACGAGCTGACCTTTGTCATGGCCCCGCTGGTCCACTGGCCGGAGGTCATGATGACCTATGATACCACGGAGAAGGCCCTGTTCAGCGCCGACGCCTTCGGCACTTTCGGCGCTATGGACGGCAACATCTTCGCCGACGAGGTGAATTTCGAGCAGGAGTGGCTGGACGACGCCCGCCGGTATTACACCAACATCGTGGGCAAATACGGCACGCCGGTGCAGAACGTGCTGAAAAAGGCGGCGGGACTGGATATTCAGTACCTCTGCCCCCTCCACGGTCCCGTCTGGCGGGAGAACATCGGCTGGTTCCTTGAGAAGTACAAGCGCTGGAGCACCTACACGCCGGAGGCGTGGACAGCCGCTATTTTCTGCGGCTCCATCTACGGCCACACGGAAAACGCCTGCGAGATCCTGGCCTCCCGTCTGGCGGAAAAGGGCGTGCGGCACGTGCGGATCTTCGACGTGTCCCACACCGACGTATCCGAGCAGGTCAGCGCCGCGTTCCAGTGCAGCCATCTGGTGTTTGCCAGCGCCACCTACAACGGCGGCATCTACACCCCCATGGAGACGCTGCTGCTGGAACTGAAGGCCCACGCACTCCAGAACCGCACCGTGGCCCTCATTGAAAACGGCAGTTGGGGCCCTGCCGCCGCCCGGCTCATGGCCAAGCACCTGGAGGAGATGAAGGGCATGGAGCAGATCGCACCGCCCATCACCATCCGTTCCGCCGTGAAGGAGGAGCAGTACCGGAAGCTGGAGGATCTGGCCGACCTGATCGCTGCCGACATCGCAGCCGAAGAATAAGTGAAAACCCCCATCTCCGCTTCTCGCGGAGACGGGGGTTCATTTTGGAATGAGGACAACAAGCAGTCCCGCGGCAAAAATGCCGCGGGACTGCTTTTGCGTATTTACAGCAGGATGATCCCGGCTTCCTCACATTTTTTCATGGTCTCGGCGTCCCAGATGCTGGCCTGAACCTCGCCGATGTGGCAGTTGCCGATCATCAGCATGCAGAGGCGGCTCTGGCCGATGCCGCCGCCGATGGTCTGTGGCAGCTCGCCGTTCAGCAGCATCTTGTGGAAGGGCAGCTCCGCCCGCTCCTCGCACCCGGCCAGCTTCAACTGGCGGGCCATGGTTTCCTCATCCACCCGGATGCCCATGGAGGAGATCTCAAAGGACCGCTCCAGAATGGGGTTCCACATGAGAATGTCGCCGTTGAGGGCCCAGTCGTCATAGTCGGGGGCACGGCCGTCATGCTTTTCGCCGGATCTCAGCTTGCCGCCGATCTGCATGAGGAACACGGTGTGGTGCTCGGCGCAGATGGCGTGCTCCCGCTCCTTGGGGGTCTTGTCCGGCCAGCGGTCCTCCAGCTCCTGGGTGGTGACGAAGTACACCTCCCGGTCCAGCTTGACCCGCAGGCTGGGGAAGGCCACGTTCAATGCGTCGCTGGTCTCACACACGGCGGCGACGATGGCCCGGACGGTGGCCTTCAGATACGCCTCGTTCCGGTCCTCCCGGGAGATGATCTTCTCCCAGTCCCACTGGTCCACATAGACGGAGTGGATGTTGTCCAGATCATCCTCATCCCGGCGGATGGCATTCATATCGGTGTACAGGCCCTTGCCCTCGTGGAAGCCGTAGCGCTTCAGGGCCAGACGTTTCCACTTGGCCAGAGAGTGGACCACCTCGGCGTCCTTGCCCCCGACGCCGGGGATGTCGAACCGGACGGGACGTTCCGTGCCGTTCAGGTTGTCGTTCAGACCGGAATCGGAAGCGACAAACAGGGGGGCGGACACCCGGCGCAGGTTCAGGGCATTGGAAAGATTGGTCTGAAAGGATTCTTTGATAAAGGCGATGGCCCGCTGCAGCTCGTAGTTGGGCAGGGGGGCCTTGTAGCCCTGGGGGATCACAAGAGTGCTCATAAAAAGGCTCCTTCTTTCTCGGTTAGTTCAGCTTGTCCAGACCCAGACGCAGACGGCGCAGGGTCTCATCCTTGCCCAGCAGGTGGCAGATCTCCACGGCGCCGCCGGGCGTCACCAGCTTGCCGGCTGCGGCAATGCGGACAGGCCACATCAGCGTGGCGTTCTTGACCTCCAGCTTGGCAGCCAGATCAATGAGGGTATCGTGGATCGCGTCCACAGTCCAGTCGGAAATGGCTTCCAGAGCGGGGATGGCGGCCTCCAGCATAGCCTTGGAGACCTCGGCGTTGGTCTTGGACTTCTTGTTAGTGAAGAACTCAACGTCATAATCGGGCAATGCGTCGAAGAAATCGACCTTTTCGGGAATGTCCGTCAGCTTTTCGCACCGGGCCTGCAGCAGCGCGGCGATCCCGGCGGCGTCGATAGCGGGGTTCTTCACCGCCTGACGGATGTAAGGCTCCGCAACCTCTGCAAAGGCGGCAGGCTCCATGGCCCGGAGATAGGTGGCGTTGAAATAGGTCAGCTTCTCGATGTCGAAAATAGCGGGGGACTTGGAGATACCGGCGATGTCGAATACCTTCACCAGCTCGTCCAGAGAGAAGATCTCCTGCTCGGCGAATTCGCCCTTGGGCGCCCAGCCCAGCAGCGCCACATAGTTCAGAATGGCGTCCGTCAGGAAGCCCTGAGCCTTCAGATCCTCGTAGGAGGGATCGCCGTGGCGCTTGGACATCTTGTTGTGCTGGTCCCGCATGACGGGGGAGCAGTGGACGTAGGTGGGGACCTCCCAGCCGAAGGCCTCGTACAGCAGATTGTACTTGGGCGCGGAGGACAGGTACTCGCTGCCCCGGACCACGTGGGTGATGCCCATGAGGTGATCGTCCACCACGTTGGCGAAGTTGTAGGTGGGCAGGCCGTCCCGCTTCAGCAGCACCTGATCGTCCAGAGTCTTGTTCTCCACGGTGATGTCACCGAAGGACACATCATGGAAGGTGGTGGTGCCCTCGTGGGGGATCCGCTGACGGATCACGTAGGGCTTGCCGGCAGCCAGATTAGCGGCCACTTCTTCCTCACTCAGATTCCGGCAGGGATCGTCCGCCCGGTCAAACTCGCCGGAGTCCTCCTCGGATTCCGCCTTCTCGCAGAAGCAGTAGTAGGCTGCGCCCTTTTCCACCAGGAGCTGGGCGTAGGGCAGATACAGGTCCCGGCGCTCGGACTGGATATAGGGGCCGGTGGGGCCGCCCACGTCCGGGCCTTCATCGTGATCCAGATGGCACTCCTTCATGGTGCGGTAGATCACGTCCGTCGCACCCTCCACCAGACGGCCCTGATCCGTATCCTCGATCCGGAGAATGAAGGTGCCGTCGGCGTGGCGGGCGATGAGCCAGGTGTACAGCGCGGTGCGCAGGTTGCCCACGTGCATATAGCCGGTGGGGGAGGGGGCGAACCGGGTGCGGACCTTCCCCTTGGGGATCCGGGCCTCCATCTCCTGGAAAAAGCGCTGATCCAATGCCATGAAAATACCTCCATATTGGGTCAATTACA
>OLSX01003754.1_pt1 | contig 12001 bp, 18 predicted proteins | sample 1673141 | NCBI WGS metagenome assembly OLSX01 (sample SAMEA3136759, study PRJEB25190) | human gut metagenome | biome: human gut; feature: human-associated habitat; material: faeces | place: Austria | collected 2013
CTCTTTTGTTGATATTGCCTTTAGTGAGCGCACCATGCTTGTATGCCTTTTCCAATCTGCGTATTCCCTTCTCTCGGTTATAGGCATCTTTCTTTGCACGGTCATCTGTATAGCCGACCAAGAGCCGACGGCCACCTCCTTTGTCATATTCAACCATCTGGCAGTCGCGCTTTGGCTGTTCCAATATCAAGTTCTTGAAATCTTACTGATTAGTCGTAATACACTGATAATCAATATTGTTTTAAACATAACGTAAATGAAAGAAACAAATTAGGAACAACAAAACATAGAAGCCTCAGAATGAAAGGATGAGAAAACAAAAATTAACACGGAAAACAATGATAAATTTCCGATTTTGACATTTTAAGAACATGGCAAATAGAACAAATATTTATGAACGCATATATGTATCTTGCCATGTTGGGAAATCAATTGCTTAGTTCCATTTTTGCAGATTGTATTTCTATTTTTTCTAAATTACGACGGAATACAGCAGATATTCAAGGGATTTGGATGGATTATCAAAATAAAACGTTATTTTTGTAGCATAAAAACGATAAAAATATGAAGTTAAGCACTATGAGAGAAATAAATCCCAAAGAAACCACTCGTGCATATGCATTTGAGCTTTGGATGAAAGCCCCGATGCCAATGGTTACGTTTTTCAAGATTTTGGATGTTAGTCGTCTTGTTAAAATCAGCAAAAAGTCAGATATGAAATTCAATATGCTGATGTGCTGGTGCATCGGCAAAGCGGCAAGCAGTATCAAGGAATTTTATATGCTGCCTGTCGGAGACAAATTGATGCAATATGATGCTATTGCGGTTAATACCATTGTTATGAACAAGGACAATGAGGTCAGTTCATGTGATGTACCGTTTTCTGATGATTTGCAGCTATTCAATGAAGATTATCTGAAATTGACAACGGAAGTAGCCCGAAGCTGTGAGAACCACGATTTGACAGAAAGCATGGTAATAGGGACTTCCGCACTGGCCCAATATGAAATTGACGGTGCGATAGGTATGTACAGCGGTATCTTCAACAATCCGTTTATGATATGGGGCAAGTACCATAAAGGTTTCTTCAGAACGACACTAACGGTTTCATTCCAATTCCACCACACTCAAATGGACGGGGCACATGCTGCAAAGTTCCTGGATCGCTTGCAGCAGGAAATCAATAAATTACTTGTGTAGCGATGAATATGGAAAAACAAAGATTGATACTTCGTTCCTGGACAGAAAACGATGCAGAGTCTCTTTATAATTATGCCAAAGTTCCAGCTATCGGCCCTATTGCTGGATGGCCTCATCATACATCTGTGGAAAACAAAAACAAAAAAATATACAGGAAAAATTAGACAAAAATCCGGATTATGTAATGTGTAAAACTAACTTCCGCAGTTTTCTGCGGTTAAGAGCAACATTTGACGAGATAGTTCCATTTGGAGAACTCATCATCAAAAATGATACGTTTGCTCTTGTTTGATTCGTAAGATTCTTCAATGGATCTTTTCGTTTCATACGTTCTTTGATTTATTGTAGCGATAATGGAGAGTCCTTTCTTTGTGACGGTAGCCTCTGCTCTCGTTCTTGCATTCTCAATGGACAAGAGTGGTGCACCACTCCAACTTCTTGAAATTGGTCCAAACATGCAATGCTCTATAGGATTGTATTTGGAGCAATATGGAGGGTAATGTACCATGATGATATTTACCCCTATGGTTGAAGCCAACTTCATCAAAGCTTGTTTTACTATATGGTGCGAACATGCATTAGAACCGCCACCATCACAGAGAATACAGATTGTGTGGGCATTTGGATATTTCCATTGTAGGAATTGTTGCCAAATATGAATGAAATTGTCACAGACAAACTCTGCGGTGTCATGGCTACCCCCCAATGTTAAATAGCCAGTATTAGCTCCAACATCATAGATGCCATGAGGGACTATGATTCCATCCGAAAAGCTCTTGAAATCATGGTCATAAGCCTTAGGCTTCCCCTTGCAAGAGACTGTGCCTTGACGTTTGAAGTTGCCAATTATCTCCTTCTTCTTTGTGTCAATACTGAATATTGGGATGCCATAAGTTTCACACTCCGAACGAATTTCTTGGATTTTCTTAAACTGAGCGTTTCTATCCTTAACATCCTTCAGAGTTTTAGCGCTTCGTAAAAAATAACAAAAGCAACTTACCCTCTATGCTTTATGATGAACTAAAATCCGCTGTTAAAGAAATTGCGGAAGACTTTGATTGGGTGCGTAGCAAAGACGGACAAATAATTTTGGAGATAGAAAATTGGATAGAAAAGGCACGATTACGCCTCAGTGAAGAATATCCCGATGCTCTCATATACATAGGACGTGGTTGGGTAAATCCCATGGAACTAATCATTGGAGGTGTCGTCGATGATGATGACACTCAAAAGTTTTTTGAGAACTATTTCAACAACCAAGCCCCACCCGTTCATATTCATTTTAAGATTATTATTCAGAACTTAAACATAGAAAATAATATAGTCTCTTTGATCTATTTCCCATAATTCTGTGCTACAATCATACCGATACCTCCTGCAACCACAAAAATTCCAATGGTAAAGAAGAACCAAAAGAGCCACTGGGCATAGTGACCGAGATAGCAGCCATCATATTCCTTGTCGTGTTCACGGACTTTCTTCCGTTCATCAGCAAACATTGAATTGACCTCACGGATATGCATCTGCATCTGTGCGGTCATCCATTGGCGTTCTTTAGCAAACAGTTCTTGAATCTTCTTCCAGTCAGCATCATTGACATTTACTGCGACCTTTAATTTTGTGGGAGCATTTTCCAAGACTTTGTCTATGTGCTGATTGATGGTATCAACCTTTTTGCTGATTGTACCCTGCAAACAACAGCATCGCTACATGAGTAACATTCTCTGTTGTCGCTATATCATTGTCCTCTGGAATCTGAACCTCATTAGTAAAGATATCTTTGACAGAGTTCGGAAATCCACACTATACTTAGACACGCTGTGATTGAATTCACTGAATACAAGTGTCATGAAGGTCACGAAGGTTATTAAGAAATCGGGATGGTTCTCTTGCTTTTTTAAGAAAGATATCGTAACTTTGTCAACAAAAGTAAAACACTCTAAAAGAAAGGAACAATATGGAAGCAATGGCTTTAAATAAATACCAGAAACATGTGGTCGATATAATGGCCAATGTTGACGAGGCGCAACAAATGGAGATCTCCAATATGATTGCAAATTATTTTGCTAAAAAAGCATTTGACGCAGCTGATGAGTTGTGGGACAAAGGGATGATTGGGGAACAAACAATCGAGGAATGGAAACACGAACACATGAGAACACCATACCATGAATAGAAAGCAACGAATTGTGCTTGACACAAATTGCTTATTAATGGCAATGATAGAGTCAGATCCTGACGACAATAAATTCGTAGATTGTGCTATTAATGCAAAAGCAAAGTATATTGTTACTCAAGACAGACATTACGACGTGGTGAGGTTTAACTCTAAGTTTGATTTTACAGCAGTAGATATAGATTATTTCTTAAATATGCTTTCAAATTAGCCTTTCAGCTTCAACAAGCTGAAAGGCTTTTTTATGTCTTGTTGATTGCTATTGATTGCATAATTATTAAGAGAGAGAACAATCCAAAACAAGATAACCGTTGGTAGTACTGTTCAAAGGGAGACTGTCGGATTCCAAGTCGAGAAAAAAGTAACCAAGTGTATTGCCGTGCTGTTTATATTGTACTCATAAGCCGTAGATATTAGCTTCGTCCGACGTTTGCTTGCTGTCAAATGTATCTATGCTTGCTATCAAATGTATCTATGCTTGCTATCAAATGTAGATTTGCTTGTTGTCAAATATGGATTTGCTTGCTGTAAAATGAAATTTTATTTCAATAAATCCTTTTAAAATGTTTAACTATGTATTACCTTTGCATGTCTATAATCTATTACAATTATGATAAGATACAAACTACTCAAGGCAAAGCTTACGGGCGATGTGTTTCCTCAGCAAGTGGAGACGCAACCATTCTGTTCAAACGACCTTAAAGATAAACTGAAGAAGCGTTATGGCGCAATATCTGCAGCTGTTCTTGACGATGCTTTCAGTATAATAGCACATGAGTTGGGAGAAGGCAAGACTGTCTCTCTAGAAGAATTCGGCTCATTCTCCATACGACTGGGAATGAGCAAGAAGTGTGTTAAGGATTTTAAGAGTGTACATACCAATGACATTAAAGTAAAGGGTGTGCGCTTTAAGCCTTCCAAGCAGCTTCGACTTGAATTGGGTAAGCAAGAAATTCACCTGCAGCAAGGTGAAAAACAAAGACGCAATATTACCACCGACGACCGCTGGGTTATTCTTTACAACTATATTCTCGAGAAGATGAATACCGAGTTTCTGCAACGCGAAGACGTCCTCGTTTCTCCATCTATATATCGCCACCTTGCATCCTGCACCGATTATACGGCACGCAAGGAACTTGCCCTCTTCGAACAAGAAGGCAAACTAAGAAAGGTACATTCGGCAAGGGTGCTGCTGTATATGCTGGTGGTGTAAAATATGTGCAAATATGGATACTTGTACATATTTTAGCATGAGTTGCACAATATATCACAAAAAAGGCGTAACTTTGCAAACGAAATATCGAACCATATAATATTAATAATGAATGGAGATACAGCTGAACGAATATCACAAGAAGGTCAATGCTCAGAAGATGGCTTCCATGGCTTATTGGCGAGAGCATCCGCTTTCGCTGGAGCAGTGCTTAGCTCAATTCAAGCGCTTGCGAGAACAACGGCTTGCAAGGGAGTCCAAATTGCAAGGCTAAAAGACTGGGCTAAGGAGAATGATTGCTGGATTGAAGATCCGAAATCATTAGGAGTGTTCTCTGACTGAGGTTCAGAGAACGAGGTTTATATGTGCTATGATGGAATACACGTCTATAAACTTAACGACTTCCGTTATTCAGACGACAACCTTACTCCTTTCTTTGAACGCATTCCTGCCCATAATCAATACTTTCCAGATTGCGCCTACGATTTCATCGGTTTCTCACAGAATCGAGACGGTAAAGTTTGTGCTGTCCTTCGCCAACAACTTGTTGTAAATGCGCGGGAAGCTACTCCCGAAGAAATCAAGGCTGAGCTTGAGCGTATCGGTTTTCACGCAGAAGACAATGGAGAATATTTCACCAATGGCATTCACGACATTTTCGATGCCGTACCTAACAATGTAATGGTTGGAGATGACGGCAACTACTATTTCATAGACACCATCATCTTCCTGTCAGACGATAACGGCTTGGATACTTACAAAAAGTATTCGCCAAATTATTCGAAAGGACAATAGCGTTCATAAGAAGTGTGCCACCTCTTATGAATGCTATTTATTATTTCAATTTCTTAGGGAGAGGCTCGTCTACATGAAATTTAAATTGATGAACACCCTCCTGATAAAACTCTTGCTCTATAATAATATCCTTTGCACTTTTACATTTTTCTATAAATGTATGAGCCTTTTTCAAGAAAACAAGATTAGAAGATCCATCATTAGGCTCATTATAATAAAATTTCTGTACTTTTCCGCCATCAAAACGTACTCTTACATAATTTGTACCATTATATTCATTCCCTACCATTTGACCTTTTGTAATTTCCAAAAGGACATCATAACCATATTTTTTCATCCATCTTACAGTAATAGTCAAATAAGAATTACCTTCATAAGGAAAATCAAAATTAGCATAATTATCACTTTGAAGAGAATACCAATAGCTCTTACTATCATCCATATCATCTTGACTTGTGCTCAAGTCCCAAGACTTCTTTGTAGTAGGATGTTGATCTTCTGTCATTAATGTCGACGTATCAACTGCAACAGTATCTGAATCGACAGATGAGTTTACAGAATTTGAAGACATCAAACTACCACATGTGCCAATACACACCAAGACAAAAATTACACAAAGTACTGCCAATAAAAATTTCTTCATAAATATAAGATTATGCCCTTAGCCCTTTTGCCAACTGTTTCCCTGAAGTAAGCGGTTAATAATAGGAAAAGCGTGGGAACTATTGCTTATTACTCTGTTGAGGCTCTGGACTGCCCACTCCTTAGTAATGAAGCAATAGCCCACGCTATAAGATATACTATGCCCTTTCAAAAGGGTACAATAATCCAAAGCGTGAGCAGTATTGCCATTATCTCAAGGAGTGAAATTGTCCAGATTTCAACAGGAGATAATATCAAAACGCTCTATATTAAAATTGAGTCTTCATCACGCCAAGTCTTTTCATGCCGCTCCAACTCGAATGCAAAGGTAATGAATAATTCGGAAAGTCGTATCATTTTAAATAAGCTTTTTCGGAGCAGGGACTTACATCATGCAAAGAAGACAGCTCTACGAACGTGAACGCGACAAGGACTCCCATATATTGAAGCGAAAGGAAGAGTATTTTTCTCTGACACAAGCGTCTGCTAGGACTTGCGAATTGCTCCTTGCGTGATTTTTCAGCTCATGTCGCACACGTCTCATTGATCATAATACGTTACAACAAACTCGTTTCCATAAAGAGAACGCTTGACTACGATACAATTGGCGGGCTCTTTATGGGAGTGCATGAGTTGACTGTGGTTGAGGAAATATTGTGACAAAGTAGTAAAGTGTCAAGACGGTCTATCTGTCTGTCATTATTTCTGCCACATGGTTTCGTTTGGTTCCTTCTTTTCCACGCTTCAGGAAAAGGAGCAGCCAGACGTGTTTGCCCACAGCAATTTTCTGTTTGTCCTCATTACTAATAGCTGCTGTTGAGGCAAATCCTTCTTTGCTTATTGTTCCTTCGTTTGTGGAGCGTATGTCTTGGGTTATAGTATAGCGTATGAATTGTTCTTGGCGGTTGACAAATGTAATTTCAGCTTCGTACATTCCGAAGGCTTTATGTCCTTCGTCTTTGTTGAGTATACGGATTATGGCAGCCGACTTGAAGTGATCGCCATTAGCTATGATGGGACAAAAAAGAACGAAGCTGCCGTTTGAGATGTTCTGTATGGATGGTTGTGTGGATAGTGTAGACTTTTCTGCCACGAAGTGTTGCGACTGAGCGTTGTATATGTGTACATGGTTATGCGACTCGTCTATGCCGTCAACATATCCCACTTGTGTGCTGAAAACCTCGTCAACACGTTTCTTTGAGACAACAATCTCTGAGGCTCGCTCCTTGCCTTGACGCGACACACGGGTAAGAACATCGAACATATGTCCGCATATCTCCCAAGGTTTGCAAGGAAACTGATGGCTGTCGGCTATAAACTCGGAACCATTGGCGGCTACGAGCTTGACGTATCTACGCTTCTTGCCATCTGATATCTTCTCGAAAACCTTTACGGCATACATACTAACTATAAGGTTGCTATCCTCGCGCTCTTCTTCGGGATGATGAAGTAGATACGACTGTAAGGCTCGTTCAACGCGCTCTACAAGTGCCAGGTATGTGCGTCCGTCCTTGCTTGTTTGGCGTTCCTTGTCTTGGTTGCGCAAGTTGCCTTTATATCCCCATGCTTTTAAGAATTGTGGAAATCGGAAGTCGGGATATACCTCGCTTACCTTGGCAGCAATGCCTAACATGAGAGAGTTGATGAGCGAAGGCTCGTTGACGTGCAACTTCATATAGGCAGCGAGTAGAGTGCGCGACATTACAGAACCTTCGTTCTTATAGTTCTCTTTAAGGTATCGGTATATTGCCCATTGGGTTTCATCGGGATGAGATGCGCCGTTGTTAATGGATTCAAGTAGCTCGTCCCACGAGAGTACTTGTTGGGTGTTGTAGGTTAGTGGCATAATAGAATGTGTTTTTAGGGATGATGTGTGTATTTTGTTTTAGGATTCTTGCTGTATGAGTTGCGTAAGCTCGTCAATGTTGTTGGCAACCTCAATCATGTTGTGCCAATTGCCGCGAATCATGCCCTTGCTGTCGAGGTCGTCCATAAGTGCAATAAGAGCGTTCCAAAAGCCTTTCATATTATAAAGTATCACCTTCTTGGAGTGGTAGCCAATGCTGTTTGAGGCAGCAACGCTGAATATCTCGTCTAATGAGCCAACACCACCAGGAAGGGCAACAACAATGTCGCATTGGTTAATCATCAAGTCCTTGCGGTCGGATAGATTGTCGGTAGGGTAGTGTACATCGATATAATCGGACATACGTCCGCCCTTTTCCACAAGTGATGGTACAACACCTATAACACGTCCGCCTCCTTGGTGCATAGCCTTGGCTATGCAGTTCATAAGTCCTTGGTTGGTACCTCCAAATATTAGGTCGTGGTGGTTTTGTGCCATCCATTTGCCAAACTCCTCGGTAAGGCTAAAGAAGTCGGGGTCGATATGCTCGTTGGCAGAGCAGAATACTGCAATTTTCATAGCTTTATTTGTAACTTAGCGTTTTTAATTTGCTAAGTTACAAATAAAAAATAGTATGCCAAAGTCTTTATACAAAATAATTATTCCCAAACCTCCTTGGTAATTGGGTATTATTGTGATAGGCTACTCTCAATTTATTAATCTTTATTCTTGAGCTTTCATTTATTGTTCTTTGCTGATTTCCTCAATCTGCTTTATCATTTCGTCATTGGTCTTTTGCATCTTGCAATAAATCCACCAAGAAACTGCTATTCCTATTACACCGCCCACGACACCACCGTAGAATACACCCCACATGCGGGTGGCGGCATTTATTGATATGAGGTGCAAGCTTATTTCTATTGAGAACCATATGATTAAGCCTATTAAGGTTATTAACATTATGGCGGCTTGCTTAGTGCGACGTTGTTTCATTCTTAGCAATTTCTCCATTGTGTTGACAAGGTTGTCGCGGCTGTAGTCGCTGTTTTTGATAGCCCGCATATTGATGTCGTAGTCGCACCAAACATCACATAGAAGCAATATGATGAACGTGCTTGTGCTCCACCAAGACAAGTCGAGGTAGTACTTGGCGGCAAAAGCTAAGTATAGAAATATAGGGATGAGAATAATCTCGCCTATGATCATCTTCTTAATCCATGAGAATTTCTTCTTCATCGACTCTGACATAATACGGCTGTTGATAATCTCTTGTTGTTCAAGTTGTTTCTTGAACGATGCCATCTGCGAACGCATAATCTCGAGTTCGTTGTTATTGTTTATCTTTTCCATATAGAATGATTTTTGTAGGTTGAATATTGATGATAATATAAAGGTATTCCATTATCTTGTGGAATAATAGATAAAAATATTAACGTTAATGGTTATTCCTTCATTCGTTTCAGTTGTTCACGGATGCGCACCAATCTGACAGAAACATTCTTTGGCGTAATGCCGATGATAGCAGCAATTTCGTCGTAGCTGATGTCTTCAAGCCATAACAACACGATAGCACGGTCGAGAGGTTGCAGGCGGCTTATGCGTCGATGCAGAAACTGAGCCTGTTCTGATTTCACTTCACGGCTGTTGAAGTAGTCAACGTCCATAGATAGATGTGCCTTATGGTTGCGTTGCTTGCGTTTGTCGATGGTGATGCAAGTGTTCAACGCCACACGGTAGATCCATGTTTTGATGTCGCTGCGTCCGTCAAACGATTCCATGCCGTTCCATAGTCTTATGAGCACCTCCTGAAACATGTCGGCAACCTCGTCGTTGTCTTTTGAGAACATATAGCACACGGTATATATGGTGCTACGGTTGCGACGAACAATGTCGGTGAATTGTTGTTCGTTTTCTTTCATAATTTATGTCTTATTTGGTATGTTCTTTACTCTTTAGACTAAGGGTTGGAATGGTTTGCTACATGAAAAAGAAAAAATGTTTTTAATAGGTATAGACAGTTTGGGTCGAGCGCACTTTGCCCGACCCACTTATAATTATTATTACAGTTCGTTAATCCACTTGGTTATTGTCTCCAGCACTTCTGGAGCAATGGTTTCTTCTATTTGCTGATATTCCACAATGCTGCCAGTTGAGCAATGCTGGAACATATGGTTTACACCATCAATCTTCTTTATAGTGTGCTTGCAGTTGGAGAGTCCAGTTTCAAGTATAGTTGTATTGGCGGCGCAGTCCACTTGAGTGTCTTTTGTGCCGTTGAGTGCCAACACTGGGCATTTAATCTTGGACAACTGCTTGCCAGCATCTATAGTTATGAAATGGCGTATGTATGACGAGTTGGCTTGCTCTAATGATCTCTTTAGGACAGGTTTTAGGTTGTCTGGCACTCCATCGATGGTTATCTCACTTGTCTTCTTGCCATTGGCAATCTCGTCGAGAATATTTGATATGTTATTGCAGTAGGAATCCACCATCTCCTTAGGCAGGCCTAAGGATGACATTGCCTGGCGATTCTGCATCACGAGAGTTTCTTTACCAGATATAGCCATGCCAGCGAGCGACACAATGAAGTCGGCTTTGCCTTCAGCGGCAAGCATCATGGCTATTGTGCCGCCCTCGCTATGTCCTAATATTCCAACCTTGTTGAAGCGCTTGCGCAATAAAGGCAAGGCAGATGCGGCATCTTGGAGGAAGTCGGCTGTTGTGAATTGACCGAAATCAATATTCTTATCATTCCAACCACGGTCGTCATAACGTAAGGAAGCAATGCCTTGACGGGCCAATGCATCTGCAATTACGGCAAAGGGTTTATGATCGAACAGTTCTTCGTCACGGTTCTGCTGTCCGCTACCAGTAACCATCAGCACTACGGGAGTCTGCTTAGAATAGTTTTGTGGTAGGGTGAGGGTACCATTGAAAGTGTATCCTGCATTTGTGAAGCTTATGCTTTCTTCCTTATATGGTAATGGAGCAACCGGAGTTTGCGGACGTTTAACTACAAGTTTGCCGGGCTTTAGTGTAAGAGGGATGGGGAAACCATTTTGGGTGTATGTACCTTTAATTTCGCCATTCTCCATCTTTCCCTCAAATGTGGCTCCAATCATCGCAACCGAAACCTTTATTGTACCATCGTCCTTAATAGTCTTCTCGGCTGGTATTCCTTTAGCACCTTGCGAAGGCGAATCCATGGTACAACCTTCGGTAGAGAAGTTGAATACCAATGGGAGCTTTGTTCCCATGACGTTTAGTTCGCCGTTCCATGCTCCTTCCTGTGCATTGGCAACAAGTGAGGCAAGCGCAATAAACGCTGTTGTGATGATTCTTGTAGCTTTCATAATTGTATGTATTAAGTAATATGTTCTATAGGTGTAGTAGGGGGCGGGTTAAAGTTCTATGCTGTCGATACGCAGTTTAATTGTTCCTGCAGGAACTCGAACGTCAACCACATCTTCAACCTTCTTGTTAAGAAGAGCTTGTGCTATAGGCGACTTGACAGAAATCTTGCATTCTGCAACATTGGCTTCGGATGCGCTGACAATGGTGTACGACATGCTGCGGTTGTTGTTAAGGTTGGTGATTTTTACCTTGCTCAATATTCCCACAACATCACTCTTAAGACGAGTTTTGTCGATGACACGCGCGTTCTCCAATACCTTCTGCTTGTAGCTAATGCGTCCCAACAGACGACCTTGTTCGCGTTTAGCTGCATGGTATTCAAAGTTCTCACTAAGGTCGCCTTTATCGCGTGCCTCGGCTATAGCGTCGCGCACTTGTGGTAGTTCCACCTGCTCCATATGGCGAAGTTCGGCTACGAGATTGTCGTAGCACTCTTGTGACATATATTCCATTCTATATATTATATTATGTTTATAATCGTTTCAATCTGCAAAGGTACAAAAATAAATGTGAGCTATGTTGTTTGTGTTTATTAAAATGTAGTTAAGTCTATAAAATAAAAACGGCAACAGTAATGCTTTAACATTATTGCTGCCGTTTTGTATATCTTAGATGGATAGGGTAGAGCAAGCTACCCCTCCTTCTATGATTTTAGAGATTATTAGATCTGCTCGCTCCAGTCCTCCTGGCTCTTACGAACGTAAGTCTGGTAACG
>OLSX01003762.1_pt1 | contig 11973 bp, 8 predicted proteins | sample 1673141 | NCBI WGS metagenome assembly OLSX01 (sample SAMEA3136759, study PRJEB25190) | human gut metagenome | biome: human gut; feature: human-associated habitat; material: faeces | place: Austria | collected 2013
CCAGACCGAGGATATGCCCCGCATCAAGTACAAGAGCAAGATGAAGGAGTATTACCAGAAGGCCGGCATCGCCACCGCCCGTTACCACATGGTGGACGACCTGGAAAGCTGCAGGAAGTTCATCAAGGAGGTGGGCTATCCGGTGGTGGTCAAGCCGGACAACGGTGTGGGTGCCTCCGATACCCATAAGCTGTCCAGCGATGAGGAGCTGAAGCGCTTCCTGCTCTACAAGAGCACCTATCACCCCGACCTCTCCTACATCATGGAGGAGTTCGTCCACGCCGAGGTCAACAGCTACGATGCCATCATTGACGGCAGCGGCAACCCCATCTTTGAGGCGGGCAACGTCAGCCCGGTGTCCATCATGGACATCGTCAACGACAACGATAACTCCATCTACTATATCATCAAGGATCTGCCCGAGGATACCCGCGCCGCCGGACGTGCCGCCGTCAAGAGCTTTGGCGTGAAGAGCCGATTCGTCCACTTTGAGTTCTTCCGCATGACCGAGGATCAGGCCGGCATGGGCAAAAAGGGCCAGCTCGTGGCGCTGGAGGTCAATATGCGCCCCTGCGGCGGCTTTACCCCGGATATGATCAACTTTGCCCGCTCCACCAACGTGTACAAGATCTGGGCGGATATGATCGCCTTCGGCGGCACGGATATGCCGGTGGGCGAGCACTACTACTGCCCCTTTGCAGGCCGCCGCGATGGCAAGAACTTTGTGTACAGCCATGAGCAGATCATGCAGAAGTACCAGAAGAATATGCGGATGGTGGACCGCATCCCCGAGGCTCTGTCCGGTGCCATGGGCAACCAGATGTACGTTGCAACCTTCTCCACCCGCGAAGAGATGGAGCAGTTCTACTCCGATGTGCTGGCTGTGAACGACCCTGTTAACGCCAAGGTGCAGAAGGAACTGGCCGAGGTGCTGGCACTGGGCGAGCCCATCACCACCGCCCTCACCGAAAAGCCGAACCTCTCCCCCGCCGTGAAGCCCACCACGGCTGTGACCAAGACCCCCACCCGCGCCGTTACAAAGACAGCACGGAAGAGAAAGTGACCAGAAGCTAGAGAACAGCCCCGGGACAAGGAAGAAAACTCCATGTTCCGGGGTTTTATTGTCCCCTGCTTCAGAATGTGATATACTGATTTCATAAGATTCAAAACGCCCCACAAGGTAAGGGAGGTTCTTTGCATGGATGCTAAAACGCTGAAAACGGTTTTTGAAATTGGAGAAACCATTGCTGTGGAATTCAAACGCTGTGGGAACGGAATTGAAAATGATGTTTATGAGACGGTATGTTCTTTTCTGAACCGCTTTGGTGGTGATCTCTTTATGGGGGTGCTGGATGACGGCACAGTCTTGGGAATCCCGGAAAGAGCGGCATCTGATATGGTGAAGAACTTTATCAGCAGTATCAGTAACCCGGCACTTTTGACACCGACCGTTTACCTTGCGCCGGAAATTCTGAAATATAGAGGAAAAACGATTATTCACGTTCATGTTCCGCCCAGTGCTGAGGTGCATAGCTATAAACGTGTGATCTATGACCGTGTAGATGATGCGGACGTTAAAGTGACGGCAACTGCTCAAATTGCGCAAATGTATATCAGAAAGCAGGAAATCTTCACGGAACGGAAAATTTATCCCTATGTGCAGGCGGAAGATCTGCGTTTGGACCTGCTTCCAAGACTGCGGAGAATGGCAGAGAACAACAGTGGTCAAAATCATCCGTGGAATGGGATGACGGATGAAGAACTATTGAGGAGTGCACATCTTTATGGTAAAGATCGTATGACAGGACAGCAGGGGTTCAATTTGGCTGCAGTAATGTTGCTTGGAAAAGATGATCTCATTATGGATGTTGTGCCTGCTTATGTGACAGATGCACTTTTGAAACGGGAAAATGTAGACCGCTACGATGACAGAGAGATCATAAAAACAAATTTGGTGGAAAGTTATGAACGATTGATGGAATTTGGACGAAAACATCTGCCTGATAAATTCTTTTTAGAAGGAGACCAGCGCAAAAGTCTGCGGAGTATTATAACACGTGAGATGATTGCCAATACCTTGATCCACAGGGAGTATACCAGCACCTATCAAGCAAAATTCGTGATAGAACGAGAGTGCATGTACGTTGAAAATGCAAATCGTGCAACACAGACAGCGGTGATCACATTGGATAACCTGGAACCAAATCCTAAAAATCCTATTATTGCATCTTTCTTTCGGAATATTGGCTATGCAGATCAATTGGGATCTGGCGTAAGAAATTTGTTTAAATATAGTCGGTACTATTCCGGCAGAGAACCGGAGTTTGTCGAAGGAGATATTTTTCGTATCCTGGTTCCGCTGGGGGGTGAAACAGAAGAAATAGGCTCCGCCACCCAATCCACCACCCAATCCACCACCCAATCCACCACCCAATCCACCACCCAATCCACCACCCGATCGGATCAGTGGGAACAGATCAAAGCTGTCATGGCTGTTATTCGGCAGAATCCGGAATTTTCACAGAGACAAGTTGCAGAGCAGTTAGGATTAAATCCGAATACGGTAAAATATTATTTCCGAAAGCTGCAGGAACAAGGGCAGTTGAAACGGATGGGGAGCTCCCGCAAGGGAAAATGGATTCTGGAAGAATAACTTTGAATTTCCCCGGGACAAGGAAGAAAACTCCATGTTCCGGGGTTTTATTGTCCCCTGCTTCAGAATGTGATATACTGTTCCCAAAGAAAGAGAACGAGGTATTGCTGTTATGAAAATTCCTGCAAATGGCTTCACCCACGCCGGCAAGTTCCATGCGGACGACGTGTTTGCAACGGCGCTGCTGCAGATCATCCGGCCGGACATCAGGATCACCCGCGGCTTTGTGGTACCGGACGATTTCGACGGCATCGTGTATGATATCGGCTTTGGCATGTTCGATCACCATCAGGAGCCCCGAGAGTGCCGCGCCAACGGCATCCCCTATGCGGCCTTCGGCCTGCTGTGGCGGGTGCTGGGCCCGGGGCTGGTAGGGGAGCGTCAGGCCCGGCTCATCGATGAAAACTTTATCCAGCCCCTTGATCTGAACGATAACACCGGCGAACAGAACAGCCTGTGCGATGCCATCGGCTTCTTCAACCCGGTGTGGGATTCCAAGGAGGACCAGGACACCTGCTTCTTCAAGGCGGTGGCTGTGGCAAAGCAGATCCTGGAAAACCAGATCGAGAGCGCGAACGCCGTGAACCGCGCCGACGAGAAAGTGCAGCAGGCCTATAAGAACTCTAGGGACGGCATCGTGATCCTGCCCTGCTACCTGCCCTGGAAGAATGGCCTGTACAAGACCGATGCCCTCTTCGTCATCTACCCCAGCCAGCGCGGCGGGTGGAGCGCCCAGTGCGTGACCGACCACAAGACCAAAAAGCCGAAGCTGCCCTTCCCCCAGAGCTGGGCGGGCCAGCCGCAGGAGGTCATTGAACAGAAGAGCGGCATCGAGGGCATCAGCTTCTGCCACGCCAGCCGCTTCCTCATCACCGCAAAGGATAAGGAGACGGCGCTGGCCGCCTGCCGTCAGGTGCTGAAAAACAACGGGAGACTGTGATATGAGCGGGGAAGCGGAGAAGACGGAGCGGGCCTATGTCTATATGGTGCGCTGCGCAGGCGGCCAGCTCTACACGGGCTGGACAAATGACCCGGCCAGCCGCCTGCACGCCCACAAGAGCGGGAAGGGGGCCAAGTACACCCGTGCGCTGGGGGCACAGCGGTTCGCGTATCTGGAACGGTGCACAGACAAATCTGCCGCCCTGCGCCGGGAAGCAGCCCTGAAAAAGCTGACCAAGGCGCAGAAGGAAACCCTGTGCGCCGAATGGGCTGAGAAGAACCTGCCCCGGCTCTCGCTGGCCACCCGGGCCGATGCGGCGGAGATCCTGGACATCTACAACTGGTATGTCCTGCACCATACCGCCACCTTTCAGGTAACGCCCTCTTCCCTGCCGGAGTATGAGGACTGGGTGGACAGCACCCGTGCGCTGATCCCTCTGCTGCTGGCCCGGGATGGGGACGGTAAACTGCTGGGCTATGCCTGCGCCCACCGCTACCACCCCCGGGAGGCCTACGACTGGGCGGTGGAGAGCACCATCTACTGTGCCCCCGATGCCCGGGGCTTTGGTGTGGGGGATACCCTCTACCGCGCCCTGCTGGATATTCTGGACGGGATGGGTTACTGGAATGTCTATGCCCTTGTGGCAGACCCCAACCCCGCCAGTGAGCGTATCCATGCCCGTTTGGGCTTCACCTGCGTGGGCCGCGAGCCCCACACTGCCTATAAGTTTGGCTGGCTGGGCTTGTCCACCTGGTGGCTGCCCCTGCGCAGGGGCAATGAAAAGCCGGAGCCCACCCACCCGCTGACACAGGAACAGGTGGAGGAGATCCTGGGAAAATACCAAGCATAAAAAAAGCGTCCTTCGGGGCGCTTTTTTGCATTTCATATATGCATTTTAACTGCATAAAATTTGAATATAAACAAATAATACTGCATAAACATACAAAGTGTAACAAATCCTGCCGCAAATGCGCGGCATGTTTGGCAGTTTTCAGCATTGACGGAAAAGCCGCGCTGTGTATAATAAAAGCATCAACCGCGAATCAAAGACAGAGGATGCGAAGGGAAAGTGCGCATCAGGATACAAAAGTGTATTTTTATTAAAAGGAGCGCGTTTATTATGAAAAAGGAAAACATCAAAAAAGTCGTGCTGGCCTACTCCGGTGGTCTGGATACCTCCATCATCATTCCCTGGCTGAAGGAAAACTACAACAACTGCGAAGTCGTTGCCGTTTCCGGTGACGTGGGCCAGGGCACCGAGCTGGACGGCCTGGAGGAAAAGGCCAAGGCTACCGGCGCTTCCAAGCTGTACGTTCTGGATCTGAAGAAGGATTTTGTGGAGAACTACATCTTCCCCACCCTGAAGTTTGGTGCAAAGTACGAGGACTACCTGCTGGGCACCAGCTTTGCACGCCCCTGCATTGCAAAGGCTCTGGCCGATATCGCCATCAAGGAAGGCGCGGATGCCATCTGCCACGGCTGCACCGGCAAGGGCAACGATCAGGTGCGTTTTGAGCTGACCCTCAAGGCCCTGTGCCCCGATATGGCCATCATTGCTCCCTGGCGTGAGTGGGACATCAAGAGCCGTGACGAAGAGATCGACTACGCCGAGGCTCACCACATCCCCCTGAAGATCAACCGCGAGACCAACTACTCCAAGGACAAGAACCTGTGGCATCTGAGCCACGAGGGTCTGGATCTGGAGAGCCCCGCCAACGAGCCCCAGTACAACCACCCCGGTTTCCTGGAGCTGGGTGTCAGCCCTGAGCAGGCTCCCGACACCCCGACCTATGTGACCATCCACTTTGAAAAGGGCGTTCCCACTGCCGTTGACGGCAAGGAGATGGGCGCTGTGGAGCTGGTGGAGTACCTGAACAAGCTGGGCGGCGAGAACGGCATCGGCCTGCTGGATATCGTGGAGAACCGTCTGGTGGGCATGAAGAGCCGCGGCGTGTACGAGACCCCCGGCGGTGCCATCCTGTACAAGGCCATCAATGTTCTGGAGACCATCACCCTGGACAAGGAGAGCGCACACCTCAAGGAGCAGCTGGCACAGAAGTATGCCGACATCGTCTACAACGGCCAGTGGTTCACCCCGCTGCGTGAGGCTCTGGATGCTTTTGCCAACAGCCTGGCAAAGACCGTGACCGGTGACGTGAAGCTGAAGCTGTACAAGGGCAACATGATCAACGCTGGTGTCACCTCCCCGTTCACCCTGTACGATGAGCAGACTGCTTCCTTTGGTGAGGACGAGGATTACAACCAGGCAGATGCAGCAGGCTTCATCAACCTGTTCGGCCTGTCCATCAAGGAGCGCGCAAAGCTGTCCAAGAGCTGGCCGAAGATCGAGGACTAAGCGGCTGATCCACCGGGATCACACAAAGCCAACTTTCTCTCCGGTGTGTTTTCTACACTTTCACAACGGAGTTCCAAAACCGGCATAGTTGCCGGCGGCACCGCCGCAGGAGCGTTTTCCCCTGCGGCGGCTTTGCCGTTTTTAGCTGTTTTTATTTACAAGATAAACATCCTCGCCCTCTCAGTCACCTACGGTGACAGCTCTCCCAAAGGGAGAGCCCTTGGCATAGCGGCAAAGTTTCCGGTCAAGCCGTGAAGTTCTCGGTTACGCCAGAGCCTCTCCCTTTGGGAGAGGTGGCATTGCGCAAGCAATGACGGAGAGGGCGAGCCGCCTATCAGAAAAGGAAGAATATTATGGCAGAACAACTCTGGAAGGGCCGCTTCTCCAAGGCGGTCGATTCGCGCGTCAATGATTTCAACTCCTCCATCCGCTTTGACCAGCGGATGATCGCGCAGGATATGCGCGGCAGCGGGGTCCACGCCGCCATGCTGGCCAAGCAGGGCATCATCTCCGAAAAGGACTGCGAGGATATCCTCAGCGGGCTGGCCTCCATTGCCGACGATCTGGCAAGCGGTGCGCTGGAGATCGACCCCAACGCCGAGGATGTGCATACCTTCGTGGAGCAGACCCTGACCGCCCGCATCGGCGATGCAGGCAAGCGCCTGCACACCGGCCGCAGCCGCAACGATCAGGTGGCGCTGGATATCCGCCTGACCCTGCGGGACTACAGCCACACCCTGCAGGCTTACATCGTGGAGCTCATCAAGGTCATCTGCAGGAAGGCCGCGGAGAATACCACCGCTGTCATGCCCGGCTACACCCACCTGCAGCGCGCCCAGCCCATCACCTTTGGTCATGCGCTGATGGCCTACGCCTCCATGCTCCTGCGCGACCTGCAGCGCTTTGAGGATGCCACCGCCCGCATGGATGCCCAGTGCCCGCTGGGTTCCGGTGCTCTGGCCGGTACCACCTACCCGCTGGATCGTCAGTTCACCGCCGAAAAGCTGGGCTTTGCCGCACCCTGTGCCAACAGCCTGGACGGCGTTTCTGACCGTGACTTCTGCATCGAGCTGGCCAACGCCATCTCCATCTGCATGATGCATCTGTCCCGCCTTTCCGAGGAGATCATCCTCTGGTGCAGCTGGGAGTTCAAGTTCATCGAGCTGGACGATGCCTTTACCACCGGCTCCTCCATCATGCCCCAGAAGAAGAACCCCGATGTCACCGAGCTGATCCGCGGCAAGACCGGCCGCGTCTACGGTGACCTGAACACCCTGCTGGTGATGATGAAGGGCATTCCTCTGGCTTACAACAAGGATATGCAGGAGGATAAGGAAGCCATCTTCGATGCAGTGGATACGCTGGAGCTGTGCCTCAAGACCGTCACCCCCATGCTGGATACCATGAAGACCCTGCCTGCCAACATGCGCCGCGCTGCCGCCAAGGGCTTTATCAACGCCACCGACTGCGCCGACTACCTGACCAAGAAAGGGATGCCCTTCCGGGATGCCTACAAGCTGACCGGCTGCATGGTCTCCGACTGCATCGCAAAGGATAAGACCCTGGAGGAACTGACCCTTGACGAGTTCAAAGGCTACAGCGCCCTGTTCGAGAACGATATCTATGATGCCATCGACCTCATCAAGTGCTGTGAGGGCCGCACCAGCTACGGCGGCCCCAGCGAGGCAAGCGTCAACAACCAGATCCGGCTGGCCATGGACCAGCTGGCCGCATGGGAGGCGAACAACGCATGAGCGTAAAGGTCTTTATCGACGGCTCCGCAGGCACCACGGGTCTGCGCATTGCCGACCGTCTGGCTGCCCGGCCCGAAATTCAACTGCTCTCCATCTCCGAGGAGGGCCGCAAGGACGTGAACGAGCGGGCAAAGGTCATCAATTCGGCTGACCTCGCCTTCCTCTGCCTGCCGGATGCCGCCTCCAGAGAGGTCATGCCCCTGCTCCGTCCGGATGTCAAGGTGCTGGATACTTCTACGGCTTTCCGCACGGATCCCAACTGGGTCTACGGCTTCCCGGAACTCAGGGGCCAGAAGGAAAAGATCAAAAATGCCTGCCGCGTGGCGGTGCCCGGCTGCTATGCCAGCGGGTTTATCAGCATCATGCGGCCTCTGGTGGAGCTGGGCCTTGCCGGAGCAGGTGATTTTTACAGCTGCACCGGTATTTCTGGCTATTCCGGCGGCGGCAAAAAGATGATCGCCGATTACGAAAGCCCCGACCGCCCGGCCCACAGCAAGCTGGATGCACCCAAGAGCTACGGTCTGAGCCTTGCCCATAAGCATCTGCCCGAGATGCAGAAGATCAGTGGGCTGGCAAACCCGCCCGCCTTTGTGCCTGTGGTCTGCGATTATTACAGCGGGATGCAGGTGCTGGTGCCCTTCCAGCCGGTCTGGGGCGGTGCCGAAAAGGTGGCCGCAGGGCTGGCGGAGTATTACAGGGATGCCGCCACCATCAAGGTGCACGCCCTGAACGAGCCGCTGCCCGAGAATGGCCTGTATTCCAACGCCATGGCCGGTACCGACCGCATGGAGCTGTACAGCACCGTGAACGCCGCCGGGGATCAGATGATGCTGGTCTCCCTGTTTGATAATCTGGGCAAGGGCTCGTCCGGCGCGGCAGTCCAGTGTATGAATCTGATGCTGGGTCTGGAAGAAACCAAAGGGTTGGAATAAAAACTCCCTTCGTTTGCTCACGGTGTTCGCATCCACCTCCCTCGAAGAGGGAGGCTTTTGCAGCTGACGGTTACGCAAAGGCTCCCTCCATGAGGGAGCTGGCACGGCGAATGCCGTGACTGAGGGAGTATTTCTTTGTGGGAAAGGAAAATCGTTATGCAGTATAAGGAAGTTGCGGGCGGCATCTGTGCCCCCAAGGGCTTTGCAGCGGCTGGCGTGCATTGCGGCATCCGCGCAAATCATAATGAAAAATACGATCTGGCACTCATCAAGGCGGAGGTGCGCTGTGCCGCCGCCGGTGTCTACACCACCAATAAGGTCTGCGGTGCACCCATCAAGGTGGACCGTGCCCACCTGAAGGACGGCTATGCACAGGCCATTCTTGTAAACAGCGGCAACGCCAACACCTGCGCCGCCAACGGCGTGGCTCTGGCCGAGGAGTGCTGTGCGCTGGTGGGCGAGGCACTGCACATCCCCGCAGAGGATGTGCTGCCCGCCTCCACTGGTGTCATTGGCCAGCCCATGGTCATTGACCCCTTTGCCCGGGGAATCCCCGCCGCTGCCGCAAAGCTGGCGGCAACTGCGCAGGGCAGCACCGATGCGGCCACGGCCATTATGACCACCGATACCCACAAAAAGGAGTACGCCATCCAGTTTGAGCTGGGCGGCAAGACCTGCACCGTGGGTGCCATTGGCAAGGGCAGCGGCATGATCGCCCCCAACATGGCCACCATGCTGGCCTTCTACACCACCGATGCCGCCGTTTCCCCCGCTCTGCTGGAAAAGGCCCTCAAGACCGTGGTGCCCGGCACCTACAACCAGATGAGCGTGGATCTGGATACCTCCACCAACGACACCCTGATCATCATGGCCTCCGGTCTGGCCGGAAACCCCGAGATCTGCGAAGAGAACGCCGACTACGATGCCTTTGTGGCGGCCCTGACCGCCATTGCTGAGCACATGTGCGCCGAGCACGCCGGTGACGGCGAGGGTGCCACCCACCTCATCACCTGCGAGGTGACCCACGCCCCCGACCTGAAAACGGCCCGTGCCGTCAGCCGCAGCGTGGTCTGCTCCAACCTGTTCAAGGCTGCTGTCTTTGGCCGCGATGCCAACTGGGGCCGCATCCTCTGCGCCATCGGCTACACCCCCGGCGATTTCTCCATCGACAAGGTCTGTGTCTGGCTGAGCAGTGCCGCAGGTGAGGTCTATGTCTGCGAGAACGCCGCCTACCACCCCTACAGCGAGGACGAGGCCGCCAAAGTTCTGGCGGAGCATGATATCCTTGTCAAGGTGGACATGGGTACCGGCGATGCCAGCGCCAAGGCATGGGGCTGTGATCTGACTTATGATTATGTGAAGATCAACGGGGATTATAGAACTTAATGGAACTCCTCCAGTCGCCTGCGGCGACAGCCCCCTCACGGAGGGAGCCTGAAAGCCTCCCTCTTTGAGGGAGGTGGCATCGCGCAGCGATGACGGAAGGAGTTTGTCTGGTGGAAAATGAATGCCGGAGCAAGCGAGCTGGCGGCAAGGAGAGTATATGAAAAACGAAGAAATGGCCCTCCTGTTTTCGGAGGCGACCCCTTACATCCAGAAATACCATGGCAAGACCATGGTCATCAAATACGGCGGCAACGCCATGATCAACGAGACGCTGAAAAACGCCGTGATGAACGACCTTGTCACCCTGACCCTGCTGGGGGTGCGGGTGGTGCTGGTGCACGGCGGCGGCCCGGCCATCAACGAGATGCTGAAAAAAGTCGGCGTGGAGAGCCATTTCAACAACGGTCTGCGTGTGACCGATGACGCTACCATGGAGATCGTTCAGCAGGTGCTGGCCGGTAAGGTGAACAAGGACCTTGTGGCAAAGCTGCGCGGCCGCGGCGTGGGCCTGTGCGGCATGGACGGCCAGATGCTCCGCTGCACCGAGCTGGACCCCGCGCTGGGCCATGTGGGCGAGATCATCCATGTGGACCCCACCCTGATCTCTACCCTGCTGGACGGCGGCTATATCCCCGTGATCGCAACGGTGGGCATGGACGATCTGGGCCAGGCCTATAATGTCAACGCCGACACCGCTGCCGCACAGATTGCCATTGCCCTCAAGGCCGAGAAGCTGGTTTCCATGACCGATATCGCCGGCCTGCTGAGGGATAAGGACGATGAGACCACCCTTATCCCCGAGGTGGAGGTCAGCGAGATCGAGGGCTACAAGGCTGCCGGCATCATTGCGGGCGGCATGATCCCCAAGATCGGCGGCATGGCCGATGCCATCTATCAGGGAGTCCACGAGGCGGTCATCATCGATGGCCGTGTGCCCCACTCCATTCTGCTGGAGCTGTTCTCCAACCGGGGATCCGGCACCCGGTTCTACCGCCGCAGCCATCAGGAATAAGGCTTGCTGAAAATTATATCGGGCGATATAATAAAGATGAATAGGCTCCCCCTTTGGGGGCAACGACGACGACCGCCGCCAGTGGCGGATTGAGGGAGGAGTTGTTGGGGCAGTGGCCAGCAAGGTGCGAGTGCAATTGCACGAAGCAGCTGCTGGGAGCCACAACCTGGGCTGGCGAGCGAATGCGAGACTGAGAGGGCGAGGACGCTAACCAAGGAGGGTATATCTATGGATTCCGAAAAAGTCATCAAGCGGGACAACGAATATGTCCTGCACACCTATAACCGCAACCCCATTGCACTGGAAAAGGGCCACGGCCTGTATGCCGAGGGCCCCGAGGGCCAGAAGTATCTGGATTTCACCAGCGGCATCGGCGTGAACAGCCTGGGCTACTGCGACCTGACCTGGGCCGAGGCTGTCTCCGAGCAGGCCCATAAGCTGCAGCACACCTCCAACCTCTATTACACTGCCCCCTGCGGCAAGCTGGCCAAAAAGCTGTGCAAGCGCACCGGCATGAACAAGGTGTTCTTCGGAAATTCCGGTGCCGAGGCCAACGAGGGTGCCATCAAGGCTGCCCGCAAGTACAGCTTTGACCACTACGGCAAGGGCCGCGATGTTGTGATCACGCTGGTCAACAGCTTCCATGGCCGCACCATTGCCACCCTGACCGCCACCGGTCAGGAGGTGTTCCACAACTACTTTGGCCCCTTCAACGAGGGTTTTGTCTATACCACCGCCGGTGACATCGAGGGCCTCCGGGAACTGGTGGACCGCCATACCTGCGCCATTATGCTGGAGCTGATCCAGGGCGAGGGCGGCGTGATGGCGCTGGACCCTGAGTATGTGCAGGCTGTGCGCGCCCTCTGTGATGAAAAGGATCTTGTCCTCATCGTGGACGAGGTGCAGACCGGCGTGGGCCGCACCGGCACCTTCCTGTGCT
>OLSX01003763.1_pt1 | contig 11969 bp, 11 predicted proteins | sample 1673141 | NCBI WGS metagenome assembly OLSX01 (sample SAMEA3136759, study PRJEB25190) | human gut metagenome | biome: human gut; feature: human-associated habitat; material: faeces | place: Austria | collected 2013
AATAGGTTGCGGCATCGCCGGCTTCGAAGCCGAAGACATCGCCCCATTGTTTGAGGAGGCAAAGCAGATCAAAAACATCAGTTTGCCTGAGAGTTTCTGGGAAGTGATAGAGTGAAAAATGAAGTAAGAATCATTAAGACATAAGATGATGTTAGGAGCAATGATTGGTGATATTGTAGGCTCAAAATATGAGTTCAACAATACGTTTGATTATGATTTCGAGATGTTCGGCGAGGGATGCGACTTCACCGATGATACCATTTGCACCATGGCGGTAGCCGATGCGATACTGAACGGACGAAGCTATCAGGAAAGCCTGCTGGATTGGTGCCGCCGCTATCCTTCTCCAAAGGGGGCGTATGGCGGAAGATTCGCAGGGTGGATTCGTTCTCTTGATCCGCAGCCATATAACAGTTTTGGCAATGGTTCGGCGATGCGAGTATCGCCAGTGGCTTGGCTATTCGATGACCTGTCGCAGGTTTTGGAAGAGGCAGAGAAAACGGCTTTTCCTACCCATAACCATCCCGATGGAATCAAGGGAGCCAAAGCCGTAGCTCATGCCATCTGGCATTTCCGCAAGAGCAAGGAAAGCCATCTGCCAGATGATGAAGCAATGAAAGTCTTCAAGGATATCGCCCGCAGCTATTATGAGGATTTCGATACACGAGATTATCCGAAAGGCAAGTTCGATGAAACCTGTATGGATGCCGTGCCATTATCTTTCTATCTCCTCTCGCAAGCCTCATCCTTCGAGGATGCCATCCGTCTTGCCATATCTCATGGCGGCGATAGCGATACCATTGGAGCCATCGTCGGCTCCATCGCCGAAGCCCGATTCGGCATTCCGCAAGATATGAAAAACAAGGCAATCTCTTATCTTCCGAATGAGATGCAAGATGTATTGAAACAATTTGCAGGGAAATGCGAAATAAAGCCCCAATAATTTGGTGTTATCGAAGAAAAACCGTAATTTTGTGGCAATTAAAATAAGTAATTATGACGAATCATGATTTTTGGATGTCCATCAACCACATAATCAATGAAGGATTTACATCTGAAGGTCTAGCAAAATTAGATGATTATGCAGAACAATTCAGTACTGGAAAGATCTTATATAAACGATTTTCACCGTCAGAACAGTATGGGTGCCGTAAAGGAGGTAGAATCCATGTTATTGCATCCTTACTCGCGGGAGCAGAAGTTGGCACAGATCAACTCTCTGCACCAAAAGGCAGTTTCAAAAATATCCCAGAACTCAGAACAGGAGAGATTCGTATTTTAACCAACGAAGTAGAAATTCAATTGGAATAATTATTGAAGACTCAAACAACCTAATAGTCAGAATTAAATATAAAAACTCCAACTCATTAGTTATTCTAATAAGTTGAAGTCTTTATATAATTACCTTCTAGAATTTATTCACTCAGAGCAAACTCATCCAATTGTTTTTTAATCTCCTCAAAATCCTGGCTTAAATCCAACGTTTTAATATAAATCACATTACCAGCCTTAAGCTTTATACGTTCAGACTTTTTCCCATATTTTTCGGTCATAGCATAGAGTAGCATACCATCTACATTACCTTTCTGATAACCATTCTTATCTATATCTTCATTAGTAACATAAGCATAAATCTGATATAAGTTGGCGGAATGTATCGTTTGCTTTCCGAAGTTTTCCTGCAAAGTATGACTATAGTACTTTGCATCGATAATTAGCGTTCGGTCACCCAATCGCAAGGTTACATCAGTATTCATTGTTGGCAACAAGCTTGACGGAACCTCATCCTCATCTAAATTCCATTTTACCCGACAGCCTTTAGCACCATAATCAGAATGCTCCTTACGATAATACTCCAATATAAAACGCTGAAACAATAGTGCCATATTTTCATCTGAAAACATCGGAACTTGCTGATTACCATTCTCTGTTGTCAGAAGTAAATCAAAAGCGACAAAATAGCAAATACTATGCAGCATCTGGTAAGTTTGAGTATTTCTATCATATCTGAAGCAGCTCCACCTTACAGATTTTAAGTCAATATTCTCTACATTTTCAAAGAATAGCATTAACTTTCTTATTTTTCCCTTTCTTGCGGACTTCACATCACCACAACCTAACAATAATACAACTGTAGCTTTTAGCACCTGATTAAAGATATTGTTTGATGAGAACTCATCGAAAGCACAAGCAAGCTTTGCCGTATGCCTCATTTTCTCTTTTATCGTTGCCCGAACATCAAGCTTTCCTCGCAAAGTTGAAAGAGTATCTTCGCAATCAACGTACTCACGATGCAACCCCTGCTTCAATAAATACGAAATACCCAAGTAGAGAATCTCGGCAAACATATCATGTATGTTGCCAAAATTCTCTGTCTCTACACGTTTATAATGCTCGCGGTTCAATTCCTTGAAAGCATAGGTCAACATATAGAAAATATTCTTTATAGGTATACCTTTATCTATTGTCATTATAAACAACTTTTTATATTTTCAATTTCCTGCTGACACTTATTCTTATCATCGAACCAATATTCATGCAACATAGGAATAATATCAAACTCTATCACATTTTTCAACCATTCTCTACTGATTTTTTCTTGATTACAGAAATAACTATGTCCGATACAGAAGCCATCGCCTAATGAATCATCATTGGCAATCACCTGGTTCAGCTGTACTATTCCAGCAATCACCTGATCAAAGATGTCACTCGAAAGCCTTTCCTGATAGTTTCGGAATCCATCAGTAGCAAATCCTGGTTTCATCTCAACAAAGCTAAAGCGTCTGCGAAGAGCATAATCTATCATAGCCAAACTTCTGTCAGCAGTATTCATCATACCTATTATATATAGGTTTTTAGGCACAGAGAATAATTCCTGATTATACGCTAACGTAATCTCCTCACCACGATAACCATTCTCTATCAGCATAAGCAACTCACCAAATATCTTACTCAGATTACCTCTATTTATTTCATCAATAATGAAGAAATACTTGTGGTCAGGATCACTTTTCGCCTTTGCACAGAACTTATAAAAAATTCCTCTTTGCAGGTCAAAACCTCCATTTTCATTAGGCTTATATCCCATCACAAAATCTTCGTAACTATAACTCTGATGGAATTGAACCATTTCCATTTTATCCTCATCCTTATTACCTAAGATTGAATATGCCAGGCGTTTTGCCGTATAAGTCTTACCCACACCAGGAGCACCTTGCAAGATGATATTCTTTTTATCCTCAAGCAAGGCTCTCATTCTATCATAAGTTTCTTCATCCATAAATACCTCTGAAAGGAAATCATTTTTAGAATAAGGAGTCAATTCCTTCGATTTCTGGCAAGGATTCTCTGTTCGAATAATATCCATAAGCAATTCGCTTTCCTCCTTGGTAATCTTGAATAAAGAACCATTCATATTTTTCAAGAACTCCATTTCGGTAAGTCCCGGCATATCTTTTACAGTTGCAAAATCAATTGGCGAAGCAAAGGATTCAAGCTTTTTGAAATATATATGCTTGCCATCATCTGCCGCCTTAGATACTTCTGCTATTCCCACAATTTGCTTAACCGGTGTGGCTTCATATCCCAAAATAAGATCACCAACCTTAGCATCCTTGAAGTTTTGAAGAATCCTGCGAGGATTTCCATTTTCATTATAAAGAGAATAATCCTGTTCTTCCCCTATTTTCATCTTTGAGAAACTCCAAATCTTAGGACTTGACACAAGCCACCAATATCGTCTATCCTTGTTGACTGTAGCAAGTTCTCCATCCACCATATCTGCCAGTTCTTTCACGTAACTCGGATATTGGGTTATATCCGTTAAAGTCTTCTGAACAATATTTTTCTGAGGAACTGTCCATTCACCAACATGAGTCCATTTTACCTTACGAACATTGTTGTGCTCTTCCAAACTGTCATCATACGAATAGTCCCCTTCTACAATTCCACGACCTATGATTGTACCTGTACCTTTTTTTGCATATATAATATCTCCAACCTGTATGGTGTGTACGAAATCCCACAAAGCCAAACTGTCATTCATGAATGATGCATCTGGCTTACCGTAAGCATCTTGCAATGCCTTTCTGATATCTTCACGAGTGGTGAATAGAGATAAATCGTTCAATTCTTCCCAACCAATACTCATCACTTCTTTTTTAAGACAAGTGTCCCATTTTGAAGCATTACGACCAGGTGCATACATCCATACATGAGGCTTATGCTGCTTCAAAATCTCCAGCAGTTCATCATAATAATCGAACAAATCTTTATTTTCCTTCTTTTCCATCAAGAACATCTGTAGTTCTACATAAGTTTTTGCCGCCGGATTATCCATACCAAAATGCAAAGCCAGCTGTTCCAACATTTCTTTTCTATAAATTGGTACTAACTGCTCGCAGGAATACAAAAAAGCAATCTTCCACTTATAAGAATGTCCCAGCTCTGAAATTTCCTCTATCTCGTTCCATTTTCCCTGTTGGGCATAAAGAGCAATTTTTATGATTGCTTCTCGCACAACATCATAAGCTTCTAGAGCCGTAACTTTATGATATTTTGTATACCAAGCATACTTCTCATCACTTTTTACCAATGGACTACTTAACTTAGGACGCTTTTGATATTCATAAATACCAAATTTATAAGAACTACCACCCCAAATAGAACCAAGTTCAGAAGTCTTAGCCTCAAGCCAATAGCAGAAAGAATTGTCTTTCTTCAAATCAGTATATTGTTCCAAAGTCATATCCTTAAGACTTTCCATAGGAAAAGCCTTAAGAAAATTATTGTATAGTTGTCTTCTATCCTTCATATGCTTTATAGTTTTTGACTATTTAAAATCTTAATCGGCACAAAAGTACAAAAAAATATCAGAAACCTATTCTACCAGAAGTGTTTTTGCACTAATTTAACGCGGTAGCAAAAAGCAGCACGATTTATCATGCTGCTTTTGCCATTTTCATTTTTATTTTAGTATATTCGCTTGCAGGTAATTTGCTGTTTATATTGTGGTCCTTCGTCCAAAGTCACCTCCAAGACAACAACATCGCCTTTAATCGATACAACATGATAAGTATCACCAATATCTCCATTAGAGGCATAAAGGATTATCTTGTTACCAGAAACCTCATACTTATGGATGTAATTTGAAGATTGCCATCCGTAACTTCCCAAATACCAATACCATTTATAGGTACCATCACCTTTAAAAAGAATGCGCTCACTTTTCTCCTCGGGAACATCCTGATCCACTTTGATAAGATTTTCATCCTCCGTATCATCATATCCCAGACCTGCAATATGAGTCGTTTGCCACATACCCACAATATTACTTTTAATCTCTTCTGTAGATGGAGTGTCATCATCATCAGATGAACAAGCGGTGAAAGACACCATTGAGAACAAGGCAAAAAGAATCGCCGTAAATGCAAAATATAACTTTTTCATAAACTTGCCCGTAAGCCGATAGCTCAGCTCTAATGTTATAAATATATGTAATTGTATTAATCAATCATTATTCATTATTTCTCCTCAAAATAACAGCCCGCTTCCATCACACAATCCATCGCACGGCACTTGTTGTAGCGCTCTCGGGCTCTGTTTTCTCTAGCAAACATCGCCTTGGTGCCAGCCTCATCTTCCGAGAACTGAAGGTGGTTGTCGATGCCCATACCATGAGCAATGTTTTCCACATTAAGATCATCGGTGCCAATGAAGGTAAAGGTCCAGTTCTGCTTCTTCAACTTCTCAATGAGGTTCTTGATCATCTTCAGATCATACTCCTCGCTGCAGTTCTCCTCACCATCCGTAATGATGGTTACCAATACGCTGTCATCCTCGGTGGTCAGGGCGTTGATCTTGGCGATGCCCATACCGATGGCATCATAAAGAGGGGTACCACCACATGGGTTGTAATCCCTTGATTTCAAAGGGTTGGCATGGCGGGCAGACACATTATCATAGAACAGCTTCTTGTGGGTGCTGTCGAAGGTGATGAGCGTAACCCGCTGCTCCATGTCCTTATGCGTCTTCTGCATTTTCTGAATCGTGGTCAGGGTCTCGTTGATGCCCACCAGTGCCTGGCGCTCGATAATACTCATGCTGCCACTCTCATCCACTACCAAAAGATTGAATACCCGTTTCATAACTTGTTTCTCCTATTAATTTTAATTGTTCAACATAATCTTATCTGTAAGAAGAGGAATCTTCCCTGCTTCTATTTATCTCTTTAAAGAAAGATTAGAGGGAAAAATTAAGAAAAGGTACATAAAAAATTTGCTTGTATCGTTATTTTTTGTAATTTTGCAGAAAATAAGAAACAAGAGTATGGGCAATATGAAATATCCGATAGGCATACAGAGCTTTGAGAAAATCATCACAGAAGGATATCTTTATATAGATAAGACTCAGATGATTTATGATATGGTAGAAAATGGCAAGATTTACTTTCTGAGTCGTCCCAGACGATTTGGAAAGTCACTTCTCGTATCTACACTGGAATGCTATTTTCAAGGCAGAAAAGATTTGTTCAAGGGCCTAGCCATTGATCATCTGGAAACCGACTGGAAGCAATATGCGGTATTCCACCTTGATTTCAACGGCAAGGATTTCACACAAGCAAGTCAGCTGGAGAAGACGCTGATTGATTTCGTTGAATCGCAGGAAGCCATCTACGGCAAGGCCCCCTTTGCTTCCACCCTCGGCGACAGATTCATTGGCGTACTGAAAAATGCCCACGAAAAAACAGGACTTCGCGCCGTTGTCCTTATTGATGAATACGACAAGCCTCTGCTAGACGTATTGGATTCTACACTGAAAACAACCGATGCAGATGGCAACGAGCGGCTGTTGGAAGATAGGCATCGGGAAATTCTGAAAGGTTTCTATAGTGTATTCAAGGCTGCCGATAAAGACCTGCAATTCGTTCTGCTTACGGGAGTTACCAAATTTTCGCAAGTAAGCGTATTCAGCGGTTTCAACCAACCCGAAGATATCAGCCTTTCTGCCCACTTCGATACGCTTCTCGGCATCACTGAAGACGAGTTGCAATCAACCTTTGCGCAGCAAATCACAGAAATGGCCGAGGAATATGATGTTTCAAAGGAAGAAATACAGATAAAACTGAAACGCCAGTTTGATGGTTACCATTTCAGCCGCAGGATGCGAGGCGTATATAATCCTTTCAGTATCTTGCGCGCCTTCAAGGAAATGCTCATCGATGACTATTGGTTCAAAACGGGTTCGCCCACCTATCTGGTTCGCCTGCTAGCTCATAGCGATGAAAACATCAACGAACTGGTGGGGAAATATTATCCCACCAAGGATTTCGACGATTACAAGGCCACCGTAGAGCGTCCTTTGCCAATGATATATCAAAGCGGATATCTGACTATCAAGGGATGGTCAAGGAATACCAATTCCTATCTGTTGGATTTTCCGAACGATGAAGTTAGAAGGGGATTCATCAGTTTGCTGGCAGCAGATTATCTGAAGCCAAAGGTTTCACCAGATTCCTGGGTTCTACAGGTAATCGAAGCATTGGGAAAGGGAGAATGCAAAAAGCTGCATCAGCTGATGGTTTCTTTCTTTGCCAGCATCCCTTATTCCCAACGAAGAAAAGATGATGAACGTGAGAAGGAGCGTTATTTCCAATATACATTCTATCTGGTATTGAGGATGATCAGCTCCTATACCATCTTCATTGAAAAAGAACAGAGCGAAGGAAGAGTAGATTGCATCATAGAAACTCCTCTATACATTTATATATTTGAGTTTAAGAGGGATGGAAGCGCAAGAGAAGCACTCCAGCAAATCGAAGATATGGGATATGCTCGGGAATATTTATCAGATAAGAGAAAGATATTCAAGATAGGATGCAGTTTCTCATCAAAAACAGGAACAATAGATGATTGGGGAGAGAACTGAATCTCTCTCCGATTGCATTTTATAAATCACATATTTATTATATAAGGAGATAAGGAGATGAAAGAAATATTGATTGTAAGCATAGGCAGCTTCTTCGGGGGCGGCATGAGATATTGGATTTCAAAGATGGTGCAATCCTGCACGGTGATAGTCTTTCCTTTCGGAACGATGGCGGTGAATGTGGCGGGATGCCTCATCATCGGGGTTCTCTCGGGATTGAACTGGAGGGAAGGAGGATGGATGTCGCCATCTGTCAAACTGCTGCTCACCACGGGGTTCTGCGGAGGATTCACCACCTTCTCTACCTTCATGAACGAGGGGGCGGGATTGATGAAGGAGGAAAATTACCTCTATATGATGCTCTACCTATTCGGAAGCCTGGCACTGGGACTCGTCGCCGTACTCGCCGGACATTATCTGGCGAAAATGATTGCATGAGAAGAAGTAGAAGAATAGAAGAAAAAGGCTCAGATTGCCGAAAAATATACTGAAGATAGTATTCCATCAAATAAAGAAATGATGAAAATACTATCTTTTTTATTATTTTATATTTCCAAAATGCCTTAATTACGAAATTTATTCGTAAATTTGCAGAAAATAATCTGCACTCGACAATTTGAAAGCAAGCTTTCATTGTACTCGTTTGCTTAATTTTTGCACCAATGAATACATTAGATACAAACAACATAAAATGGAGCGAGAATGTAATTATCGCTGATGCCGACTATATCGACCGAGTGGCTTTCGACCTGATAGTCAACTTCGAACGAATGATTAACCGTCGCATCCAACCAGCCGATATGGCACAATGGGCAGTCTGCATTGCCCTTGACGGAGGTCTGAGAGAGGGCGAGCACGAGACACAGGTTGTGCTTATCCACGACAAGCAGTCGATGGCGATGAAGAACTTCCGCCCTGCCAACTATGAGAAGGATCTGAACGCTCAGGCTTTCAAGGATGATAAGCTCGGAGAATTCATCATCTCTTCTTATCCTACAGAGGAGAAGATGGTAGGCAAGGATGACTTCCTCGTAGATGTGGCACGCACCGTATGCAACGCCAAGGAGGTGAAGCGAGTGATGGTAATCCCAAATTCTGAGGATGGAGATGCTTACGACCGACTCCGCGAGATACTCCGTAAGGTAGATGACGACGACAAGCGCATCACCCTCTTCGCCATGCAACCCATGCCGGGAGGAAACTTCCGACAGGAGATTCTGGGTTACTCGCTGATGAACGCCCTCGGAATCTCGGCAAAGGAGATAAAATAAACATTAAAATAATAAACATAATAATAAAAAACAAGATTATAAATGAGTAGAGTACTTATGATTGGCGCTGGTGGCGTGGCTACCGTGGCTGCCTTCAAGATCGTCCAGAACCAGGACGTTTTCACCGAGTTTATGATTGCTAGCCGTCGCAAGGAAAAGTGCGATAAGCTGGTTAAGGATATCCACGCCAAGGGCTACAAGATGGATATTCAGACGGCTGAGGTGGATGCCGACGACGTTGAGCAGTTGAAGGCTCTCTTTAATAGCTATAAGCCTGAGCTTGTCATCAACCTTGCTTTGCCTTACCAGGATCTCACCATCATGGATGCCTGTCTGGCTTGCGGTTGCAACTATATGGATACCGCTAACTATGAGCCAAAGGACGAGGCTCACTTCGAGTACTCATGGCAGTGGGCTTACAAGGATAAGTTCGAGCAGGCAGGTCTCTGCGCTATCCTCGGCTGCGGTTTCGACCCAGGTGTTTCCGGCATTTTCACCGCATACGCTGCCAAGCATCACTTCGATGAGATTGAGGTGCTCGATATCGTGGATTGCAACGCCGGGAACCATCACAAGGCTTTCGCAACCAACTTCAACCCAGAAATCAATATCCGCGAGATTACCCAGAAGGGACTCTGGTACAAGGATGGCGAATGGATTGAAACCGACCCTCTGTCTATCCACAAGCCTCTCACCTACCCTAACATCGGCCCTCGCGAGAGCTATCTGATGCACCACGAGGAGTTGGAGAGCCTGGTGAAGAACTACCCTACCATCAAGGAGGCACGCTTCTGGATGACCTTCGGTCAGCAGTATCTCACTTACCTTGATTGCATCCAGAACCTCGGCATGAGCCGCATCGACGAAATCGAATACGAGGCTCCATTGGCAGATGGCTCAGGCAAGACAGCCAAGGTGAAGATTGTTCCATTGCAGTTCCTCAAGGCAGTATTGCCTAACCCACAGGATCTCGGCGAGAACTATGATGGCGAGACATCCATCGGTTGCCGCATCCGTGGTAAGAAGGATGGCAAGGAACGTACCTACTACGTATATAACAACTGCAAGCACCAGGAGGCTTACAACGAGACAGGCATGCAGGGCGTAAGCTACACCACTGGTGTGCCAGCCATGATTGGTGCGATGATGTTCCTGAAGGGTATCTGGAAGAAGCCAGGCGTATGGAACGTAGAGGAGTTCGACCCAGATCCATTCATGGAGCAGCTGAACAAGCAGGGATTGCCATGGCACGAGGTGTTTGATGGCGATTTGGAGATTGATTAAACTTTAAACATGAAAAGAATATGGCAAAAGAGATAGAAGAGGGCAAACTGACCCCCAACGAGGGAAAACTGAAAGCCCTCCAGGCAGCCATGGCGAAGATTGAGAAAGACTTCGGCAAGGGCTCTATCATGAAACTCGGCGATGAGCACGTCGAGAATATCGAGGTAATTCCTACAGGTAGTATCGCTCTCGACAATGCATTGGGCGTAGGCGGTTATCCAAGGGGACGTATCATCGAGATCTATGGTCCTGAATCTTCTGGTAAGACAACATTGGCCATCCATGCCATCGCAGAGGCTCAGAAGGCTGGCGGTATTGCTGCCTTCATCGATGCCGAGCATGCTTTCGACCGCTTCTATGCTGCCAAGCTGGGCGTGGATGTGGATAACCTGTGGATTTCACAGCCAGACAATGGTGAGCAGGCATTGCAGATTGCCGATCAGCTGATCAGCTCTGCTGCCGTAGATATCGTGGTAGTTGACTCTGTAGCTGCCCTGACTCCTAAGAAGGAAATCGAGGGCGACATGGGCGATAACGTGGTAGGTCTTCAGGCACGATTGATGAGTCAGGCACTCCGCAAGCTCACTTCTACCATCAGCAAGACCAATACTACCTGCATCTTCATCAACCAGTTGCGCGAGAAGATCGGTGTGATGTTCGGCAACCCTGAGACAACTACCGGTGGTAACGCCTTGAAGTTCTATGCATCAGTTCGCCTGGACATCCGCAAGGCAACAGCCATCAAGGACGGCGAGGATGTGGTAGGTAACCTGGTTCGCGTGAAGGTAGTGAAGAACAAGGTGGCTCCTCCTTTCCGCAAGGCAGAGTTCGACATCATGTTCGGCGAAGGTATCAGCCGTGCCGGCGAGGTATTCGGTTTGGCAGTAGCCAACGGCATCATCGACAAGAGCGGCAGCTGGTACAGCTACGGCGGTTCAAAGCTCGGACAGGGTGCAGATGCCTGCAAGGCATTGCTCAAGGATAATCCTGAGCTTCTCGACGAGCTGGAGGCAAAGGTTCGTGAAGCACTCGCTGCCAAGGATCAGAAATAAAACTCAGATAAGGTAGGTTACACCTTATTATTATATATAGGGACATTATCAGGAAGAAAGAATTCCCTAAAAACGAAATAGGAATAAATAGGAATCAAGATATGAGGAATGCGACATTTTATCGCTTCTTTTATCTTGATTCCTTTTATTTTGTCAGTACCTGACTGACAGCTTGTCAGCCGAAATCAGGAAAACACAGAAAACAAACAGCCAAATCCAGAAAAAAATCCATTGGCACACGCTTTGTTAGTTAGAAAGCGTGAACGCTGAGTTCAGGAGGTTCCCGATAGATGCATATCTTCGGCAGACTTCCCCGAAGGCAGCGATTCATGAGATAAATAACATATTAATAACGAAAAAATAAAAAAAGATATAATCATGGGAAAAGTAATTGGAATTGACTTGGGTACCACAAACAGTTGTGTTGCCGTTT
>OLSX01003767.1_pt1 | contig 11963 bp, 5 predicted proteins | sample 1673141 | NCBI WGS metagenome assembly OLSX01 (sample SAMEA3136759, study PRJEB25190) | human gut metagenome | biome: human gut; feature: human-associated habitat; material: faeces | place: Austria | collected 2013
CAACCTCATTCCGTGAGTTTTGCTTGCGATTGGCCGGTTTGCGGTCTGCGATTGGCGGGCCGCCAACCGGCCAACCTGGCAATCAGTGACCGGTCGGCAATCAGAAGAAACGGCCGGGGAAACCGGCGCTGATGGTGGCGTGACGGTCGGCGTCCAACGTGGCGCAATCGAAAACAAAAACGCTGCGCAGTTCATTCGGGTCCGCAACGAACAGCGCCGTAGCCAACCCGTCCGCCACCGCAGTCGGATAGTCGCCAAATGACGCGGATTGCACTGCAACCCAGGCGGCTTCCGTTTGTTGCACGGGCAGGCCGTCGATGGCGTTGAGCAGGTGGTGAATCGCCAGATGCGTCTGTTCGTTCACCGCCACCTCCCAATGGCGACGGCTGGGCGCGCTCGCGCAGAACGCGCCATCGCCGATCAGTGCGACGCCGACCGCGCAGGACGGATCATCCGGATCCTCAAGCGCCACACGGATCGGCTTGTTCGTGCGCGCCAGCAGATCGCCGCCCGCATCAATCACAAATTCCGGGGCAGCGCTTTCGCGTTTGCTGTCTGAGGTGGAAGATTGGCATGTCGGGTTGGTCGTTTCGGCTGACTTGACATGCGATGTGCGCGAAAGTTCTGAATCGGTGAGCAATCCGCCCAGCGAATCCACCAGATAACCCTTGCCGCACGCGCCGAAATCCACATGAACCGGACTGCGTGTAACCAATGTCGTACCACTCGAACGAACCACATCACGACCCCATACGGCCCGTCCGTGCAGCGCGCCCAGGCGCTCGCCGGCGTCGGCTTCAACGGTGAAACTCAGCGCGGGATCGTAACCGAGACGAATCAGGTCCTCGCCCACGCACGGGTCGATCGCACCGCGCGTGGCGGCGTGCAGCGCGTCGTACAAATCGAATAGCGGGCCGGCCCAATCGGGAAAATCGAAATGCCCGCCATGCTCCGCATTGCCGATGTGCGCAACCAGCGAATCAGCGCGAAACCGCGAAAGCGCATGCTCGTATTCATCGATGAACCGTTCCATCTCGCCGCGCAATTCCGCAGTGATCGGGCGAGGCGTCGAAATCAGCAACCCCGTGCCGAGCGCCTTGGGGAAAGCGGTGGTATACGGCATGCGCTGTGCGAGCGGTGCAATGGAGTCCATACCACGATGCTAGCGCGTGCCCGGCTTGGCGTAGTTCGTGCTTGGGCAACCTGATATGCGCTATATGTGGCATGAGGCATCGCCTTATTTTGATACCCCCGTAGCTTTGTATAGTTACGATTATGCTAATCGTGATTATACAAGTCGCGATTATACAAACCGACGCTTTGGCATGGAGTTCGCTTCACGTTTTCGGGCGGACGGGGGTGTTGCGGAACGGCGGTGAGCGTCACAATGTGAGACGACACGCGGAAAACGGGAAAAATAAAAACAGCGGAATTCCAACGTTTTTCCATGCGCGATACAACAAGACCAATTAAAAATCAAGACTGTTATTCAAAAAAGTTTCGTTCTATCTTGGCTTCCGATGCGCGCTTCGTACGTCGGGTACGTCGGGGAAAGCGCGCCGAAAAGATTTGCGGAAGGAAGGTTCGACCCATGTCATCTCGCGTCGCGCAGCGCCACGCAGCCGGTTCCTACGATTCGTGCGATTCGCGCGTCTCGGCTTCCGGCCGTCTCGCCGCGCTCGTCGCCGCGCTGATGATCGCGCTCGCCACGCTGTTCGCCGGCACCGCGATGCCGCAGCAGGCGTCCGCCGCCGACGACAGCCAAACGAATTTCGATTCCTGGACCGCCGCTGCGCAGAACATCGCCAAGCAGCTCGCCACCGCCGAAAAAGACTACAACGACGGCGATTACGGCCAAGCCGGCACCGGCTTCCAGACCGCGCATTGGATCGGCTACGACGCCTCCAACTTCTCGAAGGCCGTCAACGACACCATTTCCGCCGACAAGCAGCAGGCGTTGCTCACACAGTTCACCGACTTGGAAGGCCTCGCCTACCAGCAGGGCCAGGGCGGCGCGATCGCCGGCAAAATCGATGCGCTGAACGCGGACCTCACCGCCACCGCGCAGACGCTCGATGGCAACGCGAACCTCGCCGACCCCAAAACCTACGCGAAGCAGCGTGCCGAACAGACCGCAGCCGAACGTAAGAAGCTCGACGCGGCCAAAAAGAACTCCTCCAAAGGCAAAGGCGACCGCACGTGGGGCGAAGTCGCCAGCGAAATGAACGTCATCCTCGACAAAGCCTACAAAGCCGCCGTCTCCGGCAAGGGCGCGGAAGGCTCCAGCCTCGTCAACAACGCGTACTACCAGTACTACGAGAAGCTCGGCTTCGAAAAGAACGTGATGAACGCCATCTCCGGCGACCGCGTCTCGCAGGTCGAATACCAGTTCAAAATGACCCGCAAAACCATGCGCGACGGCAGTTCCGACAAGGAAATCAAGAAGCTCGTCGACGACCTGAAAAGCTGGCTCGTCGAAGACGCGGCCACCCTCGACGGTGGCACGGCCGGCAACGTCAACGCCTTCACCAAAGCCATCACCAGCTCCGCCGGACAGGCGTTCCTCATCCTGATCCGCGAGGGTCTCGAAGCGCTGCTGGTGGTGGCCGCCGTGGTGGCCTACCTCGTCAAATCCGGCAACCGGCGCTTCACCAAGTGGATCTACCTGGGCGTGCTCGCCGGTCTCGCCGGTTCCGGCCTGATCGCCGTGCTCTTCACGTTCCTGTTCGGCGGCTCCGGCCCGATTCAGGAAATCTCCGAAGGCGTGTGCGCGCTGATCGCCATGCTCATGCTGCTGTGGACCAGCAATTGGATGCTCAACAAAAGTTCCGTGGAAGCGTGGAACCGTTACATCCGCACCAAAACCGAGTCCGCCGTGGCCGACGCGCAAAACAAAGTCGCCGCCGGCGAAGGCGTGGGCCTGGGTATGGTCGTTTCGCTCGCCATGCTGAGCTTCCTAGCCGTGTTCCGTGAAGGCGCCGAAACCGTCATCTTCTACGAATCGATCTACTCGATGAGTCGCGACGCGCAAGGCATGTGGATCGGCGGCATCGCCGCGGGCGTGGTGCTGCTCGTCATCTTCCTCGTGCTGCGCTTCACCTCCGTAAAGATTCCGATTGGCCCGTTCTTCCTCGTTACGTCGATCCTGATGGCCGTGCTGGTCGTCATCTTCGCCGGCGGTGGCATCCACGCGCTCATCGAAGGTGACCTGATCGACGGCCACTACCTGTCCAGCGTGCCCACAAACGACTGGATCGGCCTGTATCCGTACGTCGAATGCCTTGCGGCACAAGCGATCGCGGCGATTGCCGTACTCGCGCTGTTCGCCGTCGGCTTCGCACGCAAACGCAAGTTGCGCACGCCTGACAATCGCAAGTAATACGCAAATTTTCCGAGATTTACCGATATTTTTTCCACATCCAACAACAAAGGAAAGAGAAATGAAGAACAAGAAGATCGCCGCTCTGCTCGGCATCCTGCTGGCCGGCTCCATGGCCTTCTCCCTGTCCGCATGCGGCAATTCCAACGATTCCGCCGCTTCGGACAAGTCCAGCGCCTCCGCGTCGGCTTCGAAGGCCGACGACTCCAGCAAGGACGAGAAGGTGTTCACCAGCGACAAGGTGATGCTCAAGGCCGGTCAGAAGGAAGCCGACTCCCCGACCTACGAGGTCAAGGAGACCGGAACCTACTACTGGCGTGAAAGCATCTACAATCCGGTCGAGGACACCGACATTCCGCCGTGCGTCCCGCCGACCGGAAACACCGACGAAGACCATCCGTGCGACACTCCGGTTCATACCGAGAAGCCGCGCACGCCGGGTGAAACCACCGACGTGGTGAAGGTCGCGACCAAGGCCCAGAGTAACGGCACCGCCACCAAGCCGGTCAAGGATACCGCCCTCATCGAAGGCAAGATTCCGAACGACGACTACGAGCTGGTGTTCGAACTGTGGAAGCAGAACGGCAACGATGTGAAGGACGACCAGAAGGTCGCCACCACCGACGCCGTGAACGTCCCGCAGAACGCGACCACGGTCGATTCGCCGGAAGTCACCCCGTCCGACGCTGGAACCTACTACTGGCGTGAGAAGCTGGTGGAGAAGTCCACCAAGCGGCTCGTCCACTACGGTGAGGCCCGTGTTCCGGGCGAGACCGTAATCGTGGGCGAACTCGCCAAGACCGGTATCGCAAGCGGCTTCATCATTCCGCTCATCGGAATGCTTGCAGTGCTTGGACTGGGATTGGCGGTCGTTTCCGAAGGAAAGCGTCGCATCGCTTCCCTCTCGAACGGCGCTCATCTGTCCGGCTCCACGAAGTGACGGACTGAACCGGTAGGGGAGGGCCGATAGGGTTCCTTCCCTACACCGCCTAGTTTGGGGAGGTGGGAGAGCATGCCTCCCCGCCTCCCCAAACTTTTCTTTGAAGGTCTTTAACATAGAAAGAAAAAATACGGAAAGAGGATACATGCGTAAACCTATCGCCCTGCTTGCGGCAGGTTCGATGATGCTCATGCCGCTATTGGGGGCAACGAGTGTCGTGCTGACACCCGTATCGGAGGCTTATGCCGAAACCGCCGATAGCACCGCAAGCGACTATCCGGAAGGTGTCACAGCCTATCTGGACGGTACACGGCTAGCGAGCTTCGACCCCTCCGGAAACGGAGTATATGACGCGACGGGACAAACTGTGGAACTGTCCGGTGTGCCCGACGATTGGACGGTGCAATGGAGAAGCATGGTCAATGGAATCACCAACAAGGATTCCATCATGTACATCCTGTCCAACGGTTCCACCACCTATCGTTACTGGTTCGATGGGGCTGACGGCGCGGTTCATACCGTCGAAGAGCTTCACGGCATGACAATCACTTTGAACGGTCAGGCTGTGGACGGCGACATCACCAAGGGATTCACCATCCACAACGTGACCGCCAGCGACATGAAGGGATATGAGAACACCCCATACGGTTGGGTGCTCGACGGTGATTCCGAAGACGACCACTACACGTACACCGCCCATCCAGAGGATTCGGACACGCCAAGCGTCCAATACACGTTCATGTATGACGACACCCGACCCCACGACAGCATCAATTCGTTGAGGAACCTGAAAGCGTATCTGACCGTTGACGGCAGCGCCGTGAAAGGATTCGACTACACGCTCGCCAACACCGACACCATCGCCATTCCAATGAACACCGACGTGCGTCTGGAAGGCGTACCGGACGGCTGGAAAGTTGACTACAACAATCCTTCCACCGGGAAACTGAACCGCGTATACACGCTGACCGGCCCCTGTGGGGACACGTTCACCTACATCTTCCATCCGACTTCGGATTACAAAGGATACTATTACATCGACCAGCTCCAATACGTCCGGGCATTCGCTGACGGGGAACTGGTTGACGGATTCGACTACAAGGGAGGCGCATGGAGTTTCCCTGAAACCACCAAGAACGTCGAAATCGCAAACGTACCAGACGACTGGAACACTCAACGTACCGTTAATGGCAACATCATCACCTACGTGGTATCCAGTCCGAACAATTCCGTCTCTGTCACCTACGTGTTCAACATCGCCAAACATCAGGCAAGTCTGGACGAACTGGCGAATGTGAAAGCCATCGTAGGCGGCAACTATGTTTCCGGATTCAACCCGAAACAGTCCGGTATCTACGAATACGAAGACGGTCAAGGAATCGCCATCGTCAACGTGCCGTCCGGATGGACTCAGACCACAACCGACGGTGACGGATATAAGGTGTATACGTTGACCAGTGGAGACCTTTCGGTGTCCTACCGTTTCAACAAGCATGTGAAAACCTATTCGGTGGACGAGCTTGCCAAAGTGTCAGCTTCTACCGACGACGGCGTGGTTCAGGATTTTAAGCCGATGGAGTCCGGCACCTACACCATTGGAGAGCACGCTACCGTGTGGATTACCGGCGTGCCCGACGGTTGGGATACCAAATCGTCCGACAATGATATGACCTACACGGTGACTAGTCCCGACGGGAAAATCAAAGTCGTCTACACGTTCAAACATGCGAAGCACCAGTATTCCGCTTCCGAATTGAAGAACGTCACCGCAAAACTCCCCAACGGAGACTACCTCAACGGCTTCGACCCGGTCTCCGGTGGTGAATTCACCGTACCGATGGGAACCAAGAACGTGACCATCGGTCATATTCCGAACGGGTGGAACCTCACCAAGAACAATGGACTGTCCTACACGCTAACCAGCAATGATGGGGAAGTGTCCGTCTCCTATAAGTTCCATGCGAAGAACGGCCATACGGTAGTCTTCGACACTGATGGAGGAACCACTGTCGAATCCCAAACCGTCGAGGATGGGGGAACTATCACACCACCCGACGACTATCCGTCCAAGACCGGCTACCGTTTTAAAGGCTGGTATAAGGATGGTGTCCCATACGATTTCACACAACCCGTCTATGATGATGCGGTAATCACAGCCAAGTGGACGGTAAACACTTACGAAGTGTATTTCGACGCCGGAGCCAGTGACGACTGGTATCCTATGCAGACCATCGCATATGGCGATAAGGTCGTCAAGCCGGTTGACCCGACTTTGGACGGTTACGATTTCGCCGGATGGCTGTTGGATGGCAAAGTGTACTCGTTCGACACTCCTGTCACCGCCGACATGACCTTGACCGCGTCTTGGAAGACCGCGCAGGTGAAGACGCATACGGTAACTTTCACCGGTGCGGGAGACGATTTCATCCAAACCGTGGCGGATGGTTCCTCGGCCACTGTTCCAACGGTTCCTTCCAAGAAAGGCTACACGTTCGACGGATGGTATTCCGGAGACTCCCTGTACGATTTCACCACGCCCGTTACGGATGATTTGACTGTGGAAGCCCATTGGACGAAGAACACGTACACGGTCAGCTTCGACTCCAATGGCGGAAGCGACGTGGACTCCCAGCAGGTGGAATACAAGGATACGGTGTCCCAGCCGGACAATCCGACATTGGACGGTTATACATTCCAAGGTTGGACTCTTGACGGCGACCCGTATGACTTCAACACTCCAGTCACCTCCAGCATCACGTTGAAGGCACTATGGTCTAAGAACACGCCAGTAGCCAAAAAACATACGGTCACATTCGACAGTAGCGAGGGAAGCAAGGTCGATAGCCAAACCGTCAAGGAAGGCGACCCCGTGTCCAAGCCTGACAATCCAACCCGTGAAGGATACACGTTCATGGGATGGCAGTATGAGGATTCCGACTGGAACTTCCTGAACACCGTCGCATCCAACATGACATTGACGGCGCAATGGAAGCGCAACGAGGTCAAGAAGTATACGGTCGCTTTCGACACTGCGGACGGCACCAGCATCGACCCGCAGACCATCAGGGATGGTGGCAAGGTTTCCAAGCCGGATGACCCGACCCGTGAGGGCTACGAGTTCAAGGGATGGACTCTGAACGGCGTTGACTACGATTTCACCGCTCCAGTGAAAGCCGACCTTGTCCTGACAGCCGTATGGACTCCCGTCAAGCCGAAGACCTACACCATCACGTTCGACACCGATGGAGGAACCGTAGTCCCCTCCCAGACGGTGAAGGACAAGGGAACGGCGACCGAACCTACCGCCCCAACCAAGACCGGTTACGAGTTCAAGGGTTGGCTGTTGGATGGGAAAACGTATGATTTCACCACGCCCGTCACCAAGGATGTGACATTGAAAGCCAAGTGGGAGAAGACGAAAGTCGAATCCTACACGGTGGCGTTCAATTCAGCGGAAGGAAGTGAGGTGGCGTCCCAAACGGTCGAACAAGGCAAGACCGCCGTCAAACCTGACGACCCGACCCGTGAAGGCTACACATTCCTCGGCTGGTATGCGGGAGACGCCGCATACGATTGGGATACTCCGGTCACAGGCAACCTCATTCTGACCGCACACTGGCAGAAGGACGAGCAACCCCAGCCGAAGACCTACACGGTCACGTTCGACTATCAGAACGGCAGTCCCTCCGATACTCGAACAGTGTCCGAGGGGAACACCGTCTCCCCGCCGGAAAATCCGGTGCGAGACGGTTACGACTTCCAAGGATGGGTTGCTATCGACGGTTCCGAATTCGATTTCGAACAGCCGATTACCTCTGACACTCTGGTGAGCGCCAAGTGGAAGAAGCATGAAGACCCGAAGCCGGTCATGCACACCGTCACGTTCAACTCGAACGGAGGCACGAGCATCGACCCGCAGACGGTTCAGGACGGGTTGACCGTCCGCCGTCCGGCAGACCCGGTGAAGAACGATTATGTGTTCGACGGATGGTATCTTGACAACGACCAGTATGATTTCAACAAGCCAGTCACCGGTGACATCACGCTGACCGCAATCTACCATCGCAAACCGATACCACAGCCGAACACGTACACCGTGCGTTTCGACACCGGTGAGGGAAGCAAGGTTGACCCGCAGACCATCATTGAAGGCAAGACCGTCATCCGTCCGGCAGACCCGAGCATGGACGGTTACGACTTCCAAGGATGGCTGTTGGACGGCAAGGATTATGATTGGAACACTCCAATCACCGGCGACATGACTCTGACCGCATCGTGGAAGAAGCATGAGGAGCCGAAGCCCGTCACCCATACGGTCAGCTTCTACACCGATGGCGGGAACACGGTCGCACAGCAGACCGTGAACGACGGTGAGACCGTCACGGTACCGGATACGCCAACCAAGAACGGATACACGTTCTCAGGGTGGACGCTGAACGGCGAACCATACGATTTCAACCTTCCCGTCACAGCCGACATCACCTTGAAGGCCACATGGGTTGAAAACCAGAAGCCCCAGCCGAAACGCCACACGGTCACATTCGACACGACCGGAGGGTCTGAAATCGGCCAGCAGACCGTCGATGAGGGGGAGAAAGCCATCCAACCCGCAAACCCAACCCGTGAAGGATACGACTTCCAAGGCTGGTTGCTGAACGGACAAGCCTATGATTGGAACACTCCAATCACCGGCGACATCACCCTCACCGCATCGTGGACTGAGAAAGCCCCGACCCTATTCACGGTCGCGTTCAATACGGGCGGCGCTTCCAACATCCCATCTCAAAAAGTCAAGGAAGGTGATAAGGCCGCACGTCCGACCGACCCGAAGCGTACCGGATACACTTTCACCGGATGGCAGTTGAACGGCAAGGACTACGATTGGAACACTCCAATCACCACGGATATCATTCTGACCGCCACATGGCAGAAGAACGAAACTCCGAAACCGGTCTTCTACACCGTCAAATTCGACACCGGCAACGGTTCGAAGATTGACCTGCAAACCATTCAACAGGGAGGAAAGGTCAAGAAGCCCGCAGACCCGACCCTGAACAGTTACAAGTTCATCGGATGGCAGTTGGATGGCAAGGACTACGATTTCAACACTGCGGTATCCAAGGATATGACTTTGACCGCAGTGTGGGAAGCCAATACCCTGCCCCCGACCGTCAAGAAGCATACCGTGACAGTGACCTTGTATGACGGCAAGACCGAACGTTATGAGGTCAAGGATGGTGAGAAGCTGACACTTCCATCCAATCCAACCCGTGACGGATACGTGTTCGACGGTTTCATTGACAAGGACGGCAACGTCTACGACATGAGCAAGCCCGTGGTCAAAGACCTGACGTTGACCTGCGTGTGGAAGAAGGCCAACGGCGTCTCCTCCGACAAGGACAAGGAGATTGCCGACGCATCCACCAATGGGACGGTTGGTAATGGCGAACAGAATTCTGGCTCCCAGAATCCTCTAGCCAGCACTGGCGCTCCAATCTACGGAATGGTCATCGCGGCCATCATCGCCGGACTCGGCGGCATTGGAATACTGCTCGCCCGGCTATGTAGCCGAAACGAGTAACGCCTATATATAGCGAGGAAGCCTCCAGTCTTAAAAACTGGGGGCTTTCTCGGTTAAGGGTGTGTATGATTGTTTTGTTATTTTTTCTTTAGAAAGTTTTACTGTGTCTATCAATTCCCCGAAATGCCATGAACAGAATCAAGAAGACAACCGACATGTGACATACTCGGAGAGTATGTCTAATAGCGTCAACGTCGAAGCACGACGTGAGGCTTTGGAAGGGAAGTACATCTTCTCTTCTTCGTCTGTTGACGAACTGATGAGGTTTCTTGATAAAGATGATTAATTACGATTCCATTGGGGGTAGGGGCCTTCTCTTTCGTGTTTTCTGTCAAATCACGCCAATATCTGCTATACTGGGATAGTTCACAAATTCAATGGAAGGTTTAACACATGCCAACCCCAAGCACAACCCTCGAAGGCCGACTCACCGACGACCCGCAACGCAACCAGCGCAACCCCAATCTGGTTGAATTCTCCATTGCGGAAGGCACTCGCTATCAGGATAAGAAGACCGGCGAGTGGAAAGACGGGCAGACGCTTTTCGCACGATGCAAAGTGTGGGATACCACGCTCGGCAACAACATCATGAACACACTCCGTAAAGGCATGGACGTGGTGGCGTTGGCCGACGTGAAGCAGAACAGTTGGACTGACCAGCAGACCGGACAGAAGCGTTCGATGGTGGAATTCACAGTCACCAACATCGGTGTCGGACTCCGTCACGCGACCGCGCAGGTCATGCCGAATCCGAAACGCAACGGCGGATACGACGGCGGCAACCGTACCAACACCCAGCAGAACAATGGTCAGATGTTCCAAAATCCGAACAATCCGCCAGTGTTCCAAAATCCGAACAATTATGGTGCCGACAATTTCCAGCCAGCCGCATCCGACGACCCGTGGGGTGCTCCGATGGGCAATCCGGCACCGGTGTCGCAGAACGACGAGCCGGAATTCTAGTCTCTAAAAGCGCGGGGTCATGCGTTTTAAGCATAGCCCCCGCGTTCTTTTTGGTTTAATCAGAAGGGGATAAAATAATGGTCAAACCCGGTCGCAAACCCATGGATGTTGCCGGTCAACGTTTCGGGAAACTCACGGTGGAAAAGTATGTTCCCAATACTAAAAAAGGTTCCTATTGGTTATGTTCTTGCGATTGCGGCAATAACGTCGTCGTATCTTTAGGTAATCTGAAAAAAGGCAATACAAAAAGCTGTGGGTGTCTTTCTAAAAAAGGAAAACCTTACGGGGAACGGCCACGGGGAAAACGTAACGAGCTTTCGTCCACTTCTAAGGGGAGACGCCGGAGAGCAGATGAGTTGTGCGGAAAACAATTCGGACGTTTGACCGTATTAAGTTTTCAAGGTGTCAATAAGAACCATCACTCCGTCTACTTATGCCGGTGCTCTTGCGGGAAAACAGTCTCAGTAGTTAGAAATGCCCTAACTACGGGGAACACTAGAAGTTGCGGGTGTTTTGAAGTTCAAAGGACTCGGGAAACCCGACTTAAACATGGTGACGCTTCTGAAAATTCTCCGTATGTTAAGCTTTTTCACTCGTGGAAACTGATGCTTGACCGTTGTAGCAATCCCCGTAACGTTTCTTATTCTCATTACGGGAAAAGAGGTGTTCAGGTCTGCGATGAATGGAAGGAATGGGGAATCTTCAAAAAATGGGCTATTGACAATGGGTGGAAAGCGAACGCTGGATTATCCCTCGACAGAATAGATGTTGACGGAAACTATGAACCGGATAATTGCAGGTGGACGGATGCCAAGACGCAGTCTAATAATAAAAGGAAAAGCATACGAGTCGTATATGGTGACAAACGTATTTCATTGTATGATTGGGCGAGAATAAAGGGAATTTCTTTAGAAGAAGCAAAAGGAATGTTCTCCTCAAATATATTGGAGAACCCACCTCAACTATTAGAAGAAAAGGACGACAACGTGGAAAAGAAAAAAATCACAAAGATTTCCGACGGAATGAAAATCGGGTATTTAACCGTACTTCGACCCAATGGGAAAGACAGGTACGGTCATGTCGTCTATCTTTGTCGTTGC
>OLSX01003773.1_pt1 | contig 11945 bp, 14 predicted proteins | sample 1673141 | NCBI WGS metagenome assembly OLSX01 (sample SAMEA3136759, study PRJEB25190) | human gut metagenome | biome: human gut; feature: human-associated habitat; material: faeces | place: Austria | collected 2013
CAGAAGCGGCAGGCAGAGACGATGTGTATTCTTCCTTTATGAATTTATTGTCTTTACAGTGGATGTTTTATGAGATCACAGAAAGTATAGCAGTGGATGGCTTTGAAATTATGGACAAATTTAACCCCAAAAATCTGGAGGAGAATGCGGATGTCTTCGATCAGGCTCTGAATAAGTATCTTGCAGAGTATGGAAAAGTGGGAATTTGTCCAAGGCATTTTGAGAGCATGACAGAATTTATTGAAAGTTACAACAAAGAAATTTCTGAAGAGATATAAAAGAAATCGGAATTTGAGTACGGAGGAATCTTTAGATGGAAATGCAATTTTCAAAAGGGAAAACAATAGTACATATTATCATCTATGTTTTGTTGTACTTTGCAGGTGATCTGCTCAGCAGTATGGCGTATGATCTGCTATTTTCAATGATTGAATTACCGATAAGGGGACTTTATTCTATTTTACGGATATTAGGATGCTTTATTGTTACGTATGTATTGTTTTGGCTGTATACGACAAAGATACTTCACCTTAAAATGAAGGATTTTAGAATTACCTGTTCCATCAGGAAATGGGCTGTTTTATATGCTGCAATTCTTCCTTCTTTTGTCGTGATCTGTTATGTGATTATTGGCAGTCCGATAGTGACAACATCAAATCCGGCTGAAATCGTGATAGCTGTCACATACTCTATCATTGCGGCATTGAAAGCAGGCGTTTTGGAAGAGATGCTGTTTCGTGGCTACATTCTGAAACTGCTTGAGACAAAGTGGGGAAAGCCTGTTGCATTTTTGGTTCCGTCCTTTCTGTTCAGCCTGTTGCACCTTCCGTCCATGGACGAGTTTAGCGTTGCGGGCATCCTGCTGCTCATGATCAGCGGAACACTGGCAGGCCTCATGTTTTCGCTCGTTGCATGGAAAGGAAATTCCATAAGTAACAGCAGCTTACTTCATGCAATATGGAACTTCATTTTGGTAACGGATATCATGCATATCACAACCGCACAAGGCGTTTATGGAGAGCCTGTTTTTTCAATTATTATACCCTCCGATAATGTGTTGGTGACTGGGGCGGGATTTGGAGTAGAAGCATCCATAATTTCAATTATCGGATATTTATTTGTCTGTGGCACTGTGATTCGAATGAAGTCTGACCAGACGTGATTTTGAGGAGCATGACAACAAAGAAATTTCTGAAGAAATATAAAGAAAAATCGGAATTTTTTCAATGGATTGGAGGAGTAATCGAATGATTATTTTGATAACAGGAGCATCCCACACAGGTAAGACAGCACTTGCCCAAAAACTACTTGAAAAATATAAATACCCCTATTTATCCATAGACCATTTAAAAATGGGGCTTATTCGCAGTGGAAATACTACACTTACCCCTGTTAGTGATGAAAAAGAACTAACGAATTATTTGTGGCCTATTGTATGTGAAATGATAAAAACAGCTATAGAGAATGAGCAAAATTTTATTGTGGAAGGTTGTTACATTCCTTTTGAATGGTCGAAAGATTTTGGAGCGACGTATTTGAAAAACATCAAATATTATTGCTTAGTTATGAGCAATAAATATATTACGAATCATTTTAGTGATATAAAAAAATATGCAAGTATTGTGGAAAACAGAATGGAGGATGAGGGCTATACAATAGAAACAGCACTCAGAGATAATGCCAAAATATTGGAACAGTGCCAGATTTACAAGGTCAACTATATTTTTATTGATGATGAGTATCAAATTGACATTGAATTATAAACTCTTAGGGGGAACAACGGAAATGCGCACAGAGATAGAAATGATATCTTTAATAAAAGATATTGCTTTTAAGGAAGAAAATATTCGAGCAGCATATATTGAAGGCTCTCGAACAAATCCAAACGCTCCAAAGGATATTTTTCAGGATTATGATATTGTATATATTGTAACAACTACAAAACCATTTCGTGAGAATAAGGAATGGATAAAGTGTTTTGGCGAGATTTTGTATATGCATTATCCTGAAGAAAATGTTTTTTATCCATCAGATGTAGAGAATTGTTATGGTTGGCAGATACAATTTGCCGATGGAAATAGGATGGATTTACATGTATGTACCAAAGAAAATGCTCTTGCAAATCTTGAATTGTATCAAATATTAGTGGATAAAGACGGTATCTTGCCATATCCTCAAGAAACCGATGATAAAAAATATTGGGTCAAAGAACCGCAAGAAATTGAATTCCAATGTGCCTGTTCGGATTTTTGGTGGTGCTTGAATAATGTGGCGAAAGGTTTATGGCGCAATGAACTTCCTTATGCTATGGATGTGATAAATTTCGTCCTAAGACCGCATTTAAAACGCCTATTAGAATGGGAAATTGGTATAGAACATAATTTTTCTGTTAGTGCAGGTAAGTCCGGTAAATATTTTAAAAAATATTTACCGGAAGATAAGTATAGACAATTTCTTGCAACATCCTCCATCGCAGAAATTGAGTCAATATGGAATTCTGTTTTTGGAATGTGTGGTTTATTTCAAAGTACAGCAGTAGAATTTAGTAAAAAGCAGAATTTTTCATATGATTATGAACAAGCAAAAAATAGCTTGAATTTTTTACAGCATGTAAGAAAACTACAAGTCAATGCAAAAGAAATATATCCATAATTTTACGTATTCCAGTTTGTGGGGAATTTGCCGAGAACGAGCAACTGGAATTTCTGCAAGATTTTCACACTGCAAGGAGAAATTGTGATGGCGGGATACACAAATAAGTTGAAACTCACGTTATGGGTTTCTGTCGTATATGTTTTATCGTTTCTATGCTATGTACCTACATTGCTAGAACAGAACGGAATGATCATTCCCAATGGATTATTATACTTAAAATACTTATATGTGTGTATTCCCGCTATGGCTGCTACTTTTCTGCTGATTTGCGAGCAGAACATCAAGGTATGCTTTACGCGGATGTTTTCAGGGAAAATAACAATCAAATATATTTTAACAGGGGTTATATGTATGGCTGCAGGTATATTTGCTTCTTATTGCTATTCGTTCATAGTGAAAACTGACGTATTTAAAAATACATATTCGACAGTAATATCCCTGTTAACAAGCTTTATATACCTGCTGATAACAGCGTTTGCTGAAGAAATAGCATGGAGAGGATTTCTGCTGGAACGACTTCCTTTTAAGAACATCAAAAGTGTTCTTTTTGTCGGCGCCGTTTGGGCAGTGTGGCATATGCCAATGTGGATTATCAGAAATTCATTGGGCATGGAACAAATTGTTTGTCTTTGTATCTGGACATTACTTGTTTCCGTTGTTTTGGGAATAACCTATTATCAATGCAGAAATATACTGCTGATTGCACGCAATTTTTAATATATGTTATTTAGCGCCGATACAATATAACATTGTTGTATTAGCGATCATAATTTTTGTTGGTACTCTATTGTATAAAAAATCAGGCAAAAAATTATTCACTTGGTAACTTCCTGCTTGTCAGGGAGCTGCATATGAAAAAGAAAATGGTGCTGATTGGAGGGCTGTATAAGGTGCAAAAAGGGCAATCGTGCTTTTGGATCAGGATTTCTACAAACATCTTGGCATGATAAAATCATCGGAAGTCGGCACATGGGTTAAAAATAGCAAATAAAACGCACTCGTGGAAAAATCGAAAGTTGACGCCGATGAAAATGAATGAAAGGAGAGAACACCTATGCTCAATGCAGGAAGCAGGATAGTAAATAATTGGATATATCCTATTGACAAAGGCTATGTACTGATTGATACAGGGTATGAAAGCGGATTTGCACATTTTAAAAAGCAATTGGCAAAGATGCAAATAGCCCCTCAACAGATACGATATATTTTTTTGACACACGCTCACGATGACCACGCAGGTTATCTGAATGAAGTACTTTCGGAATGCCCTGACCTCCAAATCGTTATGAGCGACAAAGCATTAGAAAGATTATATAGAGGGCAAAACTCTTTTCATGGCGGTTGCACAACTAAGATTGCCTTGTTCTTTTGTTATTTAATGAAGTTCGTTGGCAAAGGTAAGCATTTGTTTCCCTCAATAAAACAAGAATATCAATGTAGATGTATTCAAGTGACCGAACAAAACCGTAAGCAAGTGGAACTTTTACTGCAAGGAAAAATTATTGATACTCCCGGTCATACCTCCGATTCCATATCGTTTTTACTAAATGACGGTTCTCTATTCTGCGGTGACGCTGCTATGAACGGCTTGCCAAGTTTACATAGAATAACCATTTGGATAGAGGACAAAACGGCTTTTCTGAAATCTTGGGAAACAATCATTGCACTTAGACCAAATCTAATATATCCGGGACATGGCAAGCCGTTTGAATATGAAGACCTTAAAATAAATCTAAAACGAGCAAAAAATATAGAATTGTTACCGATTCAATAACTTCCAGTTTGAACCAAAAGATTGGCCGTGCTGTAATCATCCTGATTAAAAAAATTTGGAGGAATACAAATATGCAGGAAAATTTATATGAAATAAATTCTATATCGTATCAAACCAGGATAGTGAAAGAATGTGATTTAGATAGTTTGTTATTGGTGAAAAGTGATGCTTCCATACATGCCGATAGATTTCAGCAACAGAATAACGGAAAAGCAGTTTATTTTGGCGCGTTTATCAATAACTGCGCGGTTGGATATGTGTTGTTATCGCTGGATAATAAAGAAGATGTCATGCCATATACAAACCAAGAAAAATGTGCAGATATGATTGATCTGCTGGTAATAGAGCCCTTAAGAAATTATGGCATTGGAACCCGACTGTCGTTGGTATGTGAAGAATATTGCAAAGAGGCCGCAATTCCCTATTTAGGACTTGATGTAAATCCAACGGACAATTCTGCGGCAAAGAGATTGTATGAAAGATTAGGATATCATGCGGTCGGTGAACTACACTTAGACGGTGTATACGAATATACCGATGAACAGGGCAATCAAGGAAAGTATGAAGATTGTTGCATAGATATGATAAAACGAGTATAACGTCAAAATCGGAATTTGCGAGGGAAAATGTATGATTAGAATAAGACCATATAAGGCTTCAGATGCAGATACAATATTATCATGGTGTCAGGATGAAAAAGTATTTTATCAATGGACAGCAGGTATACTCGGTAATTATCCGATAACGCAAAAGGAATTTTGTTTTGTTGAATCTCTAATGCCGTTTACTGCATTTGATGATACAGGAATCGTTGGCTTTTTTACACTAAGAAACCCTGATGAATCATTGGATGAACTACGTTTTGGATTTGTTATTGTAAATTCTCACAAGAGAGGAAAAGGCTATGGAAAAGCTATGCTTCGGCTGGGTCTGAAATTTGTATTTGAAATATATGGAGCAAAAAAAGCATCATTGGGCGTTTTTGAGAATAATCTCCCGGCTTATTATTGCTATAAAGCAGTCGGTTTTAGCGATACAGTTCTTGATACGACAGAAACATATTGTGTTCTGGGTGAAGAATGGAAGTGCAAAGAATTGATTATCGAAAACAGATAAATTCTCATTTGTCAGGAAGTCACATATTATATTGCAGAAACAGGAAACAGATAGAAATTTGGAGGGAGTGCTTTGAAAAAGCGAGAGTTTATTTATATAGCAGTTTGGACTTTGGTTATTGCGTTTATGGATATAACAGGTATTCCAAGCGCATTTTTCGTCCATATTCGAGTTGCGGACATAGAGCCTGTTTATTTTACGCTTATGGTAAATTTCTTGTTCATAGGAGCGGCAGCCTATTTGTTTTTAAGGACATTTGTTCCTACATGGGACTTGGGATTTAGGAAAAAGGGCCTGGTCGATGGGCTTAAAAGATACGGAATCATTGGAGCGCTGATTGCGGCAGTAGGTTTTCTTGCTTTTTATGTGGGATTATCGCCTTTTGACCGTCAGCCATCTATTGAGAAGGTGCTTATCGAAGGTGTTGTGTATTATATTGGTGTGGCAATCATTGAAGAACTCTATGTGCGGGGCTTGTTGCTGAATCTTATTGAAAAGATGTTGGTAAAAAGTAAAAACAGCACTTTGATTGCGGTTGTGTTGTCGTCCGTGATTTTTGGGGCTGGACATATATTTGGTGTGCTAAACCAGCCGCTGCTTGTAATCGTAAGCAAGGTTGTGTGGACGATAGGCATGGGTATGTTCTTTGGAATGGTATATAAGAAAACAAATAATTTATGGTTACCGATTATGCTCCACTTTATGATCAATGTCTGCGCTTTGCCTTATTGCTTTTCGAGTATAAACGGATATGCTGATCTGACATTATATATTGTTGTACCCGTATATATAATTTTGGGAATATACAGTTTTATAGAGCTAAAAAAAGAAACATGAAATTTTTGCATTCTATACCGAAATGCAGATCGAAGGATAAGGAGGCAATAGAATATGGAACTTGTAAAATTGACACACGAAAATATCGAAAAGGAGCACATCTGCTGTGCAATCTCGGGTAACAAGGATATCCAGGTCATGTCCAAAAAGAACTGGCTGAAAGACAGGCTGGACGAGGGGCTTGTATTCCTAAAAGGCAATGTAAGGGGAAAATGCTTCATTGAGTATATCCCCGCAGAATACGCATGGGCTCCCATCGAGGCGCAAGGGTATATGTACATTGACTGCCTGTGGGTATCCGGGCAGTTCAAGGGACATGGATACTCGAATCTGCTGCTGGAAGCGTGTATCAGGGACAGTAAAGAGAAAGGGAAAAAGGGGCTTGTGATCCTGTCTTCCAAAAAGAAAATGGGATTCCTCTCTGACCCGAAATATATGGGCTATACGGGCTTTCAGACTGCGGATACGGCAGAGCCTTATTTTGAGCTGATGTACCTGCCCTTTGAGGAGGGCGCACCCCTTCCCCGCTTCCGGGACAGCGTGGGCAGACAGGAAGATATGCCGGAGGGATTTGTGCTGTATTACACAAATCAATGCCCTTTTACGGCAAAGTATGTACCGATACTGGAGGAGATGGCAAAGGCAAGGAACGCAGTGTTTGGGTCCGTACATATCCAGACCAGGGAGGATGCGCAGAATGCCCCTTCGCCCTTTACGACCTTTTCCCTTTTCTATGACGGGCAGCTCGTGACCCATGAAATCCTGTCGGAAAAGAAATTTGATAAAATCTTAGCAGATAAAGGAGTGTGAAAAATGATTCAATTAATCAGACCAACAGAAGCGATGAAAGAACAGGCCATAGAGTTCAGACAGGAATTTTTTGAACATGGGGAATTTGTCATCAACGGAAGTGAATTATTTGATAAAACGGATGATTACACAGAATGGTGCAAATCCATAGACGCAAACACGAAAGAGGAAACGGTGAATCCGAATTGGGTTATAACGGACACATTCTTTGCTGTCGAGGATGGCAGAATTGTGGGAATCATTGATTTCAGGCATACGTTGAACGACTTCCTGAAGGATCTTGGTCATTGCGGTTACAGCGTCCGTCCGTCAGAAAGAAGAAAAGGCTTCGCTACGGAAATGCTGCGGCAGTTATTGGAGGTTGCCAAAAAGACCGGGATGAACGAACTGTATCTTTCTGTGGAAAGGAAGAATGAACCTTCGGTTAAAACAATCACCCGGAATGGCGGAGTCTATGAGCGCAGCTTTGAAATTGATGGAGAGCAGGCGGATATTTACAGGATTGATCTGTCGGAATAGCCATATTGGAACATCGGGTACGGCAGAGCCAAACAGTCAATAAATTTAAGGGGCGATGTTTATGAAAAAGAAATTATTCTTAATTATAACAGTTATCGTATTGGTCGGAACCGTATGTATCTGGCTTTTGGCAAAAAATAAGCCTGCAGGGCAAATGCTTGTGGATCGCTTAAACGAAGCAGTATCCCATTATACGGATATGAACATAAAAGATGATGAGACATATTCCCTGAAAGTTTCGGACGTACAAATGCTGGTGACGACATATGCGCCTGAATATACGGTTTTTGGGGTTTCTGCCGATGCGTATACTGTCCGGCCCGGCCAAATGGATGAGACATTAACGGCAGAAGAACAGGATCTGCCAATCTGTAATTATGGCTATGTATTGCTTTACGATGAAAAAACAGACAAGTTTTATAATGTGAAATTTGGAGAAATTGGGAGGCCAACCATCCCGGCTTTTATAAAAGCGAATGAATTAGACACATATAAACTTGAATTGCCAGACGCAGGGGCAGTGGAAAATATCTCTCTCAAAAGAAACTCTGACAGTCCAATTGTAATAAGCAGCAAAGATGATGTGGAAAATATTCTGAGCATTTTAAAAGAGACAGAACCCACTGTAGAGAGCGGCGGGATAGGTACTCCGGTCCGTGTGGAAAACATTATCAATGCAGATTTTATCAGTAAAGAGAATGTGATATGCAGACTGTTTCTATATGAAGATGGAGGAAAATATTTTATTGAGCAGACGGATAATGGAGTATATACAATCTCAAAAGAGGATTATGATTTGATAGATAAATATATTCCCTATATAAATTACGAACCGTAAGCAATGAAGGAGGTAAATAACAATGCGTCATATTTATATTCGTGGAATCATTGGACTGATCTGGCTGGTTGCAGCCATTGTATGCGGGGTATCCGGTAACTTCCCAATGATGGGGCTTTATCTGGTATTGGCAGGTGTATTCCTCTACTCCGCATATGCGACATGGAAAAAAGAGAAGGACGGCAAAGGGGGGAGGTAAGATGGGAGAAACGCTTCTGACGGTTCAAAATTTAAGTGCGTGGTACAGTGAAGAGAAAAGGATACTTTCGGGGTTTTCTTTTTCGCTGGCGGAGCATGAAGTGGCAGGCCTGATCGGTCTGAACGGGGCCGGGAAAACCACATTTCTGAAGGTAATTTCCGGCCTGCTCCCTACTTTCCGTTCAGACGGTATCTGCTTTGGCGGCGCTCCTGTGGATTTTCGGAAGCAGGATTTTAAGCTCTGCCGCTATACAGTGTTTGCCGAGGATAATTCTTTTTCGTATTTTACGTTCCGGGAATACCTGGCCTATGTATGCGCCGCCTATGGGAAAGAGGTGGCCGATGTGTCGGAGCTGGTACAGGGCTTTCACTTTGAAGAATATACAGATACCCTGTTACGGGAGCTGTCAACCGGGAACCGAAAAAAAGCATTTCTGATCACGGCGTTTGCCCTGAAACCCAGACTGCTCCTTCTGGATGAGCCGGTCAACGGTCTGGATTTCCAGAGCACGGAATATCTGTACCAGCAGATTTTGGGCTATAAAGAGTATGGGACTGTGCTGTTTTCTTCTCATATCCTGGAGAGCATCACGCTGACCTCTGACCGGGTTTTTGTCCTGGAGGACGGTAAGATCCGGCAGACTTTTGAAGGCGGGCAGATCAATGCCGCAGATATCCGGGAGGCGCTGCATGATGAAGATGACAGGTAAAGCCTTTGCAAAAAAACTGTTTGGGACAAGATACGAGCGGCTGCCTCGGACGCTCTTACTTGATGTGATTATATTTTGGGGGCTGTATATCGCAGGTTTTCAGGTGCAGGTTGCGGCATCTGTACGGATCCTGATGATAAGCGCCTTTACTGCCGGCGTGATGTGGCAGGCTTTTTCTTCCAGAGATAACGTTGTGGAGCTGAAACATATGCTGATGCTGCCAGGGCATGGTCGGGAATTTGTTTTCTCCTATGTGGCGGTGCTGGGATCCTATACGATTCTTACAAAGACAGGGCTGCTTCTGGCGGTTCTGCTGGCCGTTTCTGCATGGAAGCCCATAGAGATGATAGGAGTGGCCATCAGTATGCTTCATGCGGTCCTTATGGCCGCCGCAGCCTACTGTCTAAGAAAATATTGGTATGCGGGCGGCATCTGGGCAACTGCTATAGTGTCCGCCATTCTGTTTTTAGGAAGCAGATCATGGTTTGAATTGTTGCTGCTTGCGAATAGCTTTGTTTCTATTCTGATTTTGTGGAAGGCAGACGGATACGCTTTTTATCAGGGGGAGAGTGAGAAAAGCCATGCTATCCGGCAGACGAAGAAAGCATCCCTGTGGCGGTATTTTTTCCGGTATCTGGGATGCCACAAGAATTATTTGGTCAATACTGCTGTGATGTGGTGCGTAGCCATTGCAATGCCGTATTTCTTAAGGGAAACGGCCGGGCTGTCTGTTGTCCCGGTGGGCTTTGCAATTTTATCCCTGAATACGCCCATCTGTATCCTGCTGTCCTGCGACCGTGACCTGGAGCAGGCAGTCCGTTTCCTGCCCGGGCAGAAAGGTTGTTTTTGCATCCCATACTGCCTGTTTATCTTTTCCTGCAATATGGCTGTAGATGTGATATTCCTCTGTAGCTGGCAGATACAAAACGGCGGTGTCACTGTCCTGATGATTGCCGGGGCTGTTTTCTTTGCCCTGCAGAGTGCGGTGCTGTCTGTGCTCCTGGAATGGTTTTATCCCATTCGTGGCTGGAAGATTGAAAGCGACCTGTGGCATCATCCACGGAAATATGCGATTCCGGTGGTTATGCTGCTGCTTGCGGGAGGCGTCTCGGCCTGGCCGGTACTGCTGTATGTTCTGTTGGCTCTGTTGGCTGTGGAAATTGCAATTTTACTTTTTATATGTCGGAAACATCCTGAGTGATGGATAAAAATGAATGAAAAAAAGATATAATAGAAAATATGATATGCACGCAACCCCCAGTAGAATTTTCAGGAGTGAGAAACCATGAAAAAACAAAATCAATATCCCGTTGCAACAGAGGATTTATGGCAAATCATCGAAAATCTTCATGATGAAATTATGGTATACGACAATGACTACCATTTGGTTTTTGTAAATAAAGCGGCTGAAAGACATTATGGAAAAACAGCAGAGGAACTGATTGGGACGCATTTTTCACAATTGGATGAAACTTACTGGAGCAATTCCACATTACCTGAAGTATACGAAAAAAAGAAGATGGTCGCAAAAAGGCAAATCACGAATCTAGGTCTGGACATCATCACCATCTCTGTTCCTATATTCGATGAGCAGGGGAATATCAAGTGTGTAGCCCAAAATGTCAATGATATTTATAATTACAACAAAATGGGCAAAGCGGAAGAAGCTTTTCTGGAAATTACAGATGGAACAGAACCCCGGGAAGAAAGCTTTTTGTATGCCAGTGAGAATATGAAAAGCGTTATGGAAACCATTGAAAAAATCAAAAATGTCAAAAATCCATGTCTGATTCTGGGGGAAACGGGAACAGGCAAAACATTTCTGGCAAAATATATGCATCAGCAAAGTATCCGCAAACACAAGCCTTTCGTTGCCGTCAATTGCGCCTGCATGAACCCAAACCTCATTGAATCCGAATTGTTTGGCTATAAAAAAGGGGCGTTTTCCGGCGCGAATACCGCAGGCAAAAAGGGGATTGTGGAAATTGCAGATGGCGGAACACTGTTTCTGGATGAAATATCGGAAATTCCCTATGATTTGCAGGGGAAACTGCTTCATTTTATTCAGGATCAGGAATTTATGGCACTGGGGAGCGAAAAGAAGCAAAAGGTGGATGTAAAAATCATTGCGGCAACCAATCGAAATCTGGCTGATATGGTAAAAGCCAAAACATTTCGGGAAGACTTGTATTATCGGCTCAATATTTTTGAAGTTTCCATTCCGCCTTTGCGGGAAAGGAAAAATGATATTGAAGTTCTGATTCGGCATTATTTGGACAAATATAATGAATGTCATTTTCGAAATCACACCCTTTCCGAAGATGCTATGGAAATTCTGCTCCGCTATAAATGGCCTGGCAACGTACGCGAATTATCTCATGTCATGGAAAAAGTAGTGGTGCTGACAAACGGCAAAGAAATCAAAGCGGAAAATTTACCCAAAATGATTTTTGATATTGGGGAAAATAAATATGAAGAAAAACAGGAT
>OLSX01003779.1_pt1 | contig 11924 bp, 7 predicted proteins | sample 1673141 | NCBI WGS metagenome assembly OLSX01 (sample SAMEA3136759, study PRJEB25190) | human gut metagenome | biome: human gut; feature: human-associated habitat; material: faeces | place: Austria | collected 2013
TCCAGACCGCTGCTTCCGGTACATACGAACAGACTTTGAAGTCCGAGATTGCCAAGTCCGAGGCTCCGACCTTGTTCCAGGTCAACGGCCCTGTCGGCTACCAGAACTGGTCGTCCTACACCGAAGACATGTCCGATACTGAGCCGTACAAGCAGCTTATCAACAAGGATGTCGCCCTCAAGGATGGGGATAAGGTCGTCGGTGTTCCGTATGCCATGGAGACTTATGGCCTGATCTACAACAAGGATCTGCTGGCCAAGTACATTGCCACTGACGGCGCCAAGATCAAGAGCGTCGATGACATCGACAACTTCGATACCTTGAAGGCCGTGGCCGATGACATCCAGGCTAAGAAGGACCAGCTTGGTGTCAAGGGCGCGTTCACCTCCGCCGGTTTCGATTCCAGCTCCGACTGGCGTTTCAAGACCCATTTGGCTAACCTGCCGCTTTACTATGAGTTCAAGGATGACAACGTCACCAAGCAGCCGGAGACCATCAAGGGCACCTATCTGCCGGAATATAAGAACATCTTCGATTTGTATCTGAAGGACTCCACCACCGAGCCGACCCAGCTGAGCTCCAAGACCGGTGATGATTCTACCTCCGAGTTCTCCCTCGGCGAGGCTGCGTTCTATCAGAACGGCACTTGGGCATGGACCGATCTGCAGAAGGCTGGCATGAAGGCCGACTCCCTCGGCATGCTCCCGATTTACATCGGCGTCAAGGGCGAAGAGAAGCAGGGTCTGGCCACCGGTTCCGAGAACTACTGGTGCATTAACTCCAAGGCTTCCGACGCTGACAAGAAGGCCACCAAGGACTTCCTGAAGTGGGTCGTCACCAGCAAGACCGGCATCGAGTCCCTGTCCAGCGCCATGGGCTTCACCACTCCGTTCAAGTCCTTCAGCGATGTCAAGTCCGACAATCCGCTGGTGCAGGCCGCTGTTGAAGATCAGAACTCCGGCAAGACTGCAGTCTCTTGGAACTTCACCATGATGCCGTCCGAAGAGTGGAAGAACAAGCTTGGTTCCGCCCTCCTCGAGTACGCTCAGGGCACCGGCGACTGGAACGCAGTCAAGAAGGCGTTCGTGGACGGTTGGAAGACCGAGTACGACGCTGTTCACTGATCACCGCTTGATCAAACCAATAACTGAATAGAATAACTGCGGCCGAGAGTTTTCCTTTCCTTCTCTCGGCCGCAGTTGGTTGTGACGACATACACGAAGGGCCGTCATCGTAATTACTTGCGATGACGGCCCTTCGTGTATGTCGCTACGTTCGCTGTATGTTGCCGGAAAATCAGCTATGCAGACGAGCGGTGGTCGAACGGACGATCAGCTGCGCGGGGAACGTCTTGAACGGTTCGTCGAGCGGCTGCTTCTCGATTAGCGCGAGTGTCATGCGGGCCGCTTCGCGGGCCATCTCGACAGGGGTCTGACGGATGGTGGTCAGGCCGAGGTCGCGCGCGTAGACGCTGTCGTCGTAACCGATGATGGAGATGTCGTTCGGCACGGTGAAACCGTTGCGTTCCAGCTGGAACAGCAGCGGCACCGCGATGCCATCCTCCTGGCAGGCGATGGCCGTCGGCATGTGGTCGAGGCTGAGCAGCTGCGTCACGACCTTGCTGATCCTGTTCCTGCCAGCGTCGGTGACAAGCACGCGCGGTTCGACGCCGTTGGCCTGGCAGCATGCCATGAACGATTCGTAACGGCCCTGCACGCTGAAGTGCAGCGTCACTTCGCGGTCGGAACGGATGTAGACGATGTCGCGGTGGCCAAGCATCATCAGATGGCGTGCGGCGAGTTCCGAACCCTGCTTGTCGTCGATGCGGACGGCGGCGTTGAAGCCGCGCTCTTCCGGCAAGCTCGAATTGATGCCGATGATTGGCACATCGACTGACCTGAGTTGCCTGATTTCGTTGCTGGCGATGTCGAAGGAAATGACGATCACGGCGTCGACGTTGCGGCGCACCGGCAGCATGTCGAAGAACTCGCTGCGTTCCTCGGTGCTGGACATCTGGTAGATGGAGATGTCGTAGCCCTCATCGTGGAAGACCTCGTTCAGACCTTCGATGATGGAGGAGCTGAACCATAGGTTGAGCCGGCCTGAGACGAGTACCGCGATACGCAGCGCACGGCCGGTTTTCAAGGCCGCGGCAGAACGCGAGATGGAGAAATTCAGCTCGTCCGCGGCCTTCATCACCTTGTCTCTGGTGGCTTTCGACACCAGGTCAGGGCGCGTGAAGGAACGAGAGACGGTGGAAATGGACACGTGCGCGAGTTGCGCAACATCCTGAATGCTACTGCTTTTCATCGAGTCCCCTGTACAGTGATTGCTTGAATAATGTAATGCTACCTCCCCTCACCATTAAGACCGTGTTCTTGTCCAATTTGCAACTTATTCATTACAAACGTTTTCATAAAGTGGTGGTAGTTGGGCATTGCGTGGAATATTAAGCGTTCTCTAGAGATGGTTTTTGGTGACAACGTTTCATATTTTGCCGTGCGTGACATACGAAAATGACAACGTTTGACATTTGCAGTCATGCCGTTTATCATGACTGATGTAAGCACTGGAGAAACAGGAAACAATGCTGTGGATGGTTCCTCTGGGGAATGGAATTCCCGCCCGCGTTGACGCGGTACGCGGAATGGAGAAGGAAAGAAAGCAGGCAGGCTATGATCAGCATGGCTGGCAAGGCGATACGAAAGTGGTGGGCGCTCTTCGCGCTGCCAACGTTCGCCGCGTTCATCATCGGGTTTGTGATCCCGTTCATCATGGGTGTGTATCTGAGCTTCTGCAAGTTCACCACCGTCACCGACGCCGAATTCGTCGGTCTGAAAAACTACAAGAGGGCTTTTGCCGATAAGGAGTTCCTGCACGCGCTGGGCTTCTCGACGGCACTGACCATCATCACGACGATCGTGATCAACGTAGTCGCGTTCGCCATCGCATATATGCTTACCAAGGCCATCAAGGGCTCCAACATCTTCCGTTCGGTGTTCTTCATGCCGAACCTCATCGGTGGCATTATCCTGGGCTACATCTGGATGCTGCTGCTCAACGGCATTCTCGCTCACTGGGGCCGCGCGTTGACGTATAGCGCAACCTACGGCTTCTGGGGCTTGGTCATCTTGGTGTGCTGGCAGCAGATCGGCTATATGATGATTATCTACATCGCAGGCATGCAGTCGCTGCCGACCGACGTGCTCGAAGCGGCTTCCGTGGACGGCGCAAACGGCACCCAGACCATGTTCAAGATCATCATTCCGCTGATGATGCCGTCGATCACCGTATGCTCGTTCCTGTGCGTCACCAACGGCTTCAAGCTGTACGATCAGAACCTTGCATTGACCAACGGCGCTCCGTCGAACATGTCTGAAGGTCTGGCAATGAACATTACCCGCACGTTCTATGGCCGTATGGGCTGGGAAGGCGTCGGCCAAGCGAAGGCAGTGCTGTTCTTCATTCTGGTGGCCATCGTGGCGCTCATCCAGAACAAGCTCACCACGAGCAAGGAGGTGGAGGCATGAACTCCGGAGAAAAAGTCAAGCACGGCGCACTGTGGTCCGTACTGTTCGCGGTGGTTTCGCTGGCGTGGATCTTCCCGATCGTGCTGGTGATCATCAACTCTTTCAAGCAGAAGGCGTATATTTCTCGTAACGCGTTCTCCCTGCCGACCGGTAAGGCGTTCGTTGGACTTGAAAACTATACGCGTGGCCTCGAGACCACGAACTTCTTTGCCAGTTTCGGCTGGACCCTGCTCATCACTGTCGGTTCCGTGGCGCTGATTCTGGTGTGCACTTCGATGTGCGCATGGTGGATCGTCCGCGTGAACAACTGGGCTGCAAAGCTGCTGTACACGTTGTTCCTGTTCAACATGATTGTACCGTTCCAGATGGTCATGTTCACCCTCTCCAAGCTGGCCGATATGCTCAAGCTCAACACCCCGTGGGGTCTGTGCTTCGTGTATCTGGGCTTCGGCGCTGGTCTGGCCGTGTTCATCTTCACTGGTGTGGTTAAGGGCATTCCGGAATCGCTGGAAGAATCCGCCATGATCGATGGTGCTTCCGTGCCGCGTATCTTCTTCCAGATCGTTGTGCCGATCATGAAGCCGTCCATTGTGTCCGTGGCTATTCTGCAGGCCATGTGGATTTGGAACGACTACCTGCTGCCGTACCTGACGCTCGATTTGGGCAAGTACAAGACCATCTCCGTGGCCGTGCAGTACCTGAAGGGCGGCTATGGTTCCGTGGATATGGGTGCCATGATGGCCTGCCTGGTCATGGCCATCATCCCGATCATCATCTTCTACCTGATCTGCCAGAAGTACATCGTGAAGGGTGTTATGGCTGGCGCGGTGAAGGGCTGATTTTCACCCAGAAAAATTTAAGGGACTGATGCGAATCAGTCCCTTTTTTCGTGCCTAATTACTTGCTGATGTACTTGCGGAAGACATGCTCGAGAATCGGCGAATGCAGCATCAGCATCGTGCCATACCCCAGTATGAGCAGCAGGAACAGGCCCTGCGGCATGTAAACCCAGCTGGCCACGAGCAGCGCCACGTACACCGCGTCGATCGCAACCAATGCCAACGTGTGGCCGATGTTGCTCACGCCGAACACAAAAGCGTTGCCAAGCGTGCACCAGAACGAGTTCTCGAACCGCGCCTGCAACGCCCACACCCATTCGAAACCGATGAGCCACACAATCGTCAACGCGAATTTCGGAATGAGCAGCGGCGTGATCTGCAGCACGATCCACGAGTAGACGCACAGCGTGCCGGTCGTGCCGAAAATCAGCCAATAGCCGGTCGATTTCGCAAAATTCGAACGGAACGCCTTGAAATAATTGCGCGTCGCCGTGCCTTCGCCGGACAGCGTGCGACGGACGGCGTCGTGGCCGGCGGTCAGTGCCGCGCCGATCGTGATGATCGGAATGCTGGTGACGAGCATCAGAATGTTGATCCAGATCGCGTCGACGGCGTCGCTCAGGCCGCGCATAAAGCCGGAATCGGGGGAGAGGAACTTCATAATCGCCTTTCGTATGGCATCCGTTGGCAACGTATGCAAGTCGGATCTTCTTGCGATTCTACTCGACGCACGCCATCTTGCGATTGGCCGGTTTGCGCCGTGCGGTCGATCGTGTGGTCGGTCGGTTTGTGCGGCGCGTTCGGCTGTACGAACGGCGATGCGGCTGACCGGTTTGTGTGGCGCGGTCGGTCGTGCGGTCGGCGACACGATCTGCTGGTTTGCGCAGCGCGAACGACGGCACGAACGATCGCACCGCCGGCCGGTCTGCGCAAACGGAAACGCGATTGCCCGCGCGCCCCCGCAGCGGACGCCCTGCAATGCTATCGTTGTCAGCGGTACAACGGTTGCAGGCACAGACGAAAGGGGCATAATGACCGCGAACAACATGCGTGACGATTGGTGGAAGCAAGCCGTCGTCTACCAGATCTACCCGCGCAGCTTCAAAGACGTGAACGGCGACGGGTTGGGAGACATCGCCGGTGTCACCGAGAAAATGGATTACCTGAAGAATCTCGGCATCGACGCGATCTGGCTGAGCCCGTTCTACCCGTCCGACCTGGCCGATGGCGGCTACGACGTGATCGACTACCGCAACGTGGACCCGCGCCTCGGCACCATGGCCGATTTCGACGCGATGGCCGCCGCCGCGCATGAAGCCGGCATCAAGGTGATCGTCGACATCGTGCCGAACCACACGTCCAACAAGCACAAGATGTTCATCGAGGCGCTCGCCGCCGGCCGCGGTTCGGCCGCACGCGACCGCTACATCTTCCGCGAAGGCCGCGGCGAGCACGGCGAGCTGCCGCCGAACGACTGGCAGTCGCTGTTCGGCGGCCCGGCGTGGCAGCAGGTCGACGACGGCCAGTGGTACCTGCACATGTTCGCCAAGGAGCAGCCGGATTTGAATTGGAAGAATCCGGACGTGCACGAGGAATTCAAGAAGACATTGCGATTCTGGTCCGACCACGGAACCGACGGCTTCCGCATCGACGTGGCGCACGGCTTGGCCAAGGACCTCGATTCCGTGCCGCTGGCCGACATGGATCCGGCCGCGGTGCAGCATGTGCTGCCGGCGGACGGCGCGTTCAGCCCGCTGTGGGATCGTCCGGAAGTGCACGACATCTACCGCGAATGGCGTCAGGTGTTCAACGAGTACAATCCGCCGCGTTTCGCCGTCGGCGAGGCGTGGGTGAAGGCCGAATCGCAGCATCTGTACGCGTCCACCGACGAGCTCGGCCAGGTGTTCAATTTCGAGTTCGCCGAAGCCAACTGGTTCGCCGACGAGTTCCGTACGGCCATTGCTGACGGCTTGCGCGCCGCCGAGGAAACTCACGGTTCCACCACGACGTGGGTTATGAACAACCACGATGTGCCGCGCAGTCCGTCGCGTTTCGGTCTGCCGCAGGTGAAGGACGCTCCGTACCACCAGCTGGCGCACGATTGGCTGTTGCGTGACGGAGAGACCTACCGCGAGAATCGTGAGCTCGGCACCCGTCGCGCCCGCGCAGCCGCGCTGATGGAACTGGGCCTGCCGGGTTCCGCCTACGTGTATCAGGGCGAGGAACTGGGCCTGTTCGAAGTGGCGAACATTCCGTGGGATCGTCTTGAGGATCCGACGCCGTTCAACACCCGTCGCAACTTCACCGACAAGGGTCGTGACGGCTGCCGTGCACCGATGCCGTGGAAGGCTGCCGATTGCGGCGAACCGGCTTCGTGGAGCCCGGACTTCATCACCGGCGGCACGTTCGGTTTCGGCCCGGAGCAGGGCGATTCCGCCGACGCGCACCTGCCGCAGCCGGCCTGGTTCAAGGATTTCGCGGCCGACGTCGAGGCCGATGACAACGGTTCCATGCTGCACTTGTACCGCAAGCTGTTGCAGCTGCGGCAGACGGTGCTGACGGCGACCGGAGACACGTCCGCCGACCTGCTGGACATGGGCGATACGGTGGTCGCCTACTCGCGTCCGGCCACGGAAGGCCGTCGATTCCTGTCCGTCACCAATTTCGGCGACGAGCCGATCGCCCTGCCGGACGATGCGGTCGCCATCGCAAATTCCGTGCCGTTGACGGACGACGGCAAGCTGGATAGCGACGCCTCCGTCTGGCTGCTGCTGGGCTGATCGACCGCTGAACCTGGCCGTTGCACTGCTGGCTGAGGTTGCGATTGTTCTCAGGCGGCCTAACCGCTCCCAAATCGCCTTGCATATATGAAAAATTCCGGCCCTCCACAAGGAGGACCGGAATTTTGGTTTGTAAGGAAAGGGGAATGGTAAGTCTAAACGCTACTTCTCGCCGTTCATGATGGCGGCAAGCGATTGCACGCGCGGCAGATCGAACACCTCATCGGTGTGCACCACCTTGAGGTCCGGGCCTGCCAGCGGCACACGCCAGTTGGAGTATTCACTGGACGTGCCCGGCTGGTTCTGCGTGCGCGTCTCGCCCACGCCATCCACCAGCGCGGCCTGCAGCAGCACGGACGGCGACTTGAGCAGCATCTTGTGCATCGCCTCGACGATTTCCTGGATGTGGCCTTCCACATCGCCCGCCACTTCCGGCGTGATCAGGCCGGACTCCACGAGACGGTCCATCATCGCGTCGCGTTCGGCGGTGGCGGAAGCCTGGAACTCCTCGAACGGGCCGGACAGCAGGTGCAGCTGTTCGCGCAGCTTGACGTGCTCGAACTGCAGGTAGCCGGCGGTCGGCGGCAGGTCGTGCGTGGTGACGGAAGCCAGCGCGTACTTGCGGTACGTGGACGGATCGGCGTACGGGTCGCCGGCGTTGGGGGAGTCGTCCACGCGGGCGAACCATTCCACCATGCAGCCCAGCAGGCCGTGCTCGCCGAGTACCGTGCGTACGTAATCAGGCACGGTGCCCAGATCCTCGCCGACCACCAAACCGTTCACGCGGGACGCTTCAATGGTCAGGATCGCGATCATCGCCTCATAGTCGTACGTAACGTACGCGCCACCGCGCGCGCCTTCGCCCTGCGGAATCCACCACAGACGGAATAGGCCGAGTACATGGTCGATGCGCACCGCGCCCGCGTGCGAGAACATGTTGTGCACCATCTCGCGGTACACGCCATAACCAGTTTTGGCCAGATAATTCGGATTGAACGGCGGCTGGCCCCAATCCTGACCCTGCTGGTTGTAGAAGTCCGGTGGGCAGCCCACGGTTACGCTGCCTACTGCGAAACGTTCCGGATTCCACCACACGTCCGCGCCGAGCGAGTGCACGCCCACGGCCATATCCTGCATGAGGCCGAGTGCCATACCGCTGTCACGGGCGGCGTTCTGCGCGGCTGTCACCTGCTCGTCGGCGATCCACTGCAGCCAGCATTCGAAATCGACCATATCGGCGTGCTCGCGCATGAGCTCCACCACTTCAGGCGAATCGCGGTTCGTGTCCTTGAACCACGTGCCTTCCCACGGCGCGCCCCACACCTGGAACGCCACCGACCATGCGGCGAACGCGCGCAGATCCGGACCCGCGGCCTCCTTGAACGCGTCGAACGCGGCCTGACGCTCGACGGAACGCGGCACGTTGTACACAAGCTGCAGCGCCTGGCGCTTGTGCCACCAAGCGGAATTGATGTCGAGCGGCTCGATACTGTCGTTGGCTGGCGAGACTTCCGCGTGCAGACGCGCCACTTCGGCCTGGTCCGCCTCGTTGAGTTCCGCATATTCAGCGATATCCTGCGGACGGATGTACGTCACATTGAGAAAACGACGCGATTCGGGAAGATACGGCGACGGCTCCAGCGGCGGCACCGGCGCGGTGGCGTGAATCGGGTTGATAAGCATGAAATCGGCATGCGATTTCGTTGCCGCGTCGGACAGCAGCAGCTTCAGATCGCCATAGTCGCCCACGCCCCAGGATTCAGCGGAACGGATGGAATACATCTGTGCCATCCAGCCCCAACGTTGCTTTTCCGCTACTGCTGGCGGCAGTTCGATGCGTGCCGGTGCGCAGATCAGCGCGGCTTCGGCGTGCAGCGGGCCGGCATCGACGGCCAGCGTGTGGTAGCCGGCGGGAATATCGTCCGGCAGCGTCAGTTGCAGCGAGCCGTCATCTGCGTTCGAGCCCGTCAGATACGCGGTCAGATCGCCCGCATATTCCGTGCCGTCTTCCAACGTCAGCTTCAGCGCCACGTCGTTTCCTTTCGCGCGGATTGGCGTGACGGCTTCCTTGCCGATGAACTTCACGACGGTCGGCTCAACAAGTGTGTCTGCGATGCGCTGCTGGGTCGCCGCATAGGAGGCGGTGATCGCTTCGTCGCTGGATGCGTCCACACCGAGTGCGGCCAATACGGAGACGAGCACTTCGTCGCGGATTTCCACATAGGTGCCGAGCTGGTCGATATACGACGTGGAAATGCCATTGAGCTTGGCGAGCTGGATAAGAGGCCGTGCGATGCGTTCTGCGCTTTCGGTCTGCTGGGTCTGTGTCATGGGTCCCTTCTTTCCGCGCCGTTTGTGACGGCTGACATGCTACATTGCTTGCGATTGCCGCAGCTTCGATGCTGGTGGCATTCGCACCAAAGATAACTATATCACGGTATGATATCGTTTTCAAAGCGTGTTTTGCGGTAAGAGAGTGTTGCTATATTGCGATTTTGCTCTAATTTCAGAAATATAGATAACCGGAATTGTTTTTCCATATTGACTATCGTTTGCAATACGAAGGCGCAGCGCTCCGCATTGCAAACGATTATTCCAACGGGGCATTGCTCGTCTGCTACTCGGCTTCGAGAATTGCAAAGCTTTGCAGACCTAGACGCAGCGAAGTGCCGCTAATTTCGTTTTCGCCGATGCTGAAAATCGTCCGATAACTACCATCTGGTAACTGCAAAGCTTTGCAATCGCGGCTTGGATTGACGGCTATGATCAGCTTCTGCAGGTGGGTGGAACGCTCGAAAACGAACACTCTATCGCGTTCGATTGCATGGAACGTAGCCCCCGACCGCAAGGCGTCGCATTCCCCCTTGACGTGGAGTATGGAGCGCACCGTATGCCACAGTGATTCGGCGTCGGCCTGCTGTGCGGCGACGGTCGGGGCGTCGGCGGACGGGTCGGCGGGCAGGTAGCTGCCACCGGTCACATCGCCAGCCCGAGTGTCCGATTCTGCAGAATCGGACACGTGAAGTGCTCCGGATGCGTCGTTCGCACCCCACTGCATCGGTGTGCGCGAACCGGTGCGCACGTAGCCGCCTTCTTTGCCGGGCAGTGCGCGGTATCGCATGCCGATTTCGTCGCCGTAATACAGGAACGGCACGCCCGGCATCGCGAACAGCGTGCAGTATGCCAGGGCGATTTCGCGCTGCGACAGTCGCGGCGCCACGCGTGCGGTGTCGTGGTTGCAGGTGATGAAATTAAAATTTCCGTCGGCCGTTTCCGCTTCGCGCAGACGCGGCTCGTACTCGTCCAGGAATTCGCTGATCGGCGTGCCGGAATCGGCGTTGAAATAGCTCTTGTCGCCCTTGCGGCTCAACGGGTCGTCCACGTTGCGCAACAGCATGTTGTAGCCGTTGGGAACGCCGTCCCAACGCCAATCGAGATAGAAATCCATGTCGAAGCCGGCGGCCATCGACTCCTCTGGCCGTCCCCATTCCGAAACGAACGCGGCTTCGGGGAAGGCCGGGCGGATCCGGGCGAACATGTACTGCCAGGTGCGGATGGTGTAAGGCTTGCCCTCATCGTCCTTTTTGACGAGGCTGTCGGCCATATCCACGCGGAAGCCGTCTGCGCCACGGGAAAGCCAGAACCGCATGACGTCCACCATCGCGTCGCAAGTGGCCTTCGCGTCCGGACCAAGGGCTGGCTTCTGCCAGCTACGTTCGGGGTGCGCGAAACCGTAGTTGAGCGCCGGCTGGCATTTGAAGAAGTTCAAGATGTAGGTACCGTTGCGGGGCGATTCGCCGCCGATGAATGGCAGTCCGTCGCCACCGGAGATCCATGAGTCTGTCCAGATGTAGCGGTCGGAATAATTGTTTCGCTCGACCTTGCAACTGCGGTGGAACCACTCGTGTTCCTCGCTGGTGTGGCCTGGCACGAGATCGAGGATCACGTGCATGTCGCGCCGGTGGGCGGCGTCGAACAACGCAATGAGATCGTCGTTGGTGCCGTAGCGTGATGCCACCTTTTTGTAGTCGCGCACGTCGTAGCCGGCGTCTTTGAATGGCGAGTCGAAACAGGGATTGAGCCAGATCGCGTTGCATCCGAGATCTAGTCCAGTTTTAAAGTGATTCCGGGGATGTCTCCGATGCCGTCGCCATTGGAGTCGACGAAGGACTGTGGATAGATTTCATAAAAAATTGCGTCGGCAAGCCATTTGGGGTGGGGGTGTTTCGCGGGGGGAAGCATGAGGGTGTGTCTCCTTGATATTTCGCGGTTTGCGGTGTTTCTTTGAAACAATCATAACGCTGAATTGCAAACGTTGGCAGAAACGTGCTACACTAACAATCACTGATACATTTTTGGTGGCCCCAGTGTTGTTGGTAATCATCCAAGAACGATGATGTGAACGTATGCAGGGTTTTGGTCCGTACCATTTAACCGGAGATGTTGAGGAACACAAGGTTATGTGAGGAAAGGAAGATCAATGAAGATCGATTGGAAGAAGGCAATCGGACTTACTGCTGCCGTTTCTATGCTGGTTCCGCTCGCTGCGTGCGGTGGCTCCTCCGACGGTGGCGATAAGAACGCTTCCGGCTCCACCGAGGCCGTCACGCTGAGCGTGTGGGCCCCGCAGGAAGACCAGGCCAAGGACACCAACTGGCTGGGTAAGGTCGAAGAGAACTTCGCCAAGGCGCATCCGGAATACAATATCACGTGGAAGAATGACGTGGTCTCTGAAGGCGATGCTTCCAAGCAGGTCAGCACTGATCCGTCCGCGG
>OLSX01003780.1_pt1 | contig 11922 bp, 12 predicted proteins | sample 1673141 | NCBI WGS metagenome assembly OLSX01 (sample SAMEA3136759, study PRJEB25190) | human gut metagenome | biome: human gut; feature: human-associated habitat; material: faeces | place: Austria | collected 2013
GCGCCATGGCATGCAAGCTCGCTTGCAAATGCCATGGCGCATCTCTTTTGGTATGAGGCGACAGCCTCTATGAGCGGAGCCGGAGGCGGAGCGAATAGCGTGTGCTGTTTGGCGGAGCGAATAGCGTTGCATAAGGCAAGCTATCACAAATTTTATAGATGTTTTACAAACGTTGTGCTATACTACTAATAGACAAAAGACAGAAAGAAATTTAATCAATATTGAAAGTACAAGGAGCACAACATGAAGATACTTAGCAAACAAAAAAACAGCCGAATGTGCATGATTTGCGGGCTGGATAATGAATACGGCGTGAATGCACCATTTTACAACATGGAAGATGGCAGTGTGATGACGGTGTTTCGCTACAAAGAACAGCACCAGAGTTATCCGGGACGTGTGCATGGCGGTATGATTACGGCGATGCTTGATGAGATGGGGCTTCGTTCCTTGTGGGCGAAGGAATTGTCGGAGGAGACTTTTGGTGTGACGATATCGTTGGATACCAAATACCGCAAACCGGTTCCCTATGAGACAGAATTGATTGGGCGGGGTGTAGTTGTAAAAAACACGAGCCATTTTATTATTACAGATTCTTATATTATGGATAAAGACGGGGAAATTCTTGCAAATGGAAGAATTAAATACATAAAAATGGACACACAGAAGATTCAAGAGGGCGTAGAAGTGCATGAAGAAATGCCGTATCTTGTAGAGGATGGCAGGACAGAAATCGAGGGGCCATTCTTTGACAATCTGTAGCCACTATGCTATAGTAAAAAGCGACAATAATTTATGGAAAGCGTCCATGTGAACGTTTTGGTTAGGAGGAAAAATGAGTAAGATTCAGATGAAAACCCCACTTGTAGAGATGGACGGGGATGAAATGACCAGAATCCTTTGGCAGATGATTAAAGATGAGTTGTTGCTGCCATACGTTGATTTAAAGACAGAGTATTATGACCTTGGTCTGGAGTACCGCAATAAAACCAATGATCAGGTGACAGTGGATTCCGCAGAGGCAACAAAGAAATATGGTGTGGCGGTAAAATGTGCTACGATTACACCGAATGCTGCCCGTATGGATGAATATGATTTGAAAGAAATGTGGAAATCGCCAAACGGCACAATTCGTGCAATTTTAGATGGTACCGTATTTCGTGCACCAATCCTTGTTAAGGGAATCGTTCCTTATGTAAAAAACTGGACGAAACCGATTACAATTGCTCGTCATGCGTATGGTGATGTTTATAAAAATACAGAAATCAAGGTTCCGGGTAAAGGAACAGCAGAGCTTGTATTTACAGCTGAGGATGGAACACAGACTAAAGAAGTAATTCATAACTTTGATGGTCCGGGAATCATTCAGGGAATTCACAATACAGAAAAATCCATTTCCAGTTTTGCACGCGCATGCTTTAGTTATGCAGTGGACACCAAACAGGACTTGTGGTTCTCTACTAAAGATACCATTTCCAAAAAATACGACCATACATTTAAGGACATTTTCCAGGAAATTTATGATACGGAGTATAAAGAAAAATTTGAGAAACTTGGCATTGAGTATTTCTACACGCTTATTGATGATGCGGTTGCTCGTGTAATCCGTTCAGAAGGCGGCTTTATCTGGGCTTGTAAAAACTACGACGGAGATGTAATGTCTGATATGGTAGCTACGGCATATGGCGATTTGTCCATGATGACATCCGTTTTGGTATCACCAAGCGGTGTTTATGAATATGAGGCTGCACACGGAACGGTACAGCGCCACTATTATAAACATTTGAAAGGCGAAGAGACTTCGACTAATTCCATTGCAACTATTTTTGCATGGACAGGCGCACTCAGAAAGCGTGGAGAGTTGGATGAGATTCCGGAATTGATGGATTTTGCAGACAAACTGGAGAGAGCCTGCATTAAGACTGTGGAGGATGGAAAAATGACAAAGAGTCTTTCTCTTATTTCCACATGTGAAAATCCGGTAATTTTGAACAGCCTTGAATTTATTCAGGCAATTCGTGAGACATTGGATTCTTTGATGTAACATATAAAAAAACAGACCACTGTGATACTGTAAAAGTGCAGATATTGCAGTGGTCATTTTTTGGTATCGGCAGGGGTAGTTTTTAACCTGCCGTCCTTCTGTGTTTATCGTGTAATTATCTTTCATAATCAAAGCAGAAATTGGTACGAGTTGAAATCCTTTTTTCTTCAAAATTGTTAAAAGTTCATCCAGCGCTTCGGCGGTGTGTTTTCCGCCATTGTGGCAGAGAATAATCGAACCGTTGCCAAGATGTTTGTGCTCTGTGACGCGGCGTATGATGGTGGCGGCATCGTAATCTTTCCAGTCGAGGGAATCCACATCCCACTGAATCGGATAATATTTATTTTCCCGGCACACACGGATAAGAGTGTCGTTATAGTCCCCGTAAGGAGGGCGGAACAAAATCATATCTTTACCGGTTAGTTTTTTTACTTTTTCATGAGGTTTCATAATTTCTTCTTTGCATTGTGTGGCCGATAGCTGTGACATCTGTTTGTGGTTTTCACTGTGGTTTCCAAGGTCATGCCCGCCGGCGGCAATTGCTTTTACATCGTCCGGATATTTTTCAATCCAGCCACCTGTCATAAAAAAGGTTGCCTTCACTTTGTGTTTTTTCAGCGTAGCAAGAAGTGATGCGGTGTCGTCGTTTCCCCAAGCCGCATCAAAGCTGATTGAAATCTGCGGTTTTTCCTTTTCTACGCAGTAGATGGGAAGTTCTTTTTCATGAAGCAGAGATTCATTGAAAACGGCACGGTTTTCCGGATAAACAAAAAAACTTGTTGCGAGCAAAGCAAAGGATGTCAGGACGATGGCACCGATTTTTGTAAAAAGAATCAGTTTTTCCCGTTCTTGTTCGATGTTCATAGATTACCCCGCTATCGTTTTGCTATAGTTTATGGAGAGAAAATGCTTATTATGACAGGAAATCTTTTTTCTTTGCAAGGGTGTATGAATATGGTAAGATTACTACATAAGAAAATTTATGAATGAATCATTTACGAATGGAGGTATATCATGAAAAGAAGAAATTTATTGGCAGCAGTGCTTAGCTTTTCGCTGGTAATAGGGATGAGTGCACCGGTGGATTTGGCACAGGAAAGTAAGAAAACGCAGACCGCAGTATCCATCGAGGATTCGGCCGGTGAGACGTCAAAGTATGGCTATCTTCCAATTCGTCGGAAACTATTAAATTCGGATGATTTGTCATCCGGCAGAAAGAAAAAAGCAGCAAAGACAACGATTCCGTCATCGTTTGATGCCAGAGAGGAAGGGCTGTTGACGGATATCAAAGATCAAGGAGAAACGGGCATGTGCTGGACAATGTCTGTGATGGGAGCGTCTGAAGCAGATATTATACAGGATGGCTCTGAAGAATCTCCGGATTTATCAGAGTATCATCTGGCATATTCGACATACAACAAAGCCGACGATCCGCTTGGTTTGACGGTAGGGGATATTTGCAGGCCAAGAGAGAAGAATAATGATTTGTATGGCTGGGGCGGAAATTCCGTTTTAGCAACTGCTACATTAGCCAGATGGCAGGGAGTTGTAGATGAATCAGTTGCTTCTTTTGAAGATTTACAGAACAAAATTAATCGTAACGTAACGGCTGACTTACCGGATGAGGTGATGTATGATAAGGATTCCTATCATTTGCAGAACGTAGAATACATTTATATGACGAAAGCGAACCGCAACCAAATCAAACAGAAATTGATGGAGTATGGGGCAGCGGAGTGCTCTATGTATGCGCCGGAAACATCGAGTGACAAGCAGATGTATGGAAATACCGGGAAAAGCAATTTTACGGCGTATTATTGTGATGATACAAGCAAGACGACCAATCACAGTGTATTGATTGTAGGATGGGATGATAATTATTCGGCAAGTAATTTTAATCCCCAATGTCGTCCCTTTTCAGATGGCGCATGGTTAATTCGCAACAGCTGGGGCAACTGCAACAATATGGGCGGATATTTCTGGATTTCTTATGAGGATGCTATGCTGCAGGCTGAGAAGAATGAAGAGGCAGAGGTGGCATTCTTTGATGTGGAAAAAGCGGATAATTACGACAATAACTATCAATATGATGGTGGAATTCCATTCGCTTTTTCGAAAAGCTTTTTGCGTGGTGCCAATGTATTTGAAGCGAAAGCTGATGAGAAAATGCAGGCAGTTTCTTTCTATACACAGGAAGCAAATGTAAATTATGAAGTATCAATTTATGAGAGTCCGGATTCGGATAATCCGATGTCCGGTAAATTAGTGTCTTCATTGTCCGGTACGATTGCAGAGCGAGGATATCATACCATTGATTTTGTTAAAGAAGATAAAGATGAAGTATTTATGACAAAAGGAAAGCGTTATGCAGTTGTTGTAAAATTGGAAGAGAGTGGAGATACTTCTTATCAGACTTATGAATGTACTCATAACGATTCTGCACTTACAGAAGCAGTTAGCGCAAATAAGGGCGAAAGTTATGTTCAGTATTCGGATGGTGAGTGGGAAGATTTTTCCGAACTCGAGTGGTCTAGCAAAGAAAAAAATAATGCAAATCTTTGCATTAAGATGTTTTCTGATACTTGGGATTCTACGAAAGCAACACCGACGCCGACGATGACGGCAACACCAACGGCAACACCAACGACAGCACCAACGGCAGCACCAACGGCAACACCAACGGCTGCGCCTGTGACTACGCCGACGCAAAAGGCACAATCAACACCGGCAGCCAATAATCCGACAACCCCAGTAGTTACGGATAATCCTATAACACCTGATAATAGCAGTGCCCGGACAGTGATTGTGAAAAAACTAAAGTTTAAATATTCGTCGAAAAAGGTGAAAGCCGGTAAAAAAGTAAAGTTAAGTAAGTGGCTGAAAGTGACGAAAAACCGCGCAGGGGATGCAAAGATTACCTATAAATTTACAAAGAGTAAATATAAAAAATATGCTACCCTGTCAAAAAAAGGTGTCTTTAAGGCAAAGAAGACCGGAAAGAAAAAGACGGTTTATGTAAAGGCAGCAGCGGGTGACGGCAGTAAAAAGACAGCGAATATAAAAATAAAAATTAAATGATAATAGGGGTTGACTTTTTATGTTATCCTGCATATAATGAACATATGAATAATTGTTCATATGTAAATTTACAGAAACGGAGAGTGATAAAATGCCAAGTGAAGATGAATTGTATGACTTGGCGGAATTGTTTAAGGTGTTTGGCGATTCGACCAGAATCCGGATTTTGTTTGTTTTGTTTGAGAAGGATGTCTGTGTTTGTGATTTAGCGGAAACCTTGAATATGACGCAGTCAGCAATTTCGCATCAGCTAAAGATTCTAAAACAGAATAAGTTAGTAAAGGGCCGCCGCGAGGGCAAATCGGTGTTTTATTCACTGGCCGATGACCATGTGCGAACGATTATCGAGCAGGGAATCGACCATATTGCGGAATAACATAATTGAATTGGAGGAAATGAATCATGAAAAAGAAATTTAAATTGCAGGACTTGGATTGTGCAAACTGCGCAGCAAAAATGGAAGAATCAATTAAGAAAATTGATGGTGTAAACGATGCAGTAGTCAGCTTTATGACACAGAAGATGACAGTAGATGCCGATGATGAGCGTTTTGATGAAATTATGGATGAGGTTGTCCGTGTTTGTGCAAAAGTTGAGCCGGATTGCCAGATTCTTTTGTAGGAGATGAGTGTATGACAAAAAAACAGAAAAAAATTAATAAAACAAGACTAAAGTAACCAGTTCCGGAGAAAATTAAATAACAGTTACAACCAAAAACACCAAAGTTAAATCTGGAATATTTTATTTATTCATTAGCACAAATTCAAATATAAATACTTTTGCTCTTTTATCCCTATGCGAGAACTCAGAAACATTTAGTAAATATACTCATTTATCATCATACGCACTTCAATTTTGGTTTATTTCAGTACACTTGCGTGCTTATTTCTGAAGGCGCTATATTTTATACTTTTTTCTTAATTACACGTAATCTTGACAGCCGTTCCACGGCCTCCGGCAGCCGGGCTGCGCCATCGCCGCCCAGCGCTGCGTCAATATCTTCCAGCGCATGGATCAGGTCAATAACCTCCCGGCGGGGCAAGGCGCCCCCGGCCGGTACGCAGAAATGAGTGCGGCACGCCAACGGCCTGCCTTCATAAATCATGCATCTTCCCTGACCGCTCAAGAAAGGGCAGCTTCCGTCCGGAGGCAGCTCCAACCGGGTGCGTCCGGAAGCACGCCACGCCTTCCAGGCCACCCATGCCTCCCCCAGCGTTACATGCGGCGTCTCCCCGGTCAGGCGGAACCGGCAGCAATCCGCCGCACCGGTACAGAAACGCTGGGCACGGGAAGCGCGGAAGGCGCCTTCATCCAGAAGGCGCCGCCCCTCCATCAGCATCCCGGCGGCGGGGGCCATTCCCCCCGCCTTTCCCTGGCGGCATTTGCCACGTGCCATGACAGAAACGGTTAACAGGTCAGGCCGTCCGCTTTCGCCTGGTTCCAGTATGCATACTCGGAACGGTTGAAATCCACATATTCCGGAGACAAATCCGTGGTATACACCGTATGGGAAAACTCGCCCCGATTCAAATTGATATCCACGCGGGAACCTGCACGGCTTGCCGCAAATCGTCGGACGGAGTATCCGCCTGCACGCCGCCGCGGCAGGCGGCCAGACCAGCGATGTCAATGTCTATCTTCTCTTCGTCCACCTTTGCTCCGCAGTAGCCCACGGCATGAATAATGCGCCCCCAGTTGGGATCATTCCCGTTCCAGGAACTCTTTACCAGGGAAGACTTGGCTACGGCTTCCGCCGCTTTTTTCGCTTCATCCTCCGTGCGGCCTCCCGTCACATGCACGGTGACGAACTTGGTCACCCGCTCTCCGTCCTGCACGATGTGCTTGGCCAGTTCCAGCATCACATGGGCCAAAGCCTGCTGGAATGCGTAAATATCTTCCGGAGTTTCCAGCTTCACGCCGGATGCCCCATTCGCCATCACCAGAACCGTGTCATTCGTGCTCATGTCTCCGTCAATGGTGATGCAGTTAAAAGAACTCTTCACTCCGGACTGCACGCACAGCTCCAGCACATCGCGGGAAACGCCCGCATCCGTCGTGATAAAGCACAGCATGGTCGCCATGCAGGGATTGATCATGCCCGCCCCCTTGCAGCAGGCGCCGATGCGCACGGGTTTGCCCTGCACTACAAACTCAATGGCAATAATTTTCTCCTTCGTATCACTGGTCATCACGGCCTGGGCCACCTCATGCCCCTTGTCGCGGGAAAGCCCCTCCGCCAATTCCGGAAACTTCGGGTAAATGCGCATCATAGGCATTGGCAGGCCAATCACGCCGGTGGAACATACGGCCACTTCTGCAGGCTCCAGCCCCAGAAGCTCAGCAACGCTGCGGCATTCACCCCTGGCGTCCTCCACCCCCCGGGTTCCGGTGCAGGCGTTCGCGTTCCCGCTGTTCGCCACGATGGCGCGGATATTTCCTTTCCGGAGATGCTCCCGGCTCACCTTCACGCAGGCGGCCTGCACGCGGTTGGTCGTAAACGTTCCTGCGGAAACGCAGGGTTCCGTGGAATAAATCAGGGCCAGGTCCAGACGCGTGGCCGTAGGCTTCTTGATGCCGCAGCTTACGGCGCTCCCCAAAAAGCCCTGGGGCGCGCAAACGCCCCCGTCAACCGGAATATAGGATGAATCATTCATCGTCTTGAAAGTGCCTTTCAGCGTATCAAAAAGCTACAGAACCCACAAGCCTTCCGTTTCATCAAATCCGCACATGATATTGAAGGACTGAACGGCCTGCCCACCCGCGCCCTTCACCACATTATCCTCTGCGCTCATCAGAATCACGCGGTTCGTGCGGGGATCATAAGCCCAGCCAATATCCACGCAGTTCGTCCGTGTTACATTCTTGGTATCCGCAGGCTGGTTGCGCCCCAGAAGGCGGACGAACGGGGCCGCGGCATAGGCTTCTTCCAGCAGGCGGCCGACGGACTCGGGGTCCGCCCCTTTTTTCACTTTGGCCGTAATCGTGGAGCAAATACCCGTATTAACGGGAATCAAATGGGGGGTGAAGGACATCACCACCGTTTCCCCGGCGGCATGGGAAAGCTCCTGCTCAATTTCGCTCAAATGGCGGTGTTTCGGTACTCCGTAGGCATGAAAACTCTCATTGCACTCGCAGAACAGCAGCGGAATGGATGCCTTGCGCCCTGCTCCGCTCACGCCGCTGCCGGAACAGACCACCACGTCCTCCGGCTCCAGCATGCCCGCCCTGAACAAGGGAATGAGAGGCAGAAGAATGCTGGTGGGATAGCAGCCGGGGGAAGCCACAATGCGCGCCCGGGCAATCTCCTCCCGGCGCCACTCCGGCAAACCGTACACGGCTTCCTGCATCAGGGCCGTATCCGGGTGGGGGTTCCCGTAATACTCTTCGTACACATCCGGGCTGTCCAGGCGAAAATCCGCGCTCAGGTCAATCACGCGCACGCCCCTGTCCACCAGGCCGCGGGCATAGGAAGCAGCCACGCCATGAGGCAGGGCCAGAAAAGCGACCTCCGCCCCAGTGGCGGCAATCGCCTCCACATCGGAATCCGTAAACTTCAGGCCGGAACCCGGAACCTGACGGAAACGGGGAAAAATCTCCCACAACGGCTGCCCGGCATACTGGCGGGAAGTAGCGCACACCAGCTTCACCCCGCGATGGTTCAGCAGGATGCGCAACAATTCCTGCCCGGTGTAGCCACTGGCCCCGACGACTGCAACTTGAACTTGCTTCATGACAAAAAAGGTATGCTATGAAAAAAGACTCTTGCCAACACTAAAGTTTTCCTATATACACCTCGCCGTCACAAGACACGGCCCTGGTCGGTCCGAGTTCATCGGGTTGTAGCGCAGTCTGGTAGCGCACCTGCATGGGGTGCAGGGGGTCGCAGGTTCGAATCCTGTCAACCCGACCAATTTCCCATTCGTGAGGCCTTGCAGAATACTTCATCCTGCAAGGCCTCAAATTTTTTTGCTTTGCGCGGTATTCCACCCAGCCCTATGGTTCCGCCATGCACCTTGCCATGCATCACATTCCGGATGCATGACAATTTTCCAAAACCAAACATACACCGCCACCAAAGCAGGAAGTTTGATCCTCCCTCCCTTTGGAAATATTAATCGGGAAAATTATCACAAGATACATTCCCTCCCTCTTGCTAATAAACAAAAAAATCCTGGGTATCTTCCGGGTTCATGCCATTCATATTCGTTGCCATTTCCTCTCCGTCCGGCCCGCTACTCCGCTTCCCTGCCGTGGGACAGGACAAACCGGAACCGGGAGGAAACAGTTTTTTATTGCGTTGCAGGCAGGTAAATCATATACCCCGCCGGTTCAGACTTCACCTTTTCCCCTTGCTTTCATGCCATCCATTTCCTTTCTGAATCATCTCGGAGCCCTGCTGACGCTCTGGCTTCTCCTATGCTGCGGCGCACCAGCGGCGGAAAACGGCAGAATCCTGATGGTGACGGAAGCGACTTTCCCTCCCTACGAATTCCGGGACGGAAACGCCATCCTGGGCATTGACCCGGAAATCATGCGGGAGGTAGCCCGGCGTACCGGCAGGGAGCTGGTCATTGAAGACATGAGCTTTGATTCCGTGATTACGGCTGTAGTTTCCGGAAAGGCGGACGTAGCCGCCTCCGGAATCACGGTTACGCCGGAACGCAGGAGGAAAGTGGACTTCTCCATTCCCTATGTGGAAGCCGCTCAGGTTATCATCGTTCCCAAAGGTTCTCCCATCCGGAAGCGGGAAGATATCCGCGGCAAAAGAATCGGAGTGCAGCACGGGGCCACGGGAGACATTTACGTCACACGGAACATCCAGCAGCCGGAACGCTTCCCTAACGGAGCGCTGGCTGTGGCCGCCGTGGCGGCAGGCAAGGTGGACGCCGCCGTCATTGACCAGGATCCGGCAACAATGTACGTAGCGGGCAATGATCGGCTGGCAATTCTGCCGGAGCCCCTCACTTCCGAATCCTACGCCATTGCCGTCCGCAAGGGAGATACGGCTCTCCTTCAGGATATTAACGGCACCATTGCAGCATTGAAAGCCTCCGGAAAGCTGGAGGAAATACGGAACGCTTATGCGGCCATACAGGTTAAATCCGCTGCCGGTCCCGAACAACACGCTTCCGGAGGGGGCTGGCTGGAAAATACATGGCTGGACCTGAAAGAATCCTTTTATGTCAATTTCATGCAGGAAGGCCGCTGGAAATACCTGACCAACGGCTTTCTGGTGACGGTGGAGGTCTCTTTCTTTTCCGTTCTGCTGGGCATTCTGGTTGGCTTTGTGGTGGCCGTCATCCGCGCCACGCATGACAAAACGGGCAATCTCCGTTTCCTGAATGCCCTCTGCAAACTGTACCTGACAGTCATCCGCGGCACGCCAGTGGTCGTTCAACTGCTCATGATCTATTTTGTCATCTTCGGCTCCGTGGATGTCAGCAAAGTGTTGGTGGCCGTGGTGGCCTTCGGCTTCAACTCAGGCGCCTATGTGGCGGAAATCATCAGAGGCGGCATCATGTCTATTGACAAAGGACAATTTGAAGCCGGGCGCAGCCTCGGCCTGGGATATGCCCAAACCATGATTTACATTATCCTGCCCCAGGCCTTTAAAAATGTACTTCCCTCTCTGGGAAACGAATTTATCGTACTGTTGAAGGAGACCAGCGTCTCCGGCTATATTGCCCTCCAGGACCTGACCAAGGGCGGCGACATCATCCGGAGCCAGACTTATACCGCCTTCATGCCGCTGACGGCCGTGGCCCTGATTTACCTCTCCGTGGTCATGCTGTTCAGCTGGATGCTCGGCAAACTGGAAAGAAAACTGAAAAACAATGAATGAACATCCCGGAAACACTCCCATGTTCCAAATCAGCCATTTGGTCAAGGAATTCAACTCCGTGCCGGCAGTCAACGATGTCACCACGAACATTGACCGGGGTGAAGTGGTCTTCATCGTAGGCCCGTCCGGTTCCGGTAAAAGTACCTTCCTGCGCTGCCTGAACCTGCTGGAGGAACCGACCTCCGGAGAAATCCGTTTCAAGGGAAAGCTGGTTACCTCTCCCGGAACGGACGTCAATCAATTCCGCCAGCACGTAGGCATGGTTTTCCAGCATTTCAACCTTTTCCCGCACCTGACCATTCTGGAAAATATCACTATCGCCCCGGTTAAAACGGGACGCTCCAGCAGAAAGGAGGCAGCAGACCAGGCGGAAGCCCTTCTCCAGCGCATTGGGCTGTACGGCAAGAGGCACTCCTATCCCCTCCAGCTTTCCGGAGGCCAAAAGCAGCGCATCGCCATCGTGCGCGCCCTGGTCATGAATCCGGATGTCATCCTGTTTGACGAGCCGACATCAGCCCTGGACCCGGAAATGGTGGGAGAAGTGCTCTCCCTGATGAAGGAGCTGGCGCAGGGAGGACTGACGATGGTAGTGGTTACCCATGAAATAGGGTTCGCGCGGGAGGTTGCTTCCCGCGTCCTGTTCATGGATAAAGGGAAAATTGTGGAAGAAGGGCCTCCGGACCGCGTTATCGACCGCCCTGCCAATCCCAGGCTGCAGGAGTTTTTTTCCAAGGTACTCTGACACGGGCAGTCCCGGGAAAAATACGGGAGGAAACACATACCCGGCGTATTCTTGTTTCCGGAACGGATTGCAGAAAAAGCGGCTTCTTCATCTTTTCCTATCCCGGATTTCCCCTCTCATGCCCAGTTTGACGTCCACTGGAATGGAAACCGGCTCTGCAGGAACCTTGTAAACCAGCCGTAACCTGAGTTTCCGCAAATCTTCCGGTTCTTCAAA
>OLSX01003782.1_pt1 | contig 11919 bp, 7 predicted proteins | sample 1673141 | NCBI WGS metagenome assembly OLSX01 (sample SAMEA3136759, study PRJEB25190) | human gut metagenome | biome: human gut; feature: human-associated habitat; material: faeces | place: Austria | collected 2013
ATTCATGTTCATAGTCTAATTCTTTATTTTTTTGGTAGGAATCTAGTAAATCTATCAACTTGACAGATAATGCTTTAACTCTATCCATTTTTTCTTTACCGAATTTATTTCCAAGCCCCTTATATAAATCATGAGTTTTTTTATCCACATATTCTTTTGAAGGCCACAAAGCAATGAATTGATTATCATGAAATTTATTGCCACGAGTAATGAAATGAATTGTACTATCGGACAAACATATAGATTTAAAAAAACAAAGTAACGGAGTAACTTTCTTATTACTTATACTTATTGTGTCTTTACGCAGAATATCTCTAAGTAATAATAACGCAAATGCCTCTTCTCGATAATTAATATTCCAAACATCCGGAATATATACATGTCTAAAACTATGTCTATTACGTTTCATATATAGCACGCCATTAAAATGATCTAAATGATAATGCGTCAATAAGAAATCTTTATCCTCATTCATTTCATTAATAATATTATCAAACTTCTTTTCTCTGTCACTTTTTGAACTATTACTTTGAAGCATACCAAAATCTACGTATAAATCTCTTTGACCTTCTTGCATTATTCTAAAACAATCTCCAAAACCACATTCATACATTCTTATTTTCATGATTACTTCTAATATACTGATACTACAATAACCAATATTTTTCCTTTCTAACCAATTTCAACAACTACCTCTAAAATTATAAATTACATAAATATTACTTACACCTTACAACCACCCTATATTGCGCATCCAACGTACAAGTATATAGAGTTAATGGCCATTTACCATTTGTTACAGCCTCCACACTATTTGGTTTAAGAGCCTCTATCGCATCCACTCCATATTCAAATCTATTTCCATTCACATCTGTAAAAATGATTTTGTCACCATTATGCAAAGTATTTAACCTACCAAAATGAAACCAAGAATTATGAGCTGCAATTACCATATTATTCTTATAAATACTTCCATAATACCTACAAGGAAGTTTCTTCATATATTCATAGCTAAATGTACTTGTTACACAAAGCTTCAAATTCAAACTAGGAATTTCAAGAACACCAACACAAGGTATTCCATCCACTTTTTGTTCAGGCATTTCCATATCTGGATTTAATACGTAGTCTGGTATTTCTCCTGAAGAAGTTTTTAAAGTATGATACTCACTCATCAAATGTTTTGAAACATAATAAGAACGCAACGAATCATAGACATTATAAGAACATAAAGATAACGATAGAATTATACAAACAATACCTATACAATATATGATTTTTCCTATTTTATTTCTCATTACGCAACTGGCGTCCTAAGCCAAATAAAACAAGTCCAACAAACAATAAAACAGGAACTGGCCACCATAACTGTCCCGTGAAAGCAAGCTCATCATCCTTTTTCTCTTTCTTCTTATCCGTATAACTACCCGTATTTGTTAAAACAACACTATCCATTTCCCTAAAACAACTCTCTTTATAGCCAGAAGGAACACTTGTTTCCATTACACTATATGTATATAAAGTTGAAAGAGAATCCCAAGTATAAGACCATTGATTATCCGAATTTAATTTCACTTTATCAACCACTATACCATCTGACCTTAATAAACATACCTCAATCGATTTAGGACGAGACTTCTTATTATCCTTCTTCCATACCTTTAATACATGAATACGACTCGCCTTATTACTAGTCTCATACTTTAAATCCACACTTAAATCGCCACTTAAAGAAACTAAAGATACTTGTGGCATATAAAATACACCATTCGATTCAACTTCTTTTCCTACCACTAAATAAATACCGGATTCTAGACCAGAAAAACTAGCCTTACCAGAAGAATCAGAAGTAGCATAAGCATCTGCCTCAATGCCATCCATTAAAATACGATTCTCTAATGCATTGGCAGCCCCTTGTACATCATGTTTTAAATCAACAGAATAATTCGAAAATACACCTGTCAATTTATAATTCTCTTCCGCTACGCGATATAAAGAGACCTGCATATCTGATACTGGACAAGAAACATCCAAATTCATCAAATCACTTTTTGCGAATAGAGTTGTAGGCAAAAGACAACATAATAAAGAAATAAATATAAAATAAATTCCTTTTTTCATCACCTACACTCCCTTCCTTTTCATTCGATATACAACATACCCAATACCATACAAAATCAAACCAATGACACTAGCCACAACCAAAGGATTTACCTTCGCAGCATCTGCCGTTAAATTCTTCTCATCCATCATATTCTCTACACGATGTCCACGAACTAGTAATCGATGCGTATTAATACCATAAGGCGTACAAGTAAATAATGTACATAAATCCTTACCTTCTTCAATTTCTAATAAACCATAATCATTCGGCTCAACAATCGCGATATTATCGACTTGATATGCAAGCACCTTATCATATACATGTAAATAAAAATAATCTCCCTTTTTAAGCTTATCCAAATCCGTAAATAACTTTGCACTCGGAAGACCTCTATGAGATGAAATAACACAATGCGTACTAGCACCACCTACAGGAAGACTCGAACCCTCTAAATGACCAACACCTATCTGCAACACAGACTCATCTACCGTATGATAAATCGCAAGCTTTACCTGAATCTTAGGAATCGTAACATACCCCATCATACCCGTACCATCGGCATTTAATAGACTCTTATATTCACTAAGCTCAGAATCACTTGGAGTAAAACGACCACCATTATTTATTAACCCAGCATTATATTCAACAGCCCGATCAATCTCAGCCTGCTTCTTTTTTTGATCCATCTTAGCCAAAGCATCCGAATAATTTGCCACAACACGACTTTGATGCAAAGAATTCCAATAATTACTAACAGTAGGATACAATAACAACGATAAGCCAGTCACAAAAACAAGTATCGCAATTATAGTTGAAATATGTTTCTTCATCTTACAATCCATTCCCCTAACAACAAAAACTAATCATTAAACTTTCTATATAATACAAACGAAACAAGCACAAATACAAAACCAATTAAATAAATAGACCATGTTCCAACACTACCTGTAGAAGGTAATAAACTACCACTTTGATTTTGAACTTCAACCTCAACTTCAGCCTTACCCACATTCATACCATAAAAAACAAGGAAAGATTGACCCACAATTTCATTTGAAGAACCAACAACAGGATTCACCACAACAGTAACAAGATCACTCAATTTATTGTATCCTCTAGGAGCCTGAACCTCCCTAAGAAAATACCTTCCAGACTTCAAACCAGAAAGAACAAAGCGACCACTACTATCCGTTTTTATAGTTTCTTGACCTAAATCAGACTTTTGAAACACATTAGAATCCTTTGTTTCCATAAAACGAATACAATTCATATCATTCAATGCATCCACTTCACTTGTATACAAACTAAACTCTGCACCCTCAAGCCCAACTCTATTCACCGAACACTTAAACACTGGAATACTCAATACACCAACATTTACCTTATCCGATAATGACACATGATGATCACCATATTTCAAACTAGCCACATTCGCATTATTGATACATGCATCCTTATTAACAATGGCACTATACGAAATTCTTATATCACAATCCATACAATGATTTTCTAAAATTCTATAACCATCAAAAGTAAATAAAACCTCAAATCCATTTCCTAAATCCAATACACTATAATGCTCATTTTCATTTAAATCTATAATCAAATTATCATTAACCAAAGAAACAACAATTGAATCCAAATTTAACGATAACCCCTTCTCCATCACATCCGTAAGTTCAAGATTTTCAGCACCTTTAAAATTCCTTATAACACTCGTAAAATACACCACATCACCAATACCAGCCGTAGCATACTTACCCAAAGAATCCGTACCATCCATCTTCACATACTTCGATAAAGTAGGCTTTTCATTCTTCTCTTCAACACGAACCACATAATTCGTAGTAGTCAAACCACAAAGAACACCTACACTTGAATCCACTAAATAATAACCCAAATCTAAATCTTTAAACTCAACAACATTTCCAACTGCCCGTTGACTTTTTTTCGTAATACTCTCATGAGATTTCGCATAAGCCAATGCTCTTTGAGCAACCAAATCCATACTCTGCTCATCCCCAACAAAAGCTACGCCACCATTCGAATTCACATCAAAATAGAAACGACCATCACCAGAATCAAAGAACTCATCCCACTCAGAAGAAGAAATCTTATAAGAATAGTTATCCCCATCAAAGCTTTCCAAATCCAACATCTTATAAATCGTATACATCTCACCATCAATCGCATTATCAATAATAATCGATCCACCCATACCATTTGCGCTTACACTATCACATAACACAAATACAAAAACAAATAAGACGACTACAATTTCCCTGATCCGTTTCATATCCTTTATCCTTTTATTCAACAACAGTAAGAACAGGACTGTAACAAACATTCGCTACAATCCTCTTTTTACTGTTGTTAAGAGAATGTAGAACACTCCCTCAACAACGTAAATTCATTCAATTCAATTATTTAGCTTTCGCTCTTTTTTTGTTAGCCAAAACAAATCCAGAACCTAGTACTAATGCACCACCAATCAAATAGATTAGTGTTGTACCCATACCACCAGTAGAAGGTAGTAATGAACCAGAGTTATTTAATACTTCAACTCTTTCAACACTTTGCGTATTTTTATCTGTTGTTATCACTGACTTTCCATTCTTACCTTGAGCAACAACTACCTTAATTGGATTTTCTAATTTATTATATCCATCTAAAGTAGCGATTTCTTTTAAGTAATATGTTCCAGCCTTTAAACCATTGATATTAAAGAAACCACCTTTTGAAGATATTAAAGTGTCAGTAGTATCTGTTGAATCTTCGCTATATAGATAATCATTTCCGTTTGCTTTAAATTTTATAACACTTTCAGGAATACAATTTTCGTTAGTATATAAGCTAAATTTAACACCATCTAAGCCTTTTTTGGCACCTAAAACTTTTTCTGTATATTTATATACAGGAATACCAAATGTATAAGTCTCAGTTGTTGACTCATTTGACTTAGTTGAGTTATCTCCATATGTTAACCATGTTTTATTAGTCATTGGTTGGTTAATTGGTGCACTCTCATTTACAATTACTGAGTACACAACAGATATATTTGTATTAGAACTAAGGCTATTCAAATATGTATCTTTAAATGTGATTTTAAATGTATATTGACCATCTGTTGCATCATAATCAATCGTATAATCTTGTTCAGGGACAGGTTGTGGTCCTGTTTCTGCCTGAATGTATATTGCTTGTCCTCCTTCTTGATGATCTCTACTTAAAGTTAAACCTCCTGGTAGTTTATCATATAGCACAAGATTTGTAGCACCTTTACCTATATTGACTACTGAATGATACATGAAAGAATCTCCAATACTTACATTATTTTTCTTTTCATCACCTGTCTCAAGACTAATATATTTTTCTACATTTGGTTTTTCATTTTTTTCGTCAATTGTAACATTAGGGTTTGTTGTAGTTAAACCACAAAGAGCTCCAGCAGTTGAATCAACTAGATAATATCCAAAATCTAAATCAGTAACAGGAACTGCACTTCCATTTCCTTTTACTGTCCTTGTTGCTGTAATATTCTTAGTATATGCTAAAGCTTTTTTAGTAAATTCAGCAACATTAGAATCAGTAATATTTGACTTTACATAACCATTTTCTTCCGTTACATAAGTTTGTCCGTCTCCAGTAGTGAAAAAGTCTCTCCAATCATCAGTGATTTTATATGAATAAACTCCATCTGGTGCTGGTTCTGTATTAAAACTCTCTAACTCAAAAATCTTGTAAATTTTATAATCTTGATCCTTAATGGTCTTATTGATTGTAATTGAACCTCCCTTTGGGCTCGCAGTTTGTGAACCAGTTTTTGCCTTTACGTTTGTGCTTAATGAGAATACCATCATGAACGCAAACATAATGGCTGCAATCTTTTTAATTAATTTCATTTCTTTCTCCTACTTTCTTTTTTTCTTTTTTTATCTATAATTGACAGGCTTATCACTCCTACAACCACTAGGGCTGTCCCTGACATCCTGTAAATCAGGTTTCCAGTACCACCCGTTGAAGGTAGTATTTTTGTACGGCTCTTGTTTGTCACGGTAACCGTATCACCGACTTTTGCAATATTTGTAGCTTTTGAGTTGTCTTTTGAGTTGCTTTCATAAACCACTTTATATTGCATTGAATTTATAGTAGCTTCTGCAGAAGCTTGAATCGGTTTGCCATTTTGATCTAATTCAAAAACATAATATGTTCCTTTTAGATTATCTGGATTTTTAAATTTTGCTGACAAAACATCTTCTGAATCATTAGGTCCATACGTAATATGTGTAGTATCTAATGGCTTTTCTGTATCTTGAGGATTAGGATTATCATACAATCCAAAGTTATAAGTACCACTCACTGGATTATGTTTTGTTTCAGCAGCATTGTTTGTAAATTGCTTTTTAACCGTAATACCTTTTTGCGTGTTATAAACTACAAGATTGAATTTCTGAGGTGAATCTACAATTTTATATCTAATCTTATCTTGTTTGTTAAAATAATCTATACAATCCTGCACATATGGCGGATTAACACCATTCTTTTTTTCCACATATATAATGTAATAAGAATCCTTATTTTCTACATACCCATCTGGTGTTTCAGTTTCCTTTACTTCATAAATCGTATTGGAATGTGTAATAAATGAAGAGTCAACTTTGTAAATTCCATTATCATCTGTTTTGCCACTTATTTTCCCTCTTGATGATACACGTTTAATCGCTTTACCATTTAATTCACATTCATAGACATCAAACTTTACATCTTTAATTGGCTCTAATTTATTTTCATCCATTTTTGTGATAGTCAATTGTGGATTTTCTTCACCTTCTGTACTTCCACCTGCAGCTAAACGATATTTAAAACCATTAATCACATCATTCTCTCCACCATTTTCAGAATATGATTTCCAAAATACTTTGTTAGATAAATCCACGGGTGTACCTGGAGCTGCTTTTACCGTCACACTATATGTAATAATCACTTTCTTTCCATTTGGAATAGAAATCTCTAAAGTATTTGTTTTAGAATCGTATGATTTATCAATAGATACTTCGTTTCCATTTTCTTCCTTAGCTTTGATTGTTGTAGGATCTAATTCTAAGTTTTCATCTAATTTATCCACTAAAGTAAGCTTATTTCCATCATTCAAAGGAAGTGTTTGTCCTAGTGCATTAGCGGTAATTGTATAATTAATAGTTTGTGATGTATTATCTTCTGCATGCTCTCTATTAAAATCATTGCTTTTAGATAAATTATCTCTTTTAGACATTGTTGCCTCATTACTAGCCGTATCAATTATTGTTTGTCCATCTCCACTTAGAAGGGTTACCTTATTCGTAAAACTTTTTTCTTCCCCTCCAAGTAAGACCTTATCATCCGTTACTCGACAAACAACCTGCACATCAACCGCATATTTGTCGCCAACTCTTCCAGCTTCAAAATCACCTAGTTGAATCAAAGCTTGATTTGTATTTTTGTTGTAATAATAAATGGTTTTTTCTGGATTTCCATTATCATTGGTTGAATCATTACTGTTTCGTTCCCATTCAGCGCCTAAACCATCAATATCTTTAGATATTACATTTCCAGCATTATCAGCATGCCATTTTATACGAATATAAGATAGTTCCATGCCATTAGGTATATCTTCTAAGACACGATAATTCCCTTTTAATTCACCTGCAAGATTTACCTTAAATGCCCACGAAATAAATGCACCCTTACTATTCGTTTTATTTAATAAATCTGTACAAATTTTAGATACTGGATTATCTTTATCATGATCTGCTTGAATAGTAGTTACCGTTTTACCATCATACGTAAATGTTTGACCTAACTCTTTAAGTATGTTTGGACCTCCAAAAAGTATTTGACTTGCATTATTACATTCTTTAAAAGACGTATCTGAAATATCCTTCATTAAGGCTACATTTCTATAAGTAAACTCAGCTCTGTATGCACTAGGCAAACTTTGTGGTTCAGTCATTATCACAATATAAAGTTTTTCATCATTATTTAATGAAATCGTTTCTTTTGCCGTTAATGTCAATTCACTATAAACATTTGTTCCAGTATAATGTTTACTATTTTCAAATTTTTGATCAAATAATTTTGATTTATCTACTAATCCCGTGTTTGAATTTTTAAATTTCTCAAAACTAGTATAGGGATTTATATTATTAGCTGGCTTACCCTGATAAATACCTGCAACCGAATCACTATGCAAGAAGGAATCTGTTAAACCTTTATCTTTTGAAATCGCATCTTGAATCTGAGTACCCTTTCGAATTGCACTACCACTTACTTCAATTACCCAATATAGCTTTCCATTCGTATAAGAAGTCGCATTCTCTTGTGGGTTTTCATAATACCAAGCGCTCTTTTCCACACCCAAAGAATAATGACCATTCACTTGAATTGTTTGCGAGGAACTAACATCAAATTTAAATGTTTGATCTCCTTTTACAACATCACTCAATGAGAACGTATTTTTTACTTCAACATTTCCTATTTCACTTAAATCTTTCGTTTGCGCATAATACTCAAATCGATAACCATTGTTATTGCTTGGGAATCCAATTTGAGATAACATTAATTCAAATGTCGTTTCATTATCAATCTTCACCCATTTAGGATCTTGATCCACATATTTATTCGCAGTTGCATCATATTCATAAGGCGTTATTTTCACATATCCAACATAATGCATAACATCAGAACTCAATGTATCCTTTAAAGTAGCTTCAGTTACATCAAATTGATTCATTGTCTGATTTACATTCACTGTATACTTATAGCTTCCAGCTGGAACTTTAAATGAATTAACAGAACTATCCTTTACATAACTGTCATTCTTTTTTACATAGATATCTGAATCACCCATGTTAATTGTTTGGACTTGATTCGTTACTGTAGCTTCTTTTTTCTTATCAACCCATTTGTAATCTTCTAACTTTAATTGTTCATAAGTTCTGTTTAATATAGTATCATCAAACTCTTTTGCGTTATCCGCATTCGCTATATAACGATTATTAATTGTTACATTATTCGACTGCATGGCTGCATATACTTCAGGTTTTACCTTTAACTTATACGTAACATAATATGAGTCACCAGGATATACCGTAAAAGGATTCGAATCCGTTCCTCTTATTCTAAATCGTTTTGGATTGCCATCACTATTTGACCAATCCGCTTTATAATTCGTTCCATCCTTTTCCCATTCAACCTTATACTTTGATGGAGCTACCAAAGTATCCTTATTATCTTTAATTTGATGCAATTCTACAGTATCTCGTTCATAAGAAATATATGGAAGCATTGTTTCATCTGTACGTATATTGTGATAATTTAAATAATCATAGAACATAAAGTTCTTTAAAGGATAATCACTAGATGACTTTAATGTAAATTCTAATTTATATTTAACAATATAATTTCCATCATCGTCCTTTGTCTTTTCAACCATAGTCTTTGGCATATTATAATAAATATTTGGAGTATATGTTTTTACATCTTTTCCCTTTGGATAAGTTGTGCCACCTTCTTTTTTAGTATAAGCTGAAGCTGTATTTGTGATAGATTGTTTGTTTAAATTCTTATTATCACTTAACTTAACAAAATAAGTTAAAGTACGACTTTCATTTGACTTCAATTCACTTATTGACCATACTAAACTTCCAGGTTGATTTATAGTTGAATTATCCGTAACTTGTTTTGGAATTTCATTATCAGAAGTTTGCATGTTTGTTAGATATATTTTTCCTGCAACATCTGTCGTTCTTGTTTCATAAGGCTTTTGCCCATCAGAAGAAGTTGTAAGATCTTGCGGTGTATTTGAAATATCACCCATATAAGAAACAAGTTGACTATTATTTGTAAACTTATCAACTACATATACATTTTTACTTCCGTCTTGACCAGCAGTAACTGTAATTGTGTATTGAATATAATCACTCTTAGAATCTGGCTTAGACCATTGTTTTGTAACTTTAACATCACCAAATTTTTCTAAATAATCTTGACGATAATCTAAAGTAATTTTTCCATTTGGCGTTTTAAGACTTGTCGTTCCATCATTTTTGTTTAATTGACTTAAATCAACTTCTCCTTCCACAAAGAAGTCTCCTTTAAGTGTGGTATTCGTACCCGAATTTATATACTCTTCAGTATAAGTTATGACCACTTTTCCATTCTTAACACGAATGGTCGCAATATCAGTAGTACCGCTACTATCTTTAATTGTTGTCTCCTTGTCGCCTGTCATACGGAAAAATTTAGGAAGTGTATAACTGAATGATCTTCCATACTTAGAATTTAATTCACTTGCATTAATATCCTTGAATTTCACCGTGATTTTTAAAAATTTTGAATTCGGTTTTAATGTTCCATTTGAAATAACTGAATTACTTTTATCATCAGTAATCACTATATCTTCAATCTTACCACTATTATTCAAATCAAACGGTTCTGTTGTTGTTTCTGTAGTTGTAGTCGTTGTCTCTTCTTCACTTACTTGAGATACTTGTTCATCATCATTTTGAGTTTCTGGCTCATCCTTGACTACTTCTTCTTGTTCATTGACTTCTTCTTGTTTAGTACAATCATCCGTATGCGTATGTTCTTCTTTTTCGCAAATCAATGCATTGTTTTCATCATAACACTCAGCCGTATGTGTATGCTCTTCCTTATCACAAGCTAATGTTTGAGCAGGTAAAGATAGTGCATAAACAGTACATACGACCACAATACACGAAAGTGCTATCATGATCTTTTTCCATTTTTTTAAGCGCGCTTTGTCTTCTAATAAACGCCTTAAATACTCCTGCACAATCCCACCTACTTTCTATTACTTTACAATTCCAATTTTATTTAAAGGCCAAACCGAAAATAATACCTTCCCCTCAATTTGTTCTTTTGAAATATCTCCAATCACAGCACTTCTTGAATCAATCGAACTCTCTCGATTATCTCCCATACAAAACCATCGAGACTCTTCTACCTGATGTGGAAAGTCTATGTCTGTATTTCCAAGTGACTCACTATCCAAATAGGATTCTGAAATAGCCTTGCCATCCACAAACACCTTTCCATTCACATCTATATCCACCTTTTGACCAGGACTAGCTATAACACGCTTTACCAATAACTTATTTCCCTGCCAAAACGCTACAACATCACCCGACTTTAATTTTTTAGTTTTTATAGACACTACAATCTGCCCATTCTCTAAAGTCGGATCCATACTCGAACCATAAATCTTTAGTACTGGCATCCAAAGTGTTGCCACCAACACAGAAATAGCAGCCACGACCACAAGTATACTCAATGTCTTCTGTACTTTTTTTAAATATCTTTCTCTCTCTTTTAAACGACCAAGCTCTTCCTTGACCTCTTCATTAGACACAAGATCACTATCCGTCTGCATCTTATCAATCAAGTCAATCAATTCTTTTCGTTTTAAATGTCTTAAATCTTTCTTATCCATATCCCTATCCACACATTAAGATTATATTAAGATGAACATACATCATCTTTTGTTAATTAGTTGATATATGCATTTCAACTTTATTTTAAACAAATCTAACTATAATGTTATAAAAACTTTCATACAAGTAAAATTTTCCGCTTCGTGTTTTACATAAACGTAAAATCGATTGCAAGCGCTTTTTTTGAAATATTTTAAACGGTTATATTTATTTCGATTAAAGTGTCTTATTCCCACGTATTTAGTGCTTTTTAAGTATTTTTGGTTATATGTCAGATTTTTAAAAAAATAAATGAAAATAAAAAATACAAGCAACACTACTAAT
>OLSX01003784.1_pt1 | contig 11914 bp, 8 predicted proteins | sample 1673141 | NCBI WGS metagenome assembly OLSX01 (sample SAMEA3136759, study PRJEB25190) | human gut metagenome | biome: human gut; feature: human-associated habitat; material: faeces | place: Austria | collected 2013
TAGATTAATTTTTTGGGGTTACTGTATTCTATCACTGACCGACAAATTTCGTAAAGTTAATCGGATTAACAAAACTTTTTTCGGAAAATCGACAGAATACATTATCTTTGCATCCGCAATCTACTGCAATATGCAGAATCTATGCAAAAGGTCTTGTAGTTCAACGGATAGAATAGAAGTTTCCTAAACTTTAGATCCGGGTTCGATTCCCGGCGAGACTACAAAAAAGGAGGAAATCCATTTCGGATTTCCTCCTTTTTTAGTTTATAGTTTTTTGTCCAAATTCTTATTTGGCTACTTCTACAGCTGGTTCGGTACCTTTTTTGTTCTTCATCAGCAGATATGCGATAGGAGATGCAACGAACAGAGAAGACAGTGTACCGAATACAACACCCAGAATCATGGCGAATGCGAAGCTGCGGATGGAATCACCACCGAGGATGAAGATACACAGTAACACAATCAAAGTACTCAGTGAAGTATTGATGGTTCGTGCCAGAGTTGTGTTCAATGAGTCATTGAACAACTGGAATCTGTCACGCTTCGGATAGAGGCCGAAGAATTCGCGTACACGGTCGAAGATTACCACCTTGTCATTGATAGAGTAACCGATAGCTGTCAGGATGGCACCGATAAAGGTCTGGTCGATTTCCAGAGAGAACGGCATCCAGCCCCAACAGATGGAGTAGGCACCCAGGATGATGATGGTATCACAAGCCAATGCGGCTACTGAACCGATACTGTATGCAATATTGCGGAAACGGATCAGGATATAAATACCGATGGCAATCAATGCAAGTACAACGGACCAGATGGCTGAAACCTTGATATCGTCTGCGATACTCGGACCTACCTTCTGGGAACTGATGATACTTCCACCCGTATGGTTTTCGCGGTCGATGAAGGTTTCCAAAGTGATGTTCTGAGTCAGCAACGGTTTCAGTGTTTCGTATAAGTATGCTTCGATTTCAGAGTCAATGTTGTTACCTTCTTCTTCGATACGGTAGTTGGTACTGATACGTACGGTCTTACCGTCCGTACCGATGGCGATAACGCTGACATTGGCATCGCCGAACTTGCTGGAGATAAGCTCGCGAACTTGTTCCGGCTCTACCTTATTCTCAAACTGTACTTTGAAGTTACGTCCACCAGTGAAATCGATACTCTGGCTCAATCCACGGGTAGCGAGGAAAGCGATACATATCACTATGATAGCTCCCGTAGTGGTCAGCCACAATTTGTTCTTGCCCATGAAGTCGAAGTGTGCATTCGCCATCAAGTTCTTTGAAATCTTGGAAGAGAATGTCAGATTCAGCAGTTTGTCCTTGCTCATGAAATGGTCATAGAACAGACGCGTCATGAATACGGCAGTAAAGAACGAAATCAAGATACCGATAATCAATGTAGTGGCAAAACCACGGATAGGACCTGTACCGAAGTTGAACAAGATAATACCGGTGATGATAGACGTCAAGTTGGAGTCGAAGATAGCAGAGAAGGCGTTGGAGTAACCGTCAGCCAATGCTTTCTTTACACCCTTGCCTGCACGGAGTTCTTCTTTGGTACGTTCGTAAATCAATACGTTGGCATCCACAGCCATACCCAGTGCCAACACCATACCGGCAATACCGGACATCGTCAATGCTGCTTGGAAAGAGGAAAGGATCCCCAATGTGAAGAACAAGTTCAGCACCAAAGCACCATTGGCAACCATACCCGGAATGAATCCGTACATAGAGCACATGTAAACCATCAGCAGAATCAATGCTACGATGAATGACATGATACCGGCGTTGATGGAAGCTTGTCCCAGTGAAGGACCTACAATGTCTTCTTGTACGATATGTGCGGGAGCCGGCATCTTACCTGATCTCAATACGTTTGCCAAGTCTTTTGCTTGTTCCGGAGTAAAGTGACCGGTAATCTGTGAGTTACCACCAGTGATTTCATTGTTTACGTTCGGTGCGGAGTAAACGTAACCGTCCAGCACGATAGCGATGCTCTTGCCGATATTCTGCTTGGTGAGCTGAGCCCAGCGGCGTGCACCGTCAGTGTTCATGGACATACTTACGGCAGGTTTACCGTAATGGTCGTATTCGTCTTTGGCGCTAACCACTACATCACCTTCCAGAGGCGCCTTGCCGTTACGTTCTGTAGAACGGATGGCATAAAGTTCGAAAGTCTGAGCTTTCGGATCATATTCATAAGGAGATACTCCCCATTTCAGACGCAAGTCTTTCGGCATTTCGGCCTGAACTTCCGGCATGGAAAGGTATCTGTTGATTTCAGCTGTATCCTTGTAGTTGGCATAGGCTACAACAGGACCTTGTCCGCTGGGGTTGACTTGCAAGATTGCGAACAGCGGGTGTTCTTTCTTTATTTGTGCAAGGTCAGCGGTTTGTGTCTTGTTTTCACCCTTTAAAGCAGCGGCAAGACTGTCGGCTGTGCTGGTAGCTTGGGCTACGGCAGGAGCTTCGGTAGCTGCGCTGTCTGCCTCTTCTGCCGGAGTTTCGCTTGCAACGATGGCACGCAACTTGGTGTCGGCAGCTTGCAGATAGGGAGTAACGTCTTTTGCTGTGTATGTTTCCCAGAATTCCAGATTGGCAGAACCTTGTAATAATTTTCTTACACGTTCAGGCTCTTTGATACCCGGAAGTTCTACCATGATACGGCCCATTTTGTCTTCCAGACTCTGGATATTGGGCTGAACTACACCGAAACGGTCGATACGGGTACGAAGTACATTGTAGGAGTTGTCAACAGCTGCCTTTACTTCTTCGCGCAATACTTTCTCAACTTCCGCGTCGGTAGATTTCTGAGTTACCTTGTCTTTTAATTGTTGGGTTGCGAACAGTTGTGAAAGAGGAGCACCCGGAGCAAGCTTGTGATACTCTCTGACGAATAGGGTGATCACGTCATCCTGGCTTGTGGTAGCTTGCTTGGCGGCAGTGGCCAATGCTTGGTTGAATGCTTCGTCAGTCTTGTTGTCAGCCAATACTTTGATGACATCGGGTACGGAAACTTCAAGGATGACGTTCATACCACCCTTCAAGTCCAAACCTAAACTGATTTCCATCTCACGACATTGTTTCAGCGTCCAATTGCCGAAATACACTTTCTCATTAGCCAGAGAATCGAGGTAGTCCTGCTCTACTTTCACATCGCCTTTTGCAAACTCTTTGGCCTTACTTGTGTAATGGCGAGTTACAAAAGAGAAGGAGAGATAGAACACACACACCAGTGTGAGCAATATCGCAAAAACCCTTACAAATCCTTTGTTTTGCATGTTACTTTTAGTTTATTATGATTACTTTTTAATTAAATTCTGTTGCATACAAGGCTGCAAATATAGCTTTTTTTTCACAAATCTTACTTCATACCGCGATTTTTTAACATCGGGTCTAATTGAGGCTCAGTTCCTCTGAAGTTTTTATAGAGAGTCATCGGGTCTTCGCTGTCTCCTTTTTCCAGAACATTCTGGCGGAAGAGGTCGGCTGTCTGCTTGTCGAAGATACCGTGTTCCTTGAAAGCTTCGAAGGCATCGTTGTCCAGAACATTGGCCCAGAGATAGCTGTAGTAGCCTGCAGCATAACCGCCGATGATGTGGTTGAAGTATGTGGTACGGTAGCGGGGAGCTATTTCCGGAATCAGCCCCAGTTGGTCCATCGCTTCTTTTTCGTATGCAACGACATCAAGACCTTCGGTATCAGTCAGGTTATGCAGGTTCATGTCGAGGATGGCGGCGGCCAGCAACTCGGTAGTCATGAAACCCTGGTTGAACGTTTTCTGGTTCAGTATCTTTTCAATCAGGCTGTCGGGAATGACCTCGCCGGTCTTGTAATGCTTGGCATACATTTTCAACACTTCGGGTTCGGTAGCCCAATGCTCGTTGATTTGAGAGGGGAGTTCCACGAAGTCGCGTACGACATTGGTGCCTGAAGTACCTTTATACTGGCATTGGGTCAATAATCCGTGCAGGGCATGGCCGAATTCATGGAACAAAGTTTCCACTTCGTCGATAGTCAGCAGGGAAGGAGTGTCGCCTACGGGCTTGGTGAAGCTGCATACGTTGCATACCAATGGACGTATGCTGCCTTGTTGTTCGCGGTAATTGCTCATCCAAGCACCACCGCTTTTGCCGGGACGGGGGAAGTAATCTACATAGAAGATACCTACTTGTGAGCCGTCTGCGGCTTTCACTTCAAACACTTCTACATCGGGATGATAGACGGGGATACCTTCGAGCTTTGTCAGCGTGATGCCATAGAGCTTATTGGCAACGGCAAAGGCGCCTTCACGTACGTTTTCCAGTTTGAAGTAGGGCTTAATCTCTTCTTCTTCGAGGTTATATTTCTCCTTACGGAGTTTTTCGGTGTAGTACCACCAATCCCATGCTTCCAGTTTCTCTCCTTTGCCTTCCTTGTCCATCAGCTTTTGCAGTTCGGCTGCTTCGGCTTTTGCTTTGGGGAGTGCATAACTCCACAAGTTGTTGAGGAAGTCCATCACGGCGGTGGAATTCTTTGCCATTGTATTGTCCAATACAAAGTTGGAGTAACAGTCGAAACCCAGCAGTTGCGCCTTTTCAAGTCTCAGGCGTACGATGTCGGCAATGATTTTCTTGTTGTCGTTCTTGTCATTGTTATTGCCGCGGTTGATGTAGGCCTTGTACATCTGTTCGCGTAGCGGCCGGTTGGCGGAGTATTGGAGGAAAGGCAGGCGGCTTGCATTATGGAGGGTAAACAGCCATTTGCCTTCTTGTCCGGTGGCACGGGCTTCAGCCATGGCGCTTTCGCGGAACCATTGGGGAAGTCCGGCGAGGTCTTCCTCTTTTCCTACATAAAGCTTGAAGTCGTTGTTTTCGTTCAGGATGTTGTTGCTGAACGTGATTCCGAGTGTGGAAAGCTGCTTGTTGATTTCACGCAGACGGGCTTGTTTGTCGGCCGGAAGATTGGCGCCGGAACGGATAAATTTCTTATGGGTTTTTTCCAGCAGCCTTTGTTGTTCGCGGGTCAGGCCGAGAGCATCTTTCTGGCTGTAGACAGCATCCACTTTCTTGAAAAGCTCCTGGTTGAGGGAGATGTTGTCTTCGTGTTCGGCCAATGTCGGAGCCAGTTTCATGGAAAGGGCTGTCAGTTCATCGGTAGTTTCGGCCTCCGTCAGGTTGAAAAATACACCGCCTACACGGTCCAGGGTGGGAGAGCTGTTGTCGAGGGCAACAATGACATTTTCGAAAGTAGGGGCTTCCGTATTGTCAATGATGGCTTGGATATTGGCGTTCTGCTCTTCTATACCTTTCTGGAATGCGGGTTCATAGTGCTCCAACTTGATTTTATCGAATGGAGGCACGCCATTGGGTGTTTGAAACTCAGTAAGGAACGGATTGCTTTCCGTCTGGGTGGCACAGGAGTACATCATACAACTTGCTGCTAAAATTAGAATACATTTTTTGAACATTGTTTTCTAAGTATTAAATGTTTAAGTATTAATTTTCAATATCTCTTAGTGATATAGCACCATATCGGATAGTGGTCTGACTCTTTGATGGAGCGGTCTACTGTACAATTGTAGGCTCTCAGGTTCTTGCTTGTCAGTATGTTGTCTATCCGGAAATAGAATCTGTTCTGGTTGTAGGAGATGCCCAGCCCCCGTCCTGATTGGGTGAATGCGTCGTCCAAATCCTGGGCGATGGTGCGGTGGGTATAGGAGATGGGGGTATCGTTGAAATCGCCGCATACAATAATGTAAGGATGCGGTGAAGCGGTTATTTCATGTGCAATAGTGTCAGCCTGCGGGGCACGGATGGCCGATGCTTCTGCCAGCTTGCGTATGAGCAGGCGTGCGCCGCTTTTCACTTTTTCCTTTTCGGGAGATTTCAGCATGTCTTCGTACACGACTTTATCGGCTTTGGTCAGCTTGTTGGACTCCAGATGATTGTTGATGAGGGTAACCGTGTCTTCCCCAATCTTGATTTCATAGAGTACCGAACCGTTGTATTCGCTGGGATAATCCAATATGCGTGACGAGAGAATCGGAAATTTAGAGTAACATGCTATCTTGTTGGTATGTCCCTTTCCGCTACCCACTGTGTTGATGCGGTGGTATGGATATGCCTTGAGTTCCCGCTCTACGTCTTTTTGCGAAAGATGCTTTGAGGATTGTACTGTGGAATATTCCTGCAGACAGAGGATATCGGCGCCACTTTCCTTCAAATAGGTCAATATCGGGTTTTTGCCATCTTGTTTGGCGGCACCGTCAAATCCCATAATGTTGTAGGAGAGCAGTTTGATACTTGTTTCCGGTAAGTGGTCTGTATGGAAGTTGATGGGCAGATAGGTGCGTATCTGCGAATAGCAGAGCAACATCCCTATTAGGGGCAGCAAAGCCGACCTATAGCGCTGGATGACCAGCCAAAAAATGAGGAAGCCGGCATTTATCATCAGGAACACGGGAAATGTCAGCCCCAGGCACGATTGCACCGGATGTGTGACCGGCTGGATGTGCGGACTATAGGCGGTGAACAGTAATAGGCCCGTAAACAAGGCATTGACCGCTAAAATCAGAAGAGCGACAAAATTACCGAGATGCTTCATTATAATAGTTGAAAATTGAAAGGTGAAAACTGAAAATAAGAGTGGCGGTTATATTCTCATTTTTCATTTTCCGTTTTCCATTTTCCATTGGTTTAACGTTTACTCGCGTCGAACAAGCTTTTCTTTTCCTCTGTAGTAAGGCTTTCGTATCCCGATTTCTTTAATTTGTCGAGAATGCGGTCTATCTCGTCGGATTGGGCTTTTTTCCGTGCGTTGTAATCATAATCTTTTTGTTTGCCAGTACCGTAGTGTACTTTCATTTTCGGCTTTCTGGGTTTGAAGTTGACGATGGAAACTAAGGTATCCAGACATTTGTTTATCCATGAGGTCAGGTCACTACCTTTGCTGAGGCTGGCGGCAAACCATACCCCTGCCAGCGCACCTCCTAAATGTGCGATGTGTCCACCGGCATTGCTGGAGGTGATGAACAGTAAATCGGTGCCTATAACGATGAGTGCCAGGTATTTCAGCCGGATGGTTCCGAACAGCAGTAGCCGTATCGGATAGTTGGGCTCGCGATAGGCGGTGGCGGCTACAATGGCAAGTACAGAGGCAGAAGCACCCAGCATGAAAGAATAGTCTGTCATGGGACGGAAATACGGGAAAATGTTATAGGCGGCCATATAGAGCAGACCGCCGCAAATTCCTCCCAGAATGTATACACCCCGGAGATGCTTTGCAGAGAAGAAACTCAGGAACAGTGCACCGAACCAGTAAAGCCACAGCATATTGAAAAGAATGTGCATGAATCCTGCATGCATGAACATATATGTCAGTAGTGACCATGGTTGCAGGATGAAGCGTAGGACTGATGCCGGCAGTTCCAACCATTCGAATACGCCTGCTATGCTCCGGTTGAACAACTGGAACATGACTTCGGTTAGCGTAGTAAGTATGAATACCGCTACATTGATGTAAATCAGTTGGATATAAATGTTCCCCCTACGGAAGGTTTCTTTCAAATCAGTTATAATAGTAGCCATTTCCTCTGTTCTTTTTTCTCCAGTACATAATTAGGATAAAGCCGAATACCATACCACCCAGATGTGCGAAGTGAGCCACATTGTCTCCTGCACTGTTTGCAAATCCGGCATAAAGTTCAATCAAGGCATATCCGATAACAAAATATTTGGCCTTGATGGGAACCGGTAACGGGAAGATGAACATTTGCTGGTTGGGGAACAACATGCCGAATGCCAGCAGAATGGCGTATACTGCTCCCGAAGCTCCCACGGTAGTCATCATATTGAGATATTCCTCCATCGGGATGATGGCCATGCCAGTATTTACGCTGTCATAGGCGGAAAGTACTGTCTCATAATGAATATACTGTACCACCTCCTGGATAATTCCGGCTCCTATACCGCACACCAGATAGTAGAACAGAAATCGTTTTGGCCCCCATACCTGCTCTAAAATACGTCCGAACATCCATACAGCAAACATGTTGAAAAATATGTGCGCGAATCCGGCGTGCATGAACATATATGTTATCAATTGTGCTGCATTGAAATCTTCGGCAAGAAAAAAATGCAATCCCAGATATTGGGCGAGGTCGATGCCGTAGCTTTGGGCGACAATGGTGCCCAAAAACATCAGCACATTAATGATTAAAAGGTTTTTGGTTACAGTAGGTATAGTATTCATAATCTGTTGTTTCAATTCATTTTACAGTTCAAAAACAGTTGCCTGTTTTTGCTTTCTCCGGCAAAAATACGAATAAATTCTGTTCTATAACAGAAAAAGGCCTTTCTATTCTTTATTTTTCGCCAAAATCCAATCTTTTTTTAATGTTTTTATTTGATATTCAGAAATATTGCTCTATTTTTGTGGAGGTTTGTGATGAAAAGTAAAAATATCTTTTGTGTAACATATTAATTATTTAATTTTAGTATTATGAATAAGTCAGAACTTATCAACGCTATGGCGGCAGAGTCCGGTTTGACAAAAACGGATTCTAAGAAAGCATTAGATGCTTTCATGGCAGCAATCACGAAAGCCCTAAAGGCTGGTGACAAAGTATCATTGGTTGGCTTCGGTACGTTCGTTGTAGCAGAGAGAGCAGCACGTCTGGGCATTAATCCTTCTACCAAACAGAGCATTACGATTCCTGCAAAGAGAGTTGCTAAGTTTAAACCTGGTATGGAGTTGACTTTGGCCATCGAATAAAGGAAGGCTATGAATGAAAAATAGAAAAGGAGGCGCTATGAGGTGTCTCCTTTTTTATTATCCGTACAGATGCAACGCGTAATTCGCCAAAATATAGTATCTTTGCACCCGGAAAATACTTTTAAATCATGAATATAGAAGATAAACTGGTAGCGTCCGTCATCAACGGACTGAAAGCGCTGTATGGACAGGACGTGCCTGCCGCACAGGTGCAACTGCAAAAAACCAAGAAAGAATTTGAGGGACACCTCACGCTGGTAGTTTTTCCTTTCCTGCGCATGTCGAAGAAAGGACCGGAGCAGACAGCACAGGAGATTGGCGAATACCTGAAAGCTAACGAGCCTTCGATAGCTGCATTCAATGTGATCAAAGGTTTCCTGAACCTGACTATCGCTTCTTCCGCCTGGATTGAATTGTTGAATGACATTCATGTTGATAAGCAATACGGTATTGTTGCTGCCACGGATAATTCTCCGTTGGTGATGATCGAATACTCTTCACCCAATACCAACAAACCACTTCACCTGGGACATGTACGTAATAATCTTCTGGGTAATGCTTTAGCCAACATTGTGATGGCAAATGGCAATAAAGTGGTAAAAACAAATATTGTCAACGATCGTGGTATTCATATTTGTAAGTCCATGCTGGCCTGGTCCAAATATGGTAACGGTGAAACACCCGAATCATCCGGAAAGAAGGGGGACCACTTGGTAGGCGATTATTACGTAGCTTTTGATAAGCACTATAAAGCTGAAGTGAAGGAATTGATGGCTAAATTTCAGTCTGAAGGTGCGACGGAAGAAGAAGCTAAAGCAAAGGCTGAAGCCGCTTCTCCTCTAATGAATGAAGCCCGCGAAATGCTGGTGAAGTGGGAAGCTAATGATCCGGAAGTGCGTGCGCTTTGGGCTAAAATGAACAACTGGGTGTATGAAGGTTTTGATGAAACATACCATAAAATGGGTGTAAGTTTTGACAAAATATATTATGAGTCAAATACCTATCTTGAAGGGAAAGAGAAGGTGATGGAAGGTCTTGAAAAGGGGTTCTTCTATAAAAAAGAAGATGGTTCCGTATGGGCTGACCTTACTGCTGAAGGTTTGGATCATAAGTTGTTACTACGTGCTGACGGGACTTCTGTTTATATGACTCAGGATATAGGTACAGCTAAATTACGTTTTGCTGATTATCCTATTGACAAGATGATTTATGTAGTAGGCAACGAACAGAACTATCATTTCCAGGTGCTTTCCATTCTGCTTGACAAGCTTGGATTTGAGTGGGGAAAGAGTCTCGTACATTTCTCTTATGGTATGGTGGAATTGCCCGAAGGTAAGATGAAAAGCCGCGAAGGCACAGTGGTAGATGCTGATGATTTGATGGAAGAAATGATTAGTACTGCCAAAGAAACTTCTAATGAATTGGGCAAGCTGGATGGCTTGTCTCAGGAAGAAGCTGACAATATCGCTCGTATTGTTGGTTTGGGCGCCTTGAAATATTTCATCCTCAAGGTAGATGCCCGTAAGAATATGACGTTCAATCCGAAGGAATCCATCGATTTCAATGGTAATACAGGACCTTTCATCCAGTATACGTATGCCCGGATCCGCTCGGTGTTGCGCAAGGCGGCCGAACGCGGGATCGCCCCGGCCGAACGGTTGCATGACGGCATCGTCCTGTCGCCCGACGAGATTTCGCTCGTCAAGGCGCTGGCCGACTATCCCGCAACGGTAATTCAGGCCGCCGAGAACTTCTCGCCCGCCGTCATCGCGAACTATCTGTACGAGCTCTCCAAGCAGTACAACGGCTACTACCATGACATTCCGATCCTGCGCGAGAGCGATCCGACCGTGCAGGCCGTGCGTCTGAGGCTGTCGCAGACGGTAGCCGAAGTCATCGCCTCGGGAGCGGGCCTGCTCGGGATCAACGTACCGGAAAGGATGTAAGCGACGGGGACGGCATGGCGGCCTTCCGCAGACTTCGCCTCCCGTATTTCCCTTAAAGTAACCGCAGCCCTCGACCGGCGGCCGCAGGATTTCGCTCCGGATTCGGAGCCGGCTACGGAAAGTCCCCTTCGGATACGAGTTCCGTCGCAGAAACGGGCGGGCTCGTCTTGTCCGGAGTCCCGGAATCCGGCCCATGCCGCAAGGAAACCGGACGGAGGGAATCCTGCCCCGTTTCCGCAAGCAGGTATGTTGCCGTGCAAAGCGGGCAGACACCGCCAAAAGCGAAACGGCATGGAAACGACCGCCGCTAAGATGCATCGGCAGCGACCGCGTGAAACGGCAGAAAACACCGTAATACCGCAGAAGAGAGCCGAATCTCCGTCGGCAGCCCGTTCCGCGAAACCGGCCGCAAGCGAGTTGAAACCATAAAACGCCAGCAAGTGGGCATCGTCAAGCGCAACAGCATCACGATCACGATTCTCTCCTATTTGGGTATCGTCGTCGGGTACGTCAACAAAATTCTGCTGTTTCCGAACTTTCTGAGCGAGGAGCAGGTCGGGCTGGCCAATATTCTGGTCAGCATGGCGGTGATGTACGCCCAGTTTTCGGCTATGGGAATCAACTCGACGATCGTCAAGTTCTTCCCGTTTTTCCGCACGCCCGACAGACGGCATAACGGCTTTTTCTTCTGGACGGCCTTGGGCGTCAGCCTCGGTTTCGTGCTGTTCACGACGCTCTTTCTGATCTTCCGCGAGCCGGTCACGGAGTACTACGCCCAAAAGTCGCCGCTGCTGTCGAAATACTATCTACTGCTGATTCCGCTGGGCTTCACGACGCTCTTTTTCAATTTCTTCACGGCCTGGTTGCAGGCCCTCTACAAGACCGTCGTCTCGTCGTTCGTCTACGAAGTCGCGCTGCGGCTGCTCGTCACGGCCGAAATTTCGCTCTACGCGCTCGGGGCGATCGACTTCGAGCAGTTCATCGTCGGATACGTGCTGATCTATTTCGTGCCGACGCTCGTACTGCTCGTCTACCCGCTCTGGACCCGCCGGATCGACTTGCGTCCCGTATGGACGGGACGCACGCGCAGGCTGCTGTCTGTCGCCGCAGTTTACGGTCTCTGGCAGTACCTCGGAGGCACGTCGATGTACATCGTGCCGGTTATCGACCAGTCGATGCTGGCCGGCATGCGGGGACTCGCCCAGCAGG
>OLSX01003787.1_pt1 | contig 11902 bp, 6 predicted proteins | sample 1673141 | NCBI WGS metagenome assembly OLSX01 (sample SAMEA3136759, study PRJEB25190) | human gut metagenome | biome: human gut; feature: human-associated habitat; material: faeces | place: Austria | collected 2013
CGGCAATTTGAAAGCAAGCTTTCATTGCGCTCGTTTGCATTTTCTTTGCAGAAGAAAAACCTGCACTCATGCTCCCGCGAGGTCGTCTATTAAGACCAAGGGAGGTCACAATAGATGACAGGCGCCGGTCGTCTATTATGACCCAAAAAGGTGTTGAGAAGAGCCCAAGAAAGATGGAAGCCTAAAAGACGCAGGGCAGGGAGGCGAGCTGATACAGGATGGTTCTTGCCATGCGCTCATGACCCGGATCGTTGGGGTGGAGACGGTCGGTGTCGGGCTTGTTGAAGAGCTGAGCGCCCGCATCGTAGAGAGGGAAAAGACCCGAGAGGGCATTGAGGTCGATGACGGGAACAGCCCACACGTTGCCAGCCTCCTTGACAGCCTTGACGTACTCGTCGAAGAAGACACCACGGGCATTCTCATACATCTCGTCGGGCTGGATGTTCTTCTCGCCCGAGCAGAAATAAGCACGGTGGACAGGCGTCATCACAACGATTTGCTTGGTGGGATACATCTGCTTGAGTTTCGACATGGCGATGTTGATGCGGCCCTTGAGCGTGTTCTTGTCCATGGCAAAGTGGCGGTGACGGCGCTGCACCATTTCACCAGGTTTGTGGCGTGCCACTTTCACACTGTCAAAGGTCTCCGTGTACCATTCGCCTACGGGCACACCATTGTTGAAATCGTTGGTGCCCATGAAGATGAGGATGGCGTCGAAGTCATCGCCATGTTCAGCCTTGAGTTTGTCGGCTTGGCGGGGAATGTCGTTCCACTGTCGTCCGCTCACCCCGTAGACGTAGGGCGTGATGCCGAGCCACTGCTGCAGGAATCCCCAGTATTTCACCTTTGATGCCTTGATGTTGGGGTCGGTGATGGAGTCACCGAAGTAGGCCACTCGTTTGCCTTGCCAGGGGTGCTGGAAGGTGAGTTGCTGTGGGGTGTTGGTTTTCTGTCTCTTGGCTGCCTGTGTTGGCAGGGTGAGGGCGAGGAGCAGCAGGGCTGCTGCAAGGATTTGTTTCTTCATATCGCTTAGTTTTATTTGTTCTGTACTGGCAAGGTTTTATGCTTGCGTTGGATTTTCTTGTTGTTCGAAGGGCAAAGTTACACTTATTTTTTGACAAGGCATTATCTTTTTGGGAAAAAATCGATGGATGAAAGTTTATTTTTTCGTAATTTTGCAGCCGCGTTTTTAAGTTTCATGTTAAAAGAAATATAGGATGACATTTCGAATGAGTGATTTGAGCGACTTGGCTCGCAAGCGAGTGGCTGTGGCAGCTTATTATTTTGTACCGGGACTGGTGTTTGCCAGTTGGGCAAGCCGTATTCCGGATGTGAAGCATCTGCTGCATCTCAACAATGGCCAGTTGGGCAGCATTCTGCTCGCCATCCCTTTGGGACAACTGCTGATGATGGGTTTCTCGGGTGTGCTGGTGAGCAAGTTGGGCAGCAAGAAGATGTTGGTGGTTGCCGAGGTGCTTTATGCCGCCGTGCTCCTCGCTATGGGCTGCAGCAGCACGGTTTTTCATCTTACGCTGTCTCTTGTGGGTTTCGGCATGATGGCGAACCTGATGAATATTGCCACCAACACACAGGCGTGCTTAGTGGAGAAGTTGTATGGCCGCAACATCATGTCGTCGTTTCATGGCCTTTGGAGTCTGGGTGGTTTTGCTGGCGGCATCGTGGGTGCTGTGTTTGCCAATACGGTTCTGCCGATAGAGGCTCATTTCGGAACGGTGCTGGCATTGAGTCTGCTGATCCTGGCTGCTGGTTTCCACTTCCTGGTGAACGACGAGCAGGCGAGGGCTGAGGAGGAAGACGTGCCCAAGTTCTCGTTCAGAACCATCGACCCTGTGCTCTTCCTCTTGGGTCTGATGGGTTTTGCGGGAATGTTCTGTGAGGGGACAGTCTACGACTGGAGTGGCGTGTATTTCACTTCGGTGGTGAAGCCCGACGAGGTTTTCATCCGTGCAGGTTATGTGGCAGGCATGGGTGCCATGACCTTGGGACGTTTCCTGGCCGACGGTTTCGTGACGCGCTATGGCGCCGCCAGAGTGCTGAAGGTTTGCGGACTGCTGATTCTGTGCGGACTGCTTCTCGCCACGTTGTTGCCTTACCTTGTTACAGCCACTCTGGGCTTTCTCTTGGTGGGTTTCGGCATTTCGTCGTCGGTGCCAATCTGTTACAGCATAGCGGGCAAGTTGGGTACTGTCAAGGCGAGCATCGCCATCACCATCGTGTCGAGCATCAGCTTCTTTGGTTTCCTGGTAGGTCCTCCAGTGATAGGCTGGCTTGCCGAGGCTTTCAATCTTCGTGTGGCTCTCAGCATCGCCTCGTTGTTGGGACTGATCATCGCGATATTGAGCAGGCGGGTAAAGAATCGTCAATAGAATTTTTTGGTACAGAATTGGAGAATTAATTTATCCCGGAAGAAAAGTTTTTTTGTCAAGAATTAGAGAAGGCATTTCTGCTGATTTTTTTAGGAATTGGTACGATTTTACAAGAAGGCATTGCAGTTAATTACTACCGCAATGCCTTCTTGTAATTCTCGTTAAATCCTAAGCTCAGCAGGAATGCCTTCTTAAATTCTCTAATTCTTGACTTAAATTTACAACAGGCTTCCGATTTGGAAGACGAGGGCCGAGACGATCCATGCCAGGACGGTGGTGTAGATGGCGGCAAAACCAGCCCATTTCCAACTGCCTGTCTCGCCCTTGATAGCCGCGATGGTGGCTATGCAGGGGAAGTAGATCAGTACGAAGAGGAGGAAGCAATAGGCGGTGAGGCTCGCTTTGTGGGCAGCCTCGGCATCGCTATAGCCGTAGGTCTTCTGCAAGTCGGCAGTCATCTGCTTCTTCAGTACCTCGTATTTACCGTCCTCGTCGTTGTAGTCGCTGTCGTCGCCAAAGCTGTCGTTGTTGCTGTAGAGCACGCCCATGGTGGACGCCACGATTTCCTTGGCTCCCACGCCAGAGATGAGTCCTACGTCGAGTTTCCAGTCGAAGCCTTGAGGTGTGAAGACAGGCTCAATGGTCTTGCCTATCCTTCCGATGTAGCTCTGTTCCTGCTGTTGTTGCTGTTCCAACTCTTCGTTGTGGGGGAAGTATCCCAGCGCCCACACGATGATGCTTGCCACGAGGATGATTCCACCCATCTTCTTCAGGTACTGCTTGCCTTTCTCCCAGGTGTGTCGGCCTATGGCTTTCCAGGTAGGGAAGCGGTAGGGTGGCAGCTCCATGACGAAAGGCGTGTCCTCGCCCTTGATGACGAAGCTGGAGAGCACGCGGCTCAGTATGACGGCAAGCAGGATGCCGATGAGATAGAGCGACACCATGATGAGCGAGCGATACTGCAGGGCGAAGAAGGTTCCTATCACCATGATGTAGATAGGCAGACGCGCCGAACAGCTCATCAGCGGCAGGATGAGCATGGTGATGAGTCGCGAGCGATGGCTCTCGATGGTGCGTGTCGCCATGACGGCTGGCACATTGCAGCCAAAACCCATGATGAGTGGGATGAACGACTTGCCGTGAAGTCCCATCTTGTGCATCAACTTGTCCATGATGAAGGCAGCACGTGCCATATAGCCAGAGTCCTCCATGTAGGAGATGAAGAAGTAGAGGATGATAATCTGCGGCAGGAAGACGATGACGGCTCCCACGCCTCCGATGACTCCATCGACGAGCATGTCTTTCACCGGTCCATCGGGCATGCTGGTGCTGATGACTGTTCCCAACCAAGCCACTCCGTCCTCAATCCATCCCTTAGGCACCTCGCCCAGGACGAAGGTGGCTGAGAACATGATGAACAGGAGCAGTACGAAGATGGGGAATCCCACGTATTTGTTGGTAAGGATGCGGTCGATGAGATGCGTCACCTGATAGGTGTCTTTGGCCTTTCCCGTTTCGTAGCCAGCCTCCTGCAAGGCTCCGTGTATGAAGCCGTACTTGGCGTCCATGATGGCAGTCTCGCTGTCTTCCATGGTTTCCTCCTTGACGCGTCGTGCAGCCTCGTCGCGTGCGGCGAAGATTTCCTTTGCCGACTTGAGGTGGCTCACATATTCCTCGGCATGCTTGTCGTTCTCGAGTAGTTTGATGGAGAGATATCGGGTGGAGTAGCGCTGGCGGATGCTGTCATCGGCCTTCAGATATTCCTGTATGTGCTCGATGCCGTGTTCTATCTCGTGTCCGTGGTTGATGTGGATGTGGCGATAGTGGGCATTGGAGCCTTCGCGTCCCTCGTACATTTCGATGATGGTGTCGAAGAGTCGGTCTACGCCTCTGCCGTTCTTGAAGACGGTAGGAACCATAGGTATTCCGAAGAGTTCGCCCAACTTGTCGTAGTCGATGTTGTCGCCTCGTTTCTCGGTCTCGTCGAACATATTGAGAGCGCACACCATGCGGATGTGCATATCGATGAGCTGAGTGGTGAGATAGAGGTTGCGCTCCAGGTTGCTGGTGTCGATGACGTTGATGACGATATCGGGTGTGTGCTCGATGAGCTGCTTGCGTACATAGAGTTCCTCGGGCGAGTAGGCTGAGAGCGAATAGGTGCCAGGCAGGTCGACAAGGTTGAAGTGATAGCCGTTGTATTCGGCTTCGCCCACCTTGGCGTCGACGGTGACACCGCTGTAGTTGCCCACACGTTCGTGTGCGCCCGAGGCGAAGTTGAAGAGGGAAGTCTTTCCGCAGTTGGGGTTGCCGATGAGCGCCACGTTGATGACATGGTGCAGACGGTCGGCCTCCTGTTCAGCCACGAGCATCTTGTCGCCCAGTGCCTGCTCGTCGGGGTCCTCAGAGTCGACAGTCTGCGAGTTGATAACCTGTTCGCGTTCTTCCTCGTCAGCGTGTTTGAGCTGTTTGTCTTTCTTGGCCTCGTTTACCGAAACCACCTCAATGTGGTCGGCTTCGCTGTGTCTCAACGACACCTCGTAGCCCATGATTTTGTACTTTACAGGGTCTTGCAGTGGGGCATTGAGCAGTACGTCTACCTTCTTGCCCTTGATGAATCCCATCTCGATGATTCTTTTGCGGAAGCCACCGTGTCCTGAAACCTTGACGATGACGCCACTTTCGCCTGTGTTGAGTTCGGATAATTTCATATTTTTTAATCTCCTTTTCTTCTTTTTTCTGTTATCGTGCGTGGCATGCAAACTGTGTGCCACGTCGTGTTGTGTCGTTTGAACTGCAAAAATACAAAAATATCTCGGCAACTGTATATTGATGCCTTATTAATGCGAAAAAAATACCTATAAATGATGAGCCTGTCATCAAATATAGGTATTTCCTCATTATTTATGATTATAGAACTTTAGTAAGTTCTCAGACTTCCTTATTTGCGAAAGTTGAGTTACAGGTTTCTGCCGTGGCAGTTCTTGAACTTCTTGCCGCTGCCGCAAGGACATGGATCGTTGGGGCGAGGCATGCGCTCTGCACGGTAAGGAGTGTGGTTGACCTGCTGTGCGCCCTCGCGTGTGTCGTGATGGGCAGCAGCCTGCTGTGCGGCACGCTCGGCACGCTCGCGCTCAGCGTCGATGTCCACCTTCTGCTCTACGTAGTTCTGCTGTGGGCGCTGCTCGGGTGCAGCCTCCTGTACGGGCTGTTCCTGCTCCATGACAGGAATCTGTCCGCGCATCAGAATGCTGGCGATGCGGTCGTTCATCTCGTTAATCATAGAGTCCCAGAGCTTCACACTCTCAAGCTTGAAGATGAGCAATGGGTCTTTCTGCTCGTAGCTGGCGTTCTGTACAGAGTGGCGCAACTCGTCGAGCTGGCGCAGGTTCTCCTTCCAGTCGTCGTCGATGATATGGAGCATGATGACTTTCTCCCACTGCTTTACCACGCTCTTGGCCTCGGTGTCGTAAGCCTCCTTGAGGTTGCAAGGAATGTTGTACATGCGCTTGCCGTCGGTGATAGGCACCATGATGCGCTCGTACATAGCGCCCTGGTTCTCGTACACTTGCTGGATGATAGGCCATGCTGTGGCCTGGATGCGCTCGGTCTTGCGCTTGAAGCTTGCCATGGCCTCCTGGAAGGCACGCTCGCAAAGTTCCTCACGCTGTATTCCCTCAAACTCCTCGGCAGTGAATGGAATCTCCATGGCCAGGATCTTGAGGAAGTCCTCCTTGGCACCCTCGTAGTCGTTGTTGTTGATGATATAGAGCACGCGGTCCCAGATGACGTTGGTGATGTCCATACCGATACGCTCGCCCATCAAGGCGTGGCGGCGCTTCTCGTAGATTACGGTACGCTGCTTGTTCATCACATCGTCGTACTCCAGGAGGTGCTTACGGATACCGAAGTTGTTCTCCTCCACCTTGCGCTGTGCACGCTCGATGCTCTTGCTGATCATTGGACTCTCGATACGCTCGCCGTCCTCGAAGCCCAAGCGGTCCATCACCTTGGCAATACGCTCAGAGGCGAAGAGACGCATCAGTTTGTCCTCCAAAGATACATAGAAGACAGAAGAGCCTGGGTCGCCCTGACGACCGGCACGACCACGCAACTGGCGGTCTACACGGCGGCTCTCATGGCGCTCGGTACCAATGATGGCAAGACCGCCTGCAGCCTTCACCTCGGGGGTGAGCTTGATATCGGTACCACGACCTGCCATGTTGGTGGCGATGGTGACAGCACCCTTGCCGTTGGTAGAGCGTCCTGCCTCGGCTACGATCTGAGCCTCCTGCTGGTGGAGCTTGGCGTTGAGCACATTGTGAGGAATATTGCGCATCTTGAGCATCTTGCTCAGCAATTCTGAAATCTCAACAGATGTTGTACCTACCAAGACTGGGCGACCGGCATTGCGCATCTCCTCAATCTCGTCGATAACGGCACGATACTTCTCGCGGGCTGTCTTGTAGACACGGTCGTCGAGGTCGTGGCGTGCGATTGGGCGGTTGGTAGGAATCTCTACCACGTCGAGCTTATAGATGTCCCAGAACTCACCGGCCTCGGTGCTGGCAGTACCTGTCATACCCGAAAGCTTGTGGTACATACGGAAGTAGTTCTGCAGGGTGATGGTGGCAAAGGTCTGTGTGGCAGCCTCTACCTTGACATGCTCCTTGGCCTCGATAGCCTGGTGCAAGCCGTCGCTCCAGCGTCGGCCTTCCATGATACGGCCTGTCTGCTCGTCGACAATCTTCACCTCGCCGTCCATCACGACGTACTCGTCGTCCTTATTGAACATGGTGTAGGCCTTCAGGAGCTGCTGCAAGGTGTGAACGCGCTCGCTCTGTACGCCGTAGTGAGCCATCATCTCGTCCTTGATGTCGAGACGCTCCTGGTCGCTGATGTCGGTGCGTGCCTCGAGCTGGCTCATCTCTGTGGCGATGTCGGGCAGCACGAAGAGCTCACGGTCGTTCACCTGCTTGGCGAGCCATTCGGTTCCCTTGTCGGTGAGGTCGGCAGAGTTGAGTTTCTCGTCTACGACGAAGTATAGTGGAGCCACGGCCTTTGGCATCTCACGGTTGTTGTTGGCCATGTAGTATTCCTCAGTCTTGAGCATGCCTGCCTTGATACCTTCTTCAGAGAGGTACTTGATGAGAGGCTTGTTCTTAGGCAGTGCCTTGTAGGAACGGTAGAGGGCGAGGAATCCGTCCTCGAGCATCTTGGCGTCCTTGTTCTTGGTGCCTTCGCCAATCTTCTGCTTTGCCTCGGCGAGCAGCTCGGTAGCCTGCTTGCGCTGTACCTCGTACAGGCGCTCTACCAATGGCTGATACTGCTCGAACATCTGGTCGTCGCCCTTAGGAATAGGACCTGATATAATAAGAGGTGTACGGGCATCGTCGATCAACACGGAGTCGACCTCATCGACGATGGCGTAGTTGTGTTTGCGCTGTACCAGGTCGTTCGGGCTGATCGCCATATTGTCACGCAGATAGTCGAAACCGAATTCGTTGTTCGTACCGAATGTGATGTCGGCATTGTAAGCGGCACGGCGGGCATCAGAGTTCGGCTGGTGCTTGTCGATACAGTCTACCGACAGTCCGTGGAACATATATAACGGGCCCATCCATTCCGAGTCACGTTTTGACAGGTAGTCGTTCACGGTTACTACGTGTACACCGTTGCGGGTCAATGCGTTCAAGAATACCGGCAGAGTAGCCACCAATGTTTTACCTTCACCGGTCGCCATTTCGGCAATCTTGCCTTTGTGCAGTACGACACCACCGAACAACTGTACGTCGTAGTGGACCATATCCCAGGTGATTTCGTTGCCACCTGCCACCCAATGGTTGTGATAGATGGCCTTGTCGCCGTTGATTTCCACAAAGTCGTATTTGGTAGCCAGGTTACGGTCGAAGTCATTTGCCGTTACTTCGATCGTTTCGTTTTCAGAAAAACGGCGAGCCGTATCTTTCATGATAGAAAAGACTTCTGGAAGTACCTCTTCCAGCACCACTTCCATCTTTTCAGTGATATTCTTTTCGATCTTGTCAACTTCTGCCCAGATCGCTTCACGTTCTTCCAGTTCCTTGTTGTCGATGCCTTTGCGCAGTTCTTCCACTTTAGCGCGTTCATCGGCTACGTAATCCTGGATACGTTGTTTGATTTCATCAGTTTTTGCACGAAGCTCGTCATTCGAGAGCTTTTGGATTGACGGATATACGGCCTTGATCTTGTCCACATACGGGGTGATTTCTTTCAGGTCACGCTGCGACTTATTGCCGAACAGCTTCGTCATAAATTCATTAAATCCCATAACTTATTAAATTGACAATTGACAATTGACAATTGACAATGCAATTGACGATTTCAATTGGATGGTTACTAATTTTATTTGTTTGTATTTGTCAATGGATATTTATTTAGATGGAATTGTCAATTGTCCATTGTCAATTGTCAATTCTCTAAGTGGCAAGCTGAGGGACGCATTGGGTGGCCTGATCCTCAGCACATGGGTTACCGTTGGGGCTACCTCTGTGGCTTTTACTTCGCGGTAGATATGTTCCGGCTTGATACCGTTGCCCATAAATACCAGCGGGGTTATAACTGCATTATTTCGTATTACTTTTACTTTCGCTTTCGGATCGTCATTGTTGATGGTCCATCCGGGCTGCAACTCGATGATCAGGTCGCCACGGCTTGAAAGGTGGGTTCCGTGCAGATATTTGGAAGTCTTTTCGTTCCAGTTGCCCGTACGAAGGACATTTTCGGTGGCAACGAATTGCACGCCGCTGAATTCGCGCAAGAATTCGGCCGCCTTTTCCTGTATGACCGTCAGTTCCAGCTTCGCGTCTTCTATCGCTTTGCGGTTCAGATAGATATGGTTGTTATAGAATCCTTTTACCCAATTCGTATGTTGGCCGTAGATCGCCATCAAGTACATATTGAGTAAGGCGACGCAACGTTTCGGATGGAATTCGCCATTTGTCAGCTGCATGCCGTCAGGATATTCTTCTTCACTCTTATAATATCCTGAACCGGTAAAGACGATCAGCGTGTTGTTCAGTCCGACCTTCTTGTCGATCTTGTCCAACAACTGCTCCAGATCCTTGTCCAACTGATAATAGGTGTCTTGTATCTCGCGGGTGTATTCCTTATGCATATTGCCGCGATAATTGCCTGCATAATAAGTGATGGCAAGCATATCCGGACAGGAACGTGTACCGAAAGCCCCGTATTCGAGGAACTGAAGCGCCAAGCGGTTGATTTCCTTATTGATAAAAGGGGATGTCTTCAAGTTGAAGAAACACTCATTTGTATTTTCCTTGAATGTGTATTTGAAAGGAATTTCATCTAACACATACGGAAATGCATTGAACTTATCCAGTGACAGGGAGGGAGTCCAAGTCATCTGCTCCAAACGTGCCGACAGAGATTCCGGGCCGTTGTTGTAGCGGTCCACATACCAAGGAAGCCCTTTGTAGTAGGTCGTTGTTGCCCATTTGCCGTTGTAATCGTCCATCCAGAAAGCACCGTTTGCCGCATGTCCGGCGGAAAGGATCGCACTTTCGGGGTTGGGAGCAATGGCATATACGTCACTTCTGCCTTTGGAAGCGATTTTCAGTTCGTCTCCGATTGTGGAGCTGATCAGTTTCCGGGGAGAATAATGCTCTTTCGTATAATTGCCGATATAGTCCGGGTCATATAAGACCGAAACTTCCTTTTCCTTGTCAAAATCGTAAATGTTCTTTCCCGCTATTCCATTGAAATTAGGATTGCTTCCGGTGAATAGGGTGGCAAAGGCACTGGCTTCATCTATGTCTGAGAATTCGAACCGTATGTTGTTATACACCAGTCCTTCATTCATCAACCGCTTGAAACCACGCTCGCCGAATGTATTATAAAAGTATTCTATATAATCACCCCGCAATTGATCGACAGTGATGCACACGACCAATTTGGGAGTGCTTTGTTGAGCCTCCAGGTTGGTTGCTGCCAGAATTGCGATGAGCGATGTTAATATTTTTCGTACCCGATGTTCCATATTTTTCTGTAAACGCCATATCCCGAACGGAGCCAAAGGCTCATTACCAACGGGATAAATGCTGTATTTAAATGCTGCGGAATGAAATGCCAGCCAGCCAGCATCAGCGTAAGCGCCGCAAAGTTAATAAAATGATAATAATATGCGGCCTTTCTTAACTTTTTTACTGTAAACAAAATAACAGCTGCTAAGTCAAAAGGTTGTAACCAGATAATATTCCAGTTCGGGCAAACGCATGGATGTGTCGAAACGAAACTCAGGAAAAACAGTACGATTCCTGCTATTCCAGCTGTGAAAAACAAGATGCAATCAACAATCCTGAAATAGGATTTATGTCGCCATTCAACGAATGTGACAGCCAGCACAACCAGGAAAAAGGCCCAACAGCAGACAAGTGGCGTAAAGAAGCCCGTATCCGGTTTTACGTCATCGGTGAGTCCGTTTATCAATGTTTTGGTTGAACTTACCAATTCCTTCCGGGAACCGTCTGCACCGGTAATGGTTGCCGTACCGAACGCTTCTTTCAGGTAGGGCGGTAGGAACATCATTTCATGGGGAGTCGCGATCCGGTCGGTCGGACTGCCAAGTGCCAGGTCACATCCGAATGTAAGCCAGGGTTTGTTGCGCGTACAGTAGTTGATGAGATCGCGGAACGTCTGCTGCTTGAACGGTATGTTATAATCTATTTTTCCACCTGCCAGCTTCTCGATAATGGCAGCGGGTCTCGTCGCACAATTGTCAAAAAAGAAATTATAACGGTATACGCGGTTTTCCGGCCGGTTATTGATCATCAACGCTTCCCATATCCGTGCTTTTCCTGCGGAATCGATATCCAGGATTTGTTCGGTGACTTCGCTTCCCCGCATCTCATATTCGATTAGGAAGTCGCGTGTATATTGCGCTGCCAGTCTGTAATCGGTTTCTCCTTTTGCAAACCGATAGATGAAGTTGGGCTTCGAGAAGTCGAATATCCCGTAATTAAATACGGTATCGAGTTTTTTCGATGCATCTCTTACCCGCAAAGCTGTATGTCCGTAGACCGTGTACACTTCGTCTTCCGATGGCGAAACTGTCAATAGGCTGATCTCGGCATCTTTGCTGAGCAACGGGTATTGCGCCTGAAGCGAGACGGAAGTAAAGAGTAGAAAGAGTAGAAATATATTTTTTTTCATAAACAGGAAGTTGTTAATCGTTTTTCGCCAGCAGATAGGTCACATGTGTGCTGGAACCTATACGGCACAGAAGCTCTTCTTTAATATGTTTTTTCAGGTCGGCGGTTGCCTGATAGCGGAGACAGGTATTCAACTTCGTATATGTGATCGTCGTAATGCTTTCATTATGATTTAGGTTGTCCTGCAATCTTGTTTTACGTTCTTCCGGCATATAGCAGGGAGCACTTTTTACATTTTTCAACCGGATGGATTTTAAATCTTTTATTTTTTGTGTACTATATGAGACCGCCCGTGCATGTGTTTGT
>OLSX01003793.1_pt1 | contig 11871 bp, 8 predicted proteins | sample 1673141 | NCBI WGS metagenome assembly OLSX01 (sample SAMEA3136759, study PRJEB25190) | human gut metagenome | biome: human gut; feature: human-associated habitat; material: faeces | place: Austria | collected 2013
CGGATGCGATCAGCTATCTGAAGATCCGCGGTTCGATCGCCTCGGTAGGTATGCCGTTCCCGCGTCACCTGACGGTTCCGACCTACGAATACGACGCCACGAACAAGGTGTGGAAAGACAAGACGCACTATCCCATCGGCGACCTGAAACCCGAGCGCACCATCACCTACGAGGTGGGTCTGGATGCCCGTCTGTGGCAACACATCAATCTTTCGGCTTCGTGGTACCGGGCCGATACGAAAAATCAGACCTTCGACCCGTCGCTGCCGCCCTCGTCGTCCTATACGACCATCTACCTGCAAACCGGCCATGTCCGCAATACGGGTGTCGAACTCTCGCTCGGGTACGATAACCAATGGCGTGACTTTCGCTGGACGACGAACTTCACTTATTCGTGGAACAAGAACGAAATCCGCGAACTTGCGGCTAATGCCGTGAATCCCGTCACGGGCGAAGCGTTGAATCTGACCAAGTTGGACATCAAGGGGCTGGGCAAGGCGAAATACATCCTCAAAGAAGGCGGTACACTGGGCGACCTTTACACGACGTCCAATCTGCGGTATAATGAAAACGGCTATGTCGAAGTGGACAATGCCGGTAACTTACAGGTTACCGATGAGGGTGAGGATATCTATTTAGGTTCGGTGTTCCCGGATGCCAATCTCGCATGGCGTAACGATTTCAGTTGGAAGGGCATCAATCTCGGCGTGCTGTTCACAGCCCGTCTGGGCGGTGTCTGCTACTCCGCGACGCAGGCCAATTTGGATCTGTACGGCGTTTCGGAGGCTTCGGCCGCTGCACGTGATGCCGGCGGCGTGCTGATTAACGGCCGTGAGATGGTTGATGCGCAGAAGTGGTACCAAGCCATCGGCTCGCAGTCCGGTCTGCCGCAATATTATCTCTATTCGGCGACGAACGTCCGTTTGCAAGAGCTTTCGCTGGGTTACACCCTGCCGACAAAATGGTTCCGCGACAAGATGCGCATGACCGTCTCGTTCGTAGGGCGTAACCTGTGGATGATCTACTGCAAGGCGCCGTTCGACCCCGAAGCCGTCGCCTCGACGGGACTGAACTATCAGGGCATCGACTATTTCATGATGCCTTCGATGCGCAGTCTCGGTTTCAATGTCAAATTCCAATTCTAAAGCGCAGAAACTATGAGAAAGATCAATATGAGCTGGCAGTCGGTGTTGCTGTCGGTCGCGCTGCTCGGATTGGCTGCCTGCACCGGTGATTTCGAGGACATCAACCGCAATCCCAATCAGGTTACGGAAGAACAGATGGATGCCCTCAATTACAAGACCGGCACGAAATTCAAGTCGCTGCAGAGTCTTGTGATTCCCGTGCAGGAGCACATGTACCAGTTCAACGAATCGCTTTCGGGCGGGCCGTTCGGCGGTTACATCGGTGCTACGGTCGATACATGGCAGACCAAGTTCGAGACCTATAATCCCTCGGCCGACTGGCGCAAATGGCCTTTCGCCAACGTCATCACCGAGACCTATACCCCCTATAAGGGCATCGTCAACGGCACGGAAGACGAAGTGGCCATCGCTTTCGCCCGCCTGTTGCGAGTGGCCATCATGCACCGTGTGACGGACTCCTACGGTCCGATTCCCTATTCGAAGCTGGAGAGCAACGAGTCGGTCTATGTGGAGTACGATTCGCAGGAGCAGGTCTATACGAAGATGTTCGAGGAGCTGGACGAGGCTATCGAGATACTGGGCCGCAACACGACGCTCCCGGCCGAAGCGTGGAGCCGCTACGACGGCGTCTACTACGGCAATATCGCGCAGTGGCTCAAATATGCCAATTCGCTCAAGTTGCGCATGGCCATGCGTTTGTCGTATGTGAAGTCCGACGTCGCCCGTGCGAAGGCCGCCGAGGCTATTGCCGGAGGTGTTATCGAGGCCAATGCCGACAATGCGGCGATGCACGCCGCGGAGAACCGCACGACGCTCATCTACAACGACTGGGGCGACCACCGTGTCGGAGCCGACATCCTCTGCTACATGAACGGCTACAAAGACCCGCGTATGGAGAAGATGTTCCTTGCGAACGATGTCGGCGACTATGTGGGTATCCGTATCGGCATCGATGTGACGAGCAAGTCGCAGGCCGTGTCGAAGTATTCGAATATGATCGTTGCGAGCGATACGCCCTACCTATGGTTCAATGCCGCCGAGGCAACGTTCCTGCGTGCGGAATATGAATTGCGCTGGGGCTCGGAAGAAACGGCACGGTCACTCTACGAAGCAGCCGTAAGGCTTTCGTTCGAGGAGCGCGGTGCCAGCGGCGCCGACGCCTATCTGGCCCAGACTGACGTCAAGCCCGCGCCCTACACCGATCCTGTCGGCAACTACAGCGCGATGGCCCAGAGCGACATCGGGATTCCGTGGGTCGACGGAGCCGAGAACTTCGAACGCAACCTTGAACGCATCATCGTGCAGAAATGGATCGCCATCTTCCCGCTGGGCGTCGAGGCGTGGTCGGAGCACCGCCGCACGGGCTATCCGAAACTGCTGCCCGTGCCCACCGACAAGTCGGGCGGCACGGTGGACGTAGCACAGGGTGCACGACGCCTGCCTTACCCCGTCGAGGAGTACCAGCAGAACAACGCCAACCTTCAGTTGGCCATCCAGACGCTCGATGGCGAGCAGCAGAACGGCAACCGCACGGGCGACGTCATGGGAACCCGTGTATGGTGGGATTGCAAATCTTATAACAACTAACAGCTATGAAACAGAACTTTATATTCACGCTGCTGGCGCTGTTTTCGATGCTGTCGCTCGTCTCGTGCAGCGACTGGACGGAAACGGAGGCACTCGACAGTACGGTCAAAAAGCCTTGGGAGCAAGATCCTGCCCTATGGGCCGAGTACACCGCGACATTGAGGGCCTACAAGCAGTCGGAGCATTTCATCGTCTATGCCCGCATGCACAATTCTCCCGAGAAAGCGACCGGAGAGCAGGACTTCATGCGCTGCCTTCCGGATTCGCTGGACATCGTGACGCTGACCAACGCCGACAACTTCTCGAAATTCGACGCCGAGGACATGTCCGTCATGCACGAGAAAGGCACGAAGGTGCTCTATCAGATCGACTATGCCGCTCGTGCGGAGGAATTCGCCGATGCAGCGGCGCTCGACGCCTACTTGGATAAGGTCGTCGTTGCCGTTGCTGCCAATGGCATGGACGGCTACTCGTTCACGACCGACCCGTTGGCTGCGGATGCCACGGCTCGCATTATTGATAGGCTTGCCACGGCCAGAACTGACGGTCAGCTCCTCGTTTTCGAGGGTAATCCCCTGTCGCTCGCTGCCACCGACCGTGCAAAGATGGATTACGTCATCCTCGATACGGAGAAACTCGAAAATGTTTTGGATGTGAGACTCCATGCCCTGCACGCTGTTAACTATGCCGGCATCGAGGCCAATCGGCTGCTGCTGACCGCCGAAATCAATGCGGCGCTGTTCGATGAAGACCGCACCGAGCACGCCGCTGTCGACGAAATGTCGCGCCGCGTCGTCGAACTCGGGCCTTATGCGGGGCTTGCGGCTTACAATATTGCCGAAGATTACTACCATTCCGAGATGAACTACCAAACCATCCGGCAGGCGATACAAACGTTGAACCCCTCTAAATAAAGACAGTCATGAACATGAAAAAGATACTAATGGCGGTTCTCGTTTCGCTCGTGGCTTTCACGGCCTGCGAGAACTACGGCGATGACAATCACAAGTTCGACAATGTCGTATACCTCGACGTCGCTTCGACGAGCGACGCACAGCTCACGACCTTCAGCAACACCCGGGCTACCTACGATTGCGCGTTGCAGGCGGTACTGACATATCCGGCAGGACAGGATGTGGCGGTGACGCTCACGGTCGACCCGTCGCTCGTCGGGACGTACAATGCCCGTTACGGTACGGAGTGGACGATGCTCGATTCAAAATATTATTCTTTGCTGTCCGAAACTGTGACCATTCCGGCAGGGAAGACGACCTCCGATGCTGTCACGCTGCGCCTCCGTGAACTCACCGGAGAAGGAGATGAGCAGACCGGAGCTTTGCCAATCGACGAAACCTATCTGGTTCCAGTACGCATCGGTAGCGCATCGATCGATGTGTTGCACGGCTCCGACGTGGCTTACTACGTCGTCAAACGCTCCTCGGCCATCACCGTCGCGGCACAACTTACGGACAACTGGATCGAGTTCCCGACCCTCGATAAGTATTCCGAAAGCAGCAAGGATTGGAACGGCCTGCGGGCTGTGACCTACGAGGCCCTGATTTACATCGACGAATTCGTGAAAACCAATACTGAAGGCAATCCCGTCAACATCTCGTCCGTCATGGGCGTCGAGCAGTACCTGCTGCTGCGTATCGGCGACACGAATTTCGAGCGCGAACAGTTGCAGTTCGACGGTTCGGGCAGTGGCTCGGGCTTCGGCAAGATTCCCGGACGCGACGCGATGAAGCATCTCGAAACGGGGCGCTGGTACCATGTGGCCTGCACCTACGACCAGAATACCCGCACGGCCCGCATCTACGTCGACGGGCAGATTCAGAGCGAAGTCACGGGCGTGGGCATCACGACGCAGAACGATAAGAACTGCATCAACTTGGCCATGCGGGCGCTCTACGACCTGTGGAACACCGCTCCCGAGGGCGACAAGGCTCAGTACGAAGAACTGGGGTACGACGGCCTGAGCGAGGCCTATCAGTTCTTCATCGGCCGCTCCTACGACGACTATCGGCCTCTGAACGGCAAGATCGCCGAGGCGCGTGTATGGTCTGTGGCCCGCACGCCGGAACAGATTTGGGAAAATATGTATGAAATCGAAAACCCGGAGAACGATCCGACGCTTTTGGGGTATTGGAAATGCAACGATGCCTCGGGAAATACGGTCAAGGACTATTCGATGTACGGCAACGACGGCGTCGCTAAGTACGACATCATTTGGCCGCAGGGCATCGAGATCCCGAAACTTAACGAAAACAACGAGTAACTATGAAGACGATTTTTGATTTGCAAACAGGGGTGGTAACGCTTCTCTGCACGGCGGCACTCGCGGGCCTTACGGCCTGCGAGGCCGATCCCGTGATGCAGGAAAGCGGGAAGTTGCCCGACAAAGGTTCCATCGAAGAGGTTCATGTGATGTTGTGCAGCAGCAATTCCGTGGAAAATAGGGTCGATGTGCTGCTGACCGAAGGAGGGGTTATGACGAAGAACTTCTACTTGAGGCAGACACAGCCGGCGGCAGCGGGATATTCGCTCGACGCATGGTGCGATGCATCTTTGCTCAATGACTACGATGCCGGAGATGAAATCGAACGAACGCTGCTGCCGGAGGCGAATTACGAGTTCCCCGACGGCAAGACGCTCGACCTCTCGGCCGCAACGCAGCGTTCGGAATTGAAACGTATCAAGTTCTCGGCAAGCGGACTTGCCGCCGGGGAATATGTACTACCGCTTACGGTCGCTGCACAGGACGCACCGGACGCGGACAAGACGCTTTACTACAACGTTTCGGTTCGCCAACCCTACACCGACGAATACACCCTGCACGACGGCCACGACCTGTTCTTCGTGTTCTATGTCAATACGAACGATTTTCAGCCGCTGTTGGCGCAGGACTACATCATGCGGAAGAAAGTGGCACGCGGCACGACCGTGGCGTGGTACGGTACCGTAGGCAACATCGTCAACCTGCGCACTGTCCAGGTCGGCTACGATGCTGCAGCCGGCCGCGCCCTGCTTGATCTCGGAACCGACATGACTTATGTGCTCAGCCAATCGACGAAATATATCCGTCCGTTGCAGGAACACGGACGCAAGGTATGTATCAGTATCGAAGGCGGAGGCAAGGGGCTCGGGTTCTGCAACCTCACCGATGCTCAAATCGAAGACTTCGCAGCGCAGGTCAAGACCGTTATCGAACAATACGAACTCGACGGTGTAAACCTCTGGGATCGAAATTCCGGCTACGGCAAGGAGGGTATGCCGGCCGTGAACACGACCTCCTATCCGAAGCTCATCAAGGCATTGCGCGAGGCACTTGGCACGGAAAAATTACTGACGGTCACGGTTTACGAGGAGCCGACCGCTACTTTCTGGGATACGGAAGCGACGGGCGGAATCGCCGTCGGCGATTACATTGACTACGCATGGTCGGGTTACAACAGCAACAGCGAGGCCCCGCAGCTGCTCGACCCGTGGCATCCCGAACTGGAGTATGTATCCACCTATACGCAAAAGCCGATTGCCAATCTGCCCAAGGATCGGTACGGCTGCATCAACTTTCCCATCTATCCTGCTGCCCAAACGGAAGAAGAGGCCATGATGCGGGAGCCTAGATTCCTTTTAGATTGGACTCCTAATTATAAGCCTAACAACATCATCGTCTTCGACGATTTGCACAGCAATCTCCAGGACAGTTACGAAGCTTTTTGGGACAATACGTTTGCAGCGTGTTGCACTTTTATGGATCCAGAAAACAGCTATTTGCTCGGAAGCAAAAAAGGATACACCTATCTGTTGGATATGAACAGACTCTGGACATTATCCGAGGGTATTCAGAATTACGGCAAATGGCTGAAAGATTGGAATTGATAAAAACGGTCGACAAAATACACCTATGTTCTTCCATTTTATCCTCTCACAGCTCTTTAACCGGAGCAAAAACAATTAAAATTCAAATCAAAATGAAACAAAACTTCAAATTATTCGCAACACTGGCAGCCAGTGCAGCGATGATGATCTCCTGCCAGCAGGCAGAAGAACCGACGATGGACAAGGCCCAGGAACCTGTCGTCAAAACACGTGCTTACGGGGACAAAACTCCGAAGGTCACCATTTATGTCGAGACCAACGACGTGAACCCGCTTAATGCCGGCGACTACCTGCTCTCCGACGGTTCGGCCTATGCCGATATCGTGGAGTTCTTCGCCGCCAATCTCAACAAGGAGACGGTCAACGGAGTAGTGCGTCCGACCCTCTATCTGAACGACAAGATGACCAACCTGCTCGAAAACGGCGGTGCTGCCACCTATGTAGCCGGTCTGCAGGCTAAGGGCATCAAAGTCGTGCTCACCATCCTGCCTAACTGGCAGAATATCGACTTCACGAGTCTCAATGACACGCAGGCCGATCAGCTTGCAACGATTCTCGCCTATGCCGTAAATAAGTACGGACTCGACGGTATCGGATTCGACAACGAGTACGGCGGCACGGTGACCTCCGTTTCCGGTTCGTATGGCAACCTGATCACCAAACTGCGCGCCAAGCTGCCCGCCGGCAAGTTGATTACCCTCTTCCAGTACAATATCGGCTACAATCAGATCAACGCGACAGCCGGAGCCAAGCTCGACCATGTCTATTCCAACTTCGGTTACAACACGTATATCAGCACTTCCGGCGTAACCAAGGAGCGCTATGCACCGTTGTCGATCAATCTGGGTTCCATCGGTAGCAATGTATCTTATTATGGGGATAGAGCCTATGATTTGACCGAGGCCGGTTACGGTGGAATCATGCACTTCAACCTGCGTACGAGAACCGATTCCGATCCGCTGTCGCTGTTCAATTCCATTGCCGATGGAGCTTGGGAGGAAACCGTTACTTGCGAGAATGGTAACCGCCCGCAGGACTGGACGTTCGTCAGCAGCGGTTATACCATCACCTACGACGAGGCTACGGCCGAATAACTCCTCTGAGATGTATTTTGTTGACCTGTTTAGAATCGGTTGAGCATCTGTAAGCGCCCCGATTTTGACCCGCACATCTTTTGAGGTGTGCGGGTGTTTTTAACTTTCGGATAAAAAAGCCGTTCGAATATTCTTCGAACGGCAATAAGAAAATATCCGGATGTAAATGTTGACCGATTCAGAATGTGAGCATCTGTAAGTCTTTTTGTATTGAAAAATTCACTTTTAATGAATCGTAACCGGTATTTTCTTTATGAAACGCATAAATTATAAATTTATTGTGGCAAAATCAAACTTCTCGGTTAAACCATAAATGAAATAGCATAAAATAAAAGCACGGACTTAACCTATTGACACCTGAGGAATGCTACAACCCGATGAACAGATAGGAGAAGCCCGTGCTGTTTTTTGCACGATTTCCCCTATTATCCCGTCCATCTTGTCTTTGTAGCATTTTCAGGTGTCGATGACAGGATTCGACAGCTATTCGCCGTTTGGCAAAGATAAGAAAATTATCCTACAGATACAATATATGCAATTTAATTCATTGTAATAAACGACAAATATAGATGGACAAATTGTTGCATACATCTTTGTTCAGAGCCATCTTAAAATCATTGAATCGAAAAGTTGTTTCTGAAAAAAGGCTGCAAACTTACTTTTTGAAATTTGCCCGCCTCATTACAGCACTTTGCGATGACACAGATTGTCTGTCGGCATTACATACGTTAAATTATACGCAAATCCAGTTCCGATTTCTGCTTTCTCGAATTCATGAACCGTCCGTTTCGCTTCCGCCATATATACACCGGGTTATCGACATGACTCTCGAATTTATCTGCTTGGAAAAAGAGTTGTTATATCATCGTATTGAACACCCGCGGTCTTTCATATCTGAACCTGCATTTACTTCACCGCTCCATTGGTCCAAACACTATCCTGCGATCAGCGTTTCGGAAATCCTTTGCGGACTTGACCGGATGACCCCGAAACCTTTGATCCTGGCCGACGGTACGGATGCTCCGTTCAATCAGGTTGTTCGGGTCTTCGAGGATACATTACATGTTAAACTCGGCGATCCGACTGATGTCAAACGCCGTGTTTTGGAACGTAAAAAAGACCGTACGAAATTTACCGAGGCATTGCTTTATTCCTTGAATAAGGAAGATGAATGATTTTTTTCGATTTTTTATATCCGGGCGGATATCCGGACATGTAATTGCGTATCCTGAAAATTCTCATTTTTGCAAAGCAAACCAACCAATTCTGTGTAAGTCGAATTATGGAAAACTTGGACAAAAGCCAATTTATCGTCCTGCTCGAAACATCTCTCAACCGACGATTACTGTCCCCTGAGCAGAAGACTCTCGACGCTGCCTATGAAGATTACATCGACCTGCTGCACGGTCTTACTGTTCAATCCTGTAAATCGGCCCTCGACCTGCTGCACGAACTTGCCCGCCTCCAATCCCGCCTGATGCGGTTACGAGAGCGAATTGTCGAGCAGGAGTCACCGCAAGCCTCGCTGCTAAAATCCGCCATCCAACTTACGAATTTCGAAATCCGTTTAGTCTTTACCCGGCTTCGTTATCCGTCCATCGCCGATCCGGTGTCGGTCGAAGTCCCCAAGTCGCCGCTGTTCCTCTCCGAGCAATTCACACCTACGGATATCATGGAGCTCGCTACGGCTCTGCAACTCTCCGGAGCCATACGCCGCATCGACGGTACACGGGTCGATCTGGCGACACTTGTCGATGTGCTTTCCGGAACTTTCAACGTCCGTATCAACAATCCGGAACAGTGCCGCTATGCCGTCGTCAACCGCAAGCTGCGTCTGACCCGTTTTCTGGATTTCCTGCGCAACAATCTGATCGCCTACAGCCAGCGATAGGCAGTCTGTTTTCATTCAGCATCACGCTCCGGGGCTCCATCTCGGAGCGTTCTTTATGCGGTGCGGACAGTGGCGGACTGGAGCGGACATGGGGATCTGTTTTTCTGCCGGAGATGTATCTTCGGGACTTTTAATATTCTCTGCCATGCAACAGGAAGATGATCTGAAAGCCCTTGAAAATATCGTGCAGTTTGCCCGGGGGCTGGGCGTGTTTTTTCTTGTGCTGCACGTGTATTGGTATTGCTACGAATGGCTCTCGTCATGCGGTCTGACCTACGGTTATGCCGATCGCCTCCTGCTCGATATCCAGCGTACAACGCTTCTTTTCTCCTCTCCCGTCGTCACGAAGCTCTGCGCCTTTCTGTTCCTCGCCTTGGGCTGCTACGGCACGAAGAGCGTCCGTAACGGCAGGGTTGCCAGGCGGCATATCATCGCCGCCGCCTGCCTCGGCTTCCCGCTGTTCTTTCTGAACGGCTTTCTGCTGTCGCTGCCCGCAGGGATCGGCTTCCGGGGCTGGAGCTACACGCTGACCCTCGGTGCGGGCTACCTCTGCCTGCTGGCCGCCGGCGTGTGGCTGCGGCGACTGATGAAACAGCCTCTCATGGACGATCCCTTCAATGATAATAACGAAAGTTTCCTTCAGGAAGAACGCTGTATCAGCAACGATTGCTCAGTGAACCTACCTACGCGATACCGCTATAAAGGACAATGGCGGAACGGGTGGATATCGGTTGTAAACGTCTACCGTTCAACGGCCGTTATCGGATTGCCCGGCTCCGGGAAAAGCTACGCAGTACTGAACAACTATATCAAACAGCATATCGAGAAAGGCTTCTCGATGCTCGTCTACGACTATAAATTCGACGATTTGACCCGCATTGCCTACAACCACCTGCTCCGGCATCTGGACAAATACGCCGTCAAACCGAAGTTCTGCATCATCAATTTCGACGATCCCCATCGCTCGAACCGTTGCAATCCCATCGACGCCCGCTTCATGGACGATATTTCGGATGCCTATGAAAGCGCCTACGTCACACTTTTGAATCTCAATAAGACGTGGGTGGACAAGCAGGGTGACTTCTTCACCGATTCGGCCGTCATTCTGCTGGCGGCGATCATCTGGTACCTGAAAATCTATGACAACGGATGTTATTGTACCTTTCCGCACGCCATCGAGTTCCTGTGCCAGCCCCTCGAAAGAATCTTCCCGATTCTTTCATCTTATCCCGAACTGGAAAACTACCTCTCACCCTTTATGGATGCGTGGAAAAGCAATGCGCAGGATCAGTTGCAGGGACAGGTGGCGTCGGTGAAAATCCCGCTCTCGCGTATGATCTCTCCGCAGCTCTATTGGGTGCTTACGGGCAATGACTTTACACTCGACATCAATAACCCTGAGGAGCCGAAAATCCTCTGCATGGGCAACAACCCCGACCGGCAGAGCATCTACGGCGCGGCGCTGGGACTCTATAATTCGCGCCTTATCCGGCTTATCAATAAAAAGGGGAAATTGAAATCGTCGCTTATCATCGACGAACTACCGACGATTTATATCCGGGGGCTGGATAACCTCATAGCCACGGCCCGCTCGAACAAGGTCTCCGTCTGTCTGGGATTTCAGGACTTTTCGCAGTTGGAGCGCGACTACGGAGAGAAGGAGGCCAAGGTCATCATCAATACCGTGGGCAATATCTTCTCGGGGCAGGTCGTAGGTGACACGGCCCGCACCTTGTCGGAGCGTTTCGGCAAGATCGTGCAGCTTCGCGAATCACACTCGGTATCGAACGAGAACGTCACCACCTCGACCAATACGCAGTTGGAAACGCTGATCCCTGTCTCGAAAATCTCCAACCTCACGCAGGGCATGTTCGTCGGCTCGGTGGCCGACAACTTCGACGAGCGTATCGAGCAGAAGATCTTCCATGCCGAGATCGTCATCGACAACGATAAGGTCAAGGCGGAAACTGCGGCCTATGTCCCCATTCCCGAAATTTCGTCTTTCATCGGCGAGGACGGCAAGGATCACATGGAGGAGATCGTCAAAGAGAATTATTACCGTGTCAAGGCCGACGTTGCGGAGCTTGTCCTCCGGGAGATCGCTCGCATCGAGGCCGATCCGAAATTATCGCAGTTGCTCCCCAAGAAAAAACAAGGATGAGTGTGGGCATTTCCCGGAAAAAAGTTATCTTTGCCATCCAAATTTTTTAATACTTGAATTACGAACTATATTAAAAAATGCGGAAAAAGAGTAATAATATCGGAGAATGGT
>OLSX01003797.1_pt1 | contig 11855 bp, 9 predicted proteins | sample 1673141 | NCBI WGS metagenome assembly OLSX01 (sample SAMEA3136759, study PRJEB25190) | human gut metagenome | biome: human gut; feature: human-associated habitat; material: faeces | place: Austria | collected 2013
CCGCGAAATCCTTGAACGCCGCCTGCCGCTCGTGCTGAGCGACGATGCTCGGGCGCGCATCGTCCGCTGCCGCGAGTACCTCGACCGCAAGATGGAGAACCCCGAGCGGCCGATCTACGGCATCACGACCGGTTTCGGGTCGCTGTGCGATATTTCGGTGGGCAGCGACGAGCTGTCGCGCCTGCAACAGAACCTCGTGATGTCGCACGCCTGCGGAACCGGGGAGCGCGTGCCCTCGGAGATCGTGCGGCTGATTCTGCTGCTCAAGATACAGTCGCTCGCCTACGGCCATTCGGGCGTGCAGCTGGCGACGGTGGAGCGTCTCGTGGAGTTTTTCAACCGCGGTATCCTGCCCGTCGTCTATCAGCAGGGTTCGCTGGGCGCTTCGGGCGACCTCGCGCCGCTGGCACATATGAGCCTGCCGCTGCTGGGGCTGGGCGAGGTGGAGTATAAGGGCGAGGTGCGTCCCTCGGCCGAAGTGCTTGCCGAACTGGGGCTGGAGCCGATCCGGTTGCAGTCGAAAGAGGGCCTTGCGTTGCTGAACGGCACGCAGTTTATGAGCGCCTACGGCGTCTGGTCGCTGATCCACGCCCGGCGGCTGAGCGAGTGGGCCGACCGCATCGGGGCGCTGTCGTTAGACGCCTTCGACGGTCGTATCGAGCCTTTCTGCGACGAGGTGCACCTGATCCGCGCCCACCGGGGGCAGCTCGCCACGGCCCGGAATGTCCGCGGGCTGCTCGAAGGCAGCGAACTGATCGCCCGCCCCAAGCACCACGTGCAGGACCCCTATTCGTTCCGCTGCATGCCGCAGGTTCACGGAGCCTCGAAGGACACGATCGACTATGTGGAGAGCGTGCTGACCACGGAAATCAACTCCACGACGGACAATCCGACGGTCTTCCCCGAGGAGGACATGGTCGTCTCGGCGGGCAATTTCCACGGCCAGCCGATCGCTCTGGCGATGGATTTCCTGGCGATCGCCCTGGCCGAGCTGGGCAACATCTCCGAGCGTCGCACCTACAAACTGATCTCCGGGGCGCGCGAACTGCCCAAATTCCTCGTGGCGAATCCCGGGCTGAACAGCGGCTTTATGATTCCGCAGTATACCGCGGCGTCGATCGTGAGCCAGTCCAAGGGGCTGTGCATGCCCGCGTCGGTCGATTCGATCCCCTCGTCGCAGGGGCAGGAAGACCATGTGAGCATGGGTTCCAACGCTGCCACGAAGCTCTGGCGCGTGGTCTGCAACACCGAACGGGTGCTGGCCATCGAGCTGTTCAACGCCGCGCAGGCCATCGAGTTCCGCCGCCCGGCGCACACGTCGCCCGAGTTGGAGCGAATGCTGGCCGACTATCGCAAAGAGGTTCCCTTCATCGACAACGACGAGGTGATGTATCCCCATATCGAAGCCTCCGTCCGATTCCTCCGCGGCCTATGAGACTGCTGGTGAAGAACATCGCCCGCATCGTCGGCATCGAATCGACGGGCCGTCTGCGCTGCTGCGGCGCCGACATGAACAAGCTGGGCACGCTCGACGACGCGTGGCTGCTGGCTGAAGACGGCCGTTTCGCGGCGTTCGGACGCATGGACTCTCTGGGCGACATCGCCGCCGACGAGGTCGTCGACGCGGCAGGGGGCATGCTCTTTCCGTCGTTCTGCGACTCGCACACCCACCTGGTCTACGCCGGGAGCCGTGAGGGGGAGTTTCTGGACAAGATCAACGGTTTGTCGTACGAGGAGATCGCCCGGCGGGGCGGGGGCATTCTCAACTCTGCCGACCGGCTGCACGAGACTTCGGAGGACGAACTCTATGCGCAGGCGATGGAGCGCGTGCGCGAGATCGCGGCGATGGGTACGGGGTGCGTGGAGATCAAGAGCGGCTACGGCCTTTCGACCGGGGACGAGCTGAAGATGCTGCGCGTCATCCGCCGCATCCGCGAAAGCGTGCCGCTGGAGGTGCGGGCCACGTTCCTCGGGGCGCATGCCGTGGCGCGTGCCTACCGGGGACGGCAGGGGGAGTATGTCGATCTGGTGTGCAACGAAATGCTGCCCGCCGTGGCGGCCGAAGGGCTGGCCGATTTCGTCGACGTCTTCTGCGACGAAGGTTTTTTCACGGTCGAAGAGACGGCCCGTATTCTCAAGGCCGCGCGCAAACTGGGGCTGCGGGCGAAAATCCATGCCAACGAACTGGCCGTCTCGGGCGGCGTGCAGGTGGGCGTGGCCTGCGACGCCCTGTCGGTGGACCACCTCGAACGCATGGGACGGGAGGAGATCGAAGCGTTGCGCGGCGCGGCGACCATGCCGACGCTGCTGCCGGGCGCGGCGTTCTTCCTCGGGATGAGCTATCCTCCGGCGCGCGCGATGATCGACGCCGGGCTGGGCGTGGCGCTGGCTTCGGACTACAACCCCGGGTCGTCGCCCTCGGGCAACATGCGCATGGTCTGTTCGCTGGCCTCGATCCGCATGAAGATGACCCCCGCCGAGGCGATCAACGCCGCGACGCTCAACGGCGCCTATGCCATGGGGTTGAGCCGCGACTACGGAAGCGTCACTTTAGGTAAGGTTGCCAACTTTTTCATAACCAAACCGATGCCGTCGATCGAATTTTTCTCCTATGCCTACCAGACGCCGCTGATCCGGCAGGTGTTCCTGCGCGGGCGCAAGATGTGCGGTTTATAGGCAGGGACTGGCCGATACGCTTCGGAACGGGGCGTCCGCCCTTGTCATAACCCGGCTTTCAGGGGTGCGGGCGAGGCGAAACGGTCCGGACCCGAATCGGCGTTTGGAATCTTTTCCGGAATCCTGCTTTTTGCCCGGGCGGCGCAGTTTTTGATTGGAGATATTTATGAAAACCGTTATTCTGATAATTTGCCTCGCCCTGTGCGGGACCGTAAATGGACAAAATATGAAACCGTTGACACCGGAGGAGAAGCGGGTGATCGTGGACAAGGGGACCGAGGCCCCCTTCACGGGCCGCTATTACAAACACAAGGAGGACGGAACCTACGTCTGCCGGCAGTGCGGCGCGCCGTTGTACCGTTCGTCGGACAAGTTCGACGCGGGGTGCGGCTGGCCGAGTTTCGACGACGAGATTCCCGGAGCCGTGAAACGGACCGTCGATGCCGACGGGCGGCGCACGGAGATCACCTGCGCCCGGTGCGGCGGTCATCTGGGCCATGTTTTCACGGGCGAGGGTTTTACGCCCCGGAACACGCGCCACTGTGTCAACTCCGTGTCGCTGGAGTTCGTGCCCGCGGCGAAAAAGGAGCGGACCGAGACGGCGATCTTCGCCGGAGGCTGTTTCTGGGGCGTGGAGCATCTGCTTTCGAAGGAGCCGGGGGTGCTCGATGTCGTGTCGGGATACATCGGCGGACATACGGAGAATCCCACTTACGAGGAGGTGTGCAGCCACCGCACGGGACATGCCGAGGCGGTGCGGGTGACGTTCGATCCGGCGAAAGTCTCCTACGAAAAGCTGGCGCGGCTCTTTTTCGAGATTCACGACCCCACGCAGGTCGGGCGGCAGGGACCCGACATCGGCGACCAGTACCGTTCGGAGGTCTTCTATACGACACCGGCCCAGCGCGCGACGGCTGAAAAACTGATCGCCGAGCTGCGTGCGAAAGGGTACGACGTCGCCACGCGCGTCACGGCGGCCACGACTTTCTGGCCGGCGGAAGAGTATCACCAGGACTATTACGACCGCAAAGGCGCGCAGCCCTATTGCCACGCCTACACCAAGCGGTTCTGATCGCTGTAAGGGACCGGGTAGAGGGGCGGGGCCGGCCGTTTCCGGTCCGGTGCTTTTCTGCCCGGTCCGGCGCTCTCTGCCCGGTCTGATGCTTTCTGCCTGGTTCCGCACTTTGGCCCGGGCCTTTGGTTGGGTCCGGGCCAAAGCGCTATTTCAACAGGTTGTCCTCCTCGTCCTTGTATTCCGATTTTTTGAAAAACATTCCGCCGAGGCCTTTCAGCGCCTTGACGGCCCGCACGCGGAAACTGTCCAGCAGCGTGCCGTCCTTCGAGACGGTGCCGTAGCCCGTCACGGCGCGGCCCGGCGGCTGCGGACGAAGGCGATGCGGCCGTACGGCTTGAGTCCGAGGGCCAGCGATCCGTCCTCGCCGCGGATGATGTCGGTGCGGATGCCCACCTTGCGGGCCAGCTCGGTATCGTAGGCGAAAACCAGTCCGCGGACGCTCAATTCGGGACGTTGGAACGACTGGAGCCACAGGTGCGTGTCGCGGGCCAGTTCGTAGAGCCAAAGTCCGGCGGCGGAGTGGGCTGCGTCGGGAATGTAGCTCCACAGCGAACTGGCCGCCACGACGCCCCGGCGTTCCAGCGCGTCGAAATCGACCGTATAGCGGTTGTCGCCGTAAGTCAGTTCGCACTCCGCGGCGGAGCACCCGCTGTTGTCGATGGCGATGAAGAAGTGGTTGTAGACGGGCGTCAGCACCAGCACCCGGTCTCCGGGACGGGTCAGCGCCCGGAGAATGGCCGAGAGCGCCGGGATCACGCCCGTCACGGGAAGTATCCAGTCCGCTCCGGGCACCCAGCCGTGCCGCCGGGCAAACCAGGAGGTGACCGCCCCGTAGTAGCTCTCCGGGACCGTGGCGTAGCCGTAGACGCCGTGCTCCACCCGGCGGCGGAGCGCCTCGACGACGCACGGGGCCGTGCGGAAATCCATGTCGGCGACCCACATCGGGAGGATGTCGGCCGCAGGTTCCTCGTCCCACTTCACCGAGTTGGTTCCCCGGCGCGGGATCAGTTGATTGAAATCGTATTTTGCCATATCGGAATGCACTTTATTTACAAAGATACGAAAAAGTCGGACCGCTGCAAAACCGGACTGCCGTGCGATTCGGTGGGACCTGCCGACCTTCGGAAAGTGTCGTTACGACACCAAAGATACGAAAAAGTCGGACCGCTGCAAAACCTCCGGCTATTTGCTCATCCGGTATGCCGACGGGGTCATGCCCGTGTGGCTGCGGAAATACTTGCCGAAAAACGACTGGTTGGGGAAATTGAGGCAGTAGGCGATCTCCTGAATGCTCATCGTCGAATATTTCAGCAGGTTTTTGGCTTCGAGCACCACGTAGTCGTCGATCCATTCGGCGGCGGTGCGGCCCGAGGTCTTGCGGATGATCGTCGTGAGGTATTTGGGCGTCAGGTGCAGCTGCCCGGCGTAGAAGCCCACCGAACGCTCCTGCATGTAATGTTTGGTCAGTTCGCTCATAAACTGGTTGAAATACTCGTCGTTGCGGCTGCGGGCCGAGGTCTCCGGGGCGGGCTGCGACTCGATGTGCCGCCCGATGATGCGGCAGACCTTGTAGGCCAGCGTACGGATCATCGAGCGCAGGATCTCCGGCGAATAGACGTCGCCCGGGCGGGGCAGGCTCTCGGAGCGGATTTCGGCGAACGAGCCGGCGATGCGGGCCCATTCGGCTTCGCAGAGCCGCAGGCAGGGCTGTTTCTCGACGCTTAAAAAGAGCCTCGAAAGCAGTTTGATGTCGATATTGATGCGCCGGATGGACTCCTCTTCGCAGATCACCGTGTAGACCGAGGACTCCGGCCGGATGGATTCCACTTGCAGAATCGAGCCGGGCAGGAGGACGAACAGCATCTTCGCGTCGAGCGTGTGGCGGCGCAGTCCCGAGGTGAACGAAATCGAACCTTCGGAACAAAAAAGGATCGCGAAGGCATCGAGACGCGTCGGGTAGCGGAACAGGTCGATGTTGACCGTGTCCATGATCTTGACGCGCGAAGCGATCAGACAGCCATCGAAATAGAGGTCTTCCGGGCGCGGTTCGTTGACGGTGAGCAATGTTTCGAGCGAGAAGCTCTGAATCTCCTTTTCGTTCATTTTATCGGTCGTATTTCGGGCAAATATAACGAATTTGCCGAATACGATTTGTCGAAAGGTTGGAAATCGAACCAATCGGCTAATTTAACCGACACGGCGGCCTTTTCCGGAGGGAGCTAAAAGGGGAACTTTGCATCGAAAAATTGAAGAACCGATGAAACGAACTGTTTTCTGTGCCGCGCTGCTGCTGGCCGCCGGCTGTTCATCTCCGAAAAAGAACCGCACGGTCGATCCGCTGCGTGTCGAAACCATCGTGGCCGCGCCCTCGGCCGACGTCGGGGCGGCCGTTTATGTAGGTGCGATCGAAGAGGAGTCTTCGGCCGCCTTGAGCTTCCCCGTCGCCGGGACCGTCGCCCGCACCTTTGCGGACGAGGGCCGGCGCGTCGGCAAAGGTCACCTGCTCGCCGAGCTCGATCCCACCTCGGCGCGCCGGACTTTCGAGGCCGCCGAAGCCGCGCTGAATCAGGCGAAGGACGCCTGCGCGCGTCTGAAACAGCTCTACGACGCCGAGAGCCTGCCCGAGATCAAGTGGGTCGAGGCGCAGACCCGGCTGCGGCAGGCCGAGGCGGCCTTCGGGATCGCGAAGAAGAATCTGGAGGACTGCTCGCTTTACGCGCCCTTTTCCGGGGTGGTCGGCCAGCGGCGGATTTCGGCCGGGGAGACGGCCCTGCCGGGCGTTCCCGTGCTGACGCTGCTCGAAGTCGGACGCGTCAAGGTGCGCTTCTCGGTCCCCGAGCAGGAGATCGCCCGGCTCGGCGCCGACAGCCGGATCGGGGTGGGCGTCGCCGCGCTCGGCGACCGGGTGTTCCCCGCCGGGAAGATCGAAAAGGGCGCCGTGGCCAATCCCGCGGCCCACACCTACGACGTGCGCGCCACGCTGGACAACGCCGCTGGCGAGTTGCTGCCGGGCATGGTGTGCCGCGTGACGGTTTCGCCCGCAGAGTCGGCCGAGGAGATTGCCGTTCCGCTGCGCGCCGTGCAGCAGGCGGGCGACGGGAGCCGTTTCGTGTGGACCGTGCGCGGCGATTCGGCCGTGCGTACGGCCGTCACGACGGGGCGGCTGGTGAACAACGGCATCGTGCTGACCGGGGGCGTCGCGGCGGGCGACCGCATCGTCGTGGACGGCATGCAGAAGATCGGCGAGGGCAGTAAAGTCGTATGGCGATGAGAAGTTCGAATAGCGTAATAGCCTGGTCGATGCGGAATTTTCGCATCACCTTCCTGATCGTGGGCTGCCTGTTCGTGTTCGGAATCTACGCCCTTGCGCGCATTCCCAAGCAGGAGTTCCCCGAGTACACGATCCGGCAGGGCGTCGTCGTGGGCGTCTATCCCGGGGCGACGGCCGAGGAGGTCGAAGAGCAGCTGGCGAAGCCGCTCGAACAGTTCCTGATGACCTACAAGGAGGTGAAGCGTGCGAAGACCACCTCCACGTCGCAGAACGGCATGTGTTACGTGATGGTCGAGCTGAACGACGATGTGAACGACAAGGACGAGGTATGGTCGAAAGTCAAGCACGGGCTGGCGGCGTTCAAGATGCAGCTGCCTGCGGGTGTCGCGGCCGTGGTGACCAACGACGATTTCGGCGACACCTCGGCGCTGCTGATCACCCTCGAATCGGACACGCGCTCCTACCGTGAACTGAAAGGGTATATGGACGATTTGAGCGACCGTCTGCGCCGCATCGAGTCGGTCTCCAACCTGCGCCCCTACGGCGTGCAGCAGGAGCAGATCTCGGTTTACGCCGATCCCGAGCGGCTCGCGGCCTACGGCATCGGCGAGAAGACGCTCTCCGCGGCGCTGGCCGCGCAGGGGCTGACCCCGCTGGGCGGCTCGGTGAGCAATGCCGAGACCGAGACCCCGATCCACATCGCGCCGTCGCTGGCCGGGGAGCGGGAGGTCGCCGAGCAGATCGTCTGGAGCGATCCCGAAGGGCACGTCCTGCGGGTGAAGGACGTGGCGCGCGTCGTGCGCGAGTACGACGATCCGGACAGCTATATCCGCAACAACGGCCACCGCTGCGTGCTGCTGTCGCTGGAGATGCAGGCCGGGAACAACATCGTGGAGTACGGCCGCGAGGTCGACGAGGTGCTGCACGCCTTCATCGAAGAGGAGCTTCCCGCCGATGTCAGCGTGCAGCGCATCGCCGACCAGGCCAAGGTCGTCGGCGACTCGGTGCACTCGTTCCTGCGCGACCTGTTCGTGGCCATGGCCATCATCATCGTCGTGATGATGCTCCTCTTCCCGCTGCGGTCGGCCATCGTCGCCGCGCTGACGATCCCGATGTCGACCTTCATATCGGTGGGCATGATGTACCTCTGCGGCATTCCGCTGAACACCGTGACGCTCGCCGCGCTGGTCGTCGTGCTGGGCATGATCGTCGACAACTCGATCGTGGTGATCGACGGCTACCTCGATTACCTCGGGCGCGGCCATTCGCGGTGGTTCGCCGCCGTGGAGAGCGCCCGGGAGTTCTTCCCCTCGCTGCTGCTGGCCACGATCTGTATCTGCATGATCTTCTATCCGATCCTCTTCACGATGACGGGCATGATGGGCGACTTCCTGACCTGGTTCCCGTGGACGATCACCATTAACCTGATGGTGTCGCTGCTGCTGGCCGTGATGGTCATTCCGTTCCTCGAGATACTGATCATTCCGGCCGTGCACGTGCGCAGGGACGGCCGCAGGTCGTTCACCGACCGGGTGCACGACGTCTACCGCCGCGTGCTGGCGTGGACCTTCCGCCACGGGTGGCTGACGATCTCGCTCGGCGCCGCCTCGGTGGCCGTGTCGCTGCTGATCGCCACGCAGCTCAAGTTCCGCATGGTTCCCTTCGCCGACCGGGACCAGTTCGCCGTGGAGATCTACCTGCGCCCCGACACGCCGCTGGAACGCACCGGGGCCGTCGCCGATTCGGTTTACCGGGCGCTGCGGGCCGACGACCGGGTGAAGTCGGTCACCTCGTTCGTGGGGTGCTCGTCGCCGCGTTTCCAGATGAGCTACGCCCCGCAGATCGCGGGCAAGAACTACGCACAGTTCATCGTCAACACCACGTCGGTGGATGATACGGAGTCCATTCTCGACGAGTACGCCGACGCGTGGGCCGACCGTTTCCCCGAAGCCTACGTCAAGTTCAAGCAGCTCGACTACCAGAACGTGCCGTCGCTCGAATTCCGCTTCTACGGCAGCGACATCGACTCGCTGCGCGCCGCGGCCGACCGGCTGATGGCCCGCATGCGGCAGATGCCCGAACTGCAATGGGTGCATACCGATTACGAGGACCCGCGGGCGATCGCCGAGGTGCGGCTCGATCCCGTCACGGCGTCGCAGCTGGGCATCACGCGCACGGTCGTGGCCGCCAACATGGCCCTGGCGTCGGGCGACGTGGCCGTGGGTTCGGTCTGGGAGGGCGATTACAGGCTCCCGGTGGTGCTCAAGCGCGACGCCCGGCTGGGCGAACGCTCGCTGTCGGACATCGGGGACACCTATGTCTCCTCGCCCGTGCCGGGGGTGAGCGTGCCCCTGCGGCAGATCGCCGACGTGGAACCCGCGTGGAGCCAGTCGAAGATCGTCCACCGCAACGGCATGCGCTGCATCACCGTGACGGCCGACCTGAAACGCGGCGCCAACGCGATGCGGATGACCTCGCGCATCAGCCGGATGCTGAAAGACGAGATTCCGCTCCCGCCGGGCGTCGAGACCGAGTTGGGCGGCGCGCACGAGTTCGACGCCGAGACCCTGCCGCCCATCGCCGCGGGGTTGAGCATCTCGCTGGTGATCATCTTTTTCTTCATCCTCGTCAACTTCCGCAAATTCGGCATCACGCTGGTCGTCATGGCCTCGATGTCGCTGTGTCTGTTCGGCGCGATGGTCGGACTGTGGATCGCCGACTTCACCATCGGGCTGACCTCGGTGCTGGGTTTCATCACCCTGCTGGGCATGATCGTGCGGAACGTGATCCTGATGTACCAGCATGCCGAGGACAAACGCAAGGTCTGCCACTGGTCGGGCAAGCTGGCGGCCTACGACGCCGGAAAGCGCCGCATGGTCCCGATCTTCCTCACGACGGCCACCACGGCCGTGGGCGTCGTGCCGATGATGTTGGGAGGCAGTACGTTCTGGGCGCCCGTGGGTGTTACGATTTTCGCCGGAGGCATCGGCTCGCTGATCCTCGTGGTCACGATCCTTCCGGTTCTTTATTCCAAAATCTACAAGTGATGAAAAAGGCTCTCGTATATCTGATCCTGTGCTGCACGGCCCTTCCGGCCGGGGCGCAGACCCTGACGCTCGACGAATGCCGCGCGGCCGCCGTTGAGCACAACCGTACGCTCCGCGACGGCCGGTTCGAGCTTGAAGCGGCCCTGCAAACGCGCCGCGAGGCGCTGACCGGCTACTTCCCGCAGGTTTCGGCCACGGGAGGCGTTTTCCAGGCCCAGCACGGACTGGTGCAGGCCGATTTCGGCATGACCATCCCGCAGCTGGGGACGATGAACCTGCCGCTGTCGATGGTCAAGCGGGGGATTGTGGGCGGCATCACGGCCGTGCAGCCCGTCTTCGCGGGGCTGAAGATCGTCAACGGCAACAAGCTCGCCCGGCTGGGCGAGGAGGTCGGGCGGTTGCAGTTGCAGAAGACCGAGTCCGAGGTGCGCGAGCAGACCGACGCCTATTACTGGCAGGTCGTGTCGCTGCGCGACAATCTTTCGACCATCGAAGCCGTGGAACGCCAGCTGGAGGAGATTCACCGCCAGGTGGAACTTTCGGTCAAGGCCGGGCTGGTGACGACGAACGACCTGCTGCGCGTGGAACTGCGGCAGCAGGAGATCGCGTCGAACCGCCTGAAGGTCGAAAACGGACTGAAAGTCTCGAAGATGCTGCTGGCACAGCATATCGGCGTCGACTGGCGCGCTTTCGACGTGGCGGCGGCGGAGTTCGGCCAGCCCGAGGCGCCCGCGGCGTTTTACGTGCCGGTCGAGGAGGCGTTGGACAACCGGGCCGAGTACCGGCTCGCCGAGAAGAATGTCGAGGCACAGAAGTACCGGAAACGCATGGAGCGCGGCAAACGCCTGCCGACGGTGGGCGTCGGGGCCGGCTACCTCTACTACAACGTGACGGACAAGGATGTGGACGACGGGCTGGTTTTCGCCCAGGTGTCGGTCCCCATCTCCGACTGGTGGGGCGGGGCGCACGCCCTGAAGAAGGCCCGCATCCGGGAGCAGCAGGCCGAGAACGACCGGTTGCAGGCCCGCGAGATGCTGGCCGTGGAGATCGAGCGGACGTGGAGCGAGGTGCAGGAATCCTATGCGCAGATTCTGCTGACGCGGCGTTCCGTGACGTCGGCCGCCGAGAACCTGCGGCAGAACCGCAATTTCTACCAGGCCGGAACGGCTCCGCTCACCGACCTGCTGGACGCCGAGACGCTCTACACCCGGAGCCGCAACGACTTCACCTCGGCATGCGCCGCTTACCGGACTTCGTTGGCGCGTTACATGCGCGTGACGGGGCGATAGCGGCCGTCAGCCGCAAAAACGGGCGTCCGGAACCGACCGGACGCCCGTTTTTTCACTCTTTCCGGGGCGGTTTCGGTTCGAACATGTTCAACAGCAGTCCGCCCATGACGGCGCCCCACAGCGTGCTGTTGAACGGCGAGGAGGTGATCGGGCACGTGCCGTCGGCGCACCCCACGAAATACCAGTAGAGATAGCCTCCCAAGGCCCCCAGCGCCGCTCCCAGCAGCGTCGGCCAATGTCGTTTCAGCAGTTTCATCTTATAACGGGTTTACGTTTTCCATTGAAATAACGTTGCGAAAGTATTGATTATTTTCCGGTAAAACAAATTTCCTATGGAAAATAAATGGATCGGAGTCGGCGGATGTCGGAGCGGAGGAGGGATGGAAAGGTGAAAGGTGAAAAGTGAAAAGTGAAAAGTGAAAAGTGAAAAGTGAAAAGTGAAAAGTGAAAGGGGGGGGGCTGACAAGATGGGGTATAGATAGGATTTCACCCCTGCC